>FXBF010000301.1_pt1 | contig 16427 bp, 10 predicted proteins | sample 5335321 | NCBI WGS metagenome assembly FXBF01 (sample SAMEA103928391, study PRJEB20085) | sediment metagenome | isolation source: sediment
TTGGGAACTTTGGCCGAAACCAAAGTTCCTCGTCTGCCGGGACGAGACCCGGCTAGTATATGGTGAAGTCGGGATTGCTATAATCAGCTTCCTATTGTTATCTCTAGTGCCGATGTTTAATTTTCCGATTTTGCCGCCGCTATCGCTCTACATTCACCTCCCCTGGTGCGTGCGCAAGTGCCCGTACTGCGACTTCAACTCCTATCGCATCAATGGTGAGATTCCGCAAAATCGATATGTTGATGCGTTGCTGACCGATCTCGATCAGGAACTACCCCACATATGGGGCCGGCGCATCGGCTCGATCTTTCTCGGTGGAGGTACGCCAAGCCTGTTCGCCCCGGAGGCGATCGATACCTTACTTTCGGGAGTGCGCGCACGGTTGCCGTTCGACTCCGATACGGAAGTAACGCTGGAGGCCAATCCCGGTGCAATCGACTCGGAGCATTTTACGGGCTTCCGCACCACCGGAGTCAATCGTCTTTCCATCGGCGTGCAGAGCTTCGAGCCCGATAAGCTCACGGCGCTCGGCCGCATCCACGGACGCGCGGAGGCCTTGCGCGCGGCCGAGGCCGCGCGCGCAGCGGGATTCGACGACATCAATCTGGATCTCATGTATGGCCTGCCGGGGCAATCGGTCGCACAGGCATTGGCCGATTTAGGAACAGCAATCAGCCTCGAACCGGATCACATCTCCCTGTACCAGCTGACGGTCGAGCCCAACACCGCGTTTCATGCGCAGCACCCGGTTCTGCCAATGGACGACACGGTTTGGCGCATGCAATGCGAGTTGCAGGCGTTGCTCGCCGAGCACGACTACCGGCAATACGAGGTCTCGGCATATGCGCGCGATGCAAATCGCTGCCGGCATAACCTCAACTACTGGCGCTTCGGGGACTACCTCGGCATCGGCGCAGGGGCGCACGGCAAGATCAGCGAACCGTGCGGTATCACCCGCCGCTGGAAGCTCAAGCAGCCCCGCGCCTTCATGGCGCAGGCCGGTACGCCGGCGTCAGTCGCCGGTGAGCAACGACTCACACTGCAGGATGCCGTCATCGAATTCATGATGAATGCATTGCGTCTCACCAAAGGATTTCCAACGCGCTTGTTCCAGGAACGTACCGGCCTACCAACGGCAATCGTGCTGGGGCCCTTGCGTAGTGCCGAGCACAAGGGCTTACTCGAGTGGGACGCCCACACAATCCGGCCCACCGAAAACGGCAAGCGTTTTCTGGACGACTTGCTGTGCTTGTTCCTGCCGGAGGCGAGCGCGCGCGTTGGCCCGGCGGGGCAACACGTGGTTGCCGATTGAGCTCACTCGCACGCCGTGCTCGCCCGTGCGGCGTTAGTTAGCGAGATGCTGAAAAGAGTTTTTCAACGGCCTGCTAGCCAAACACCTTCTTCAGCAACTCCGTGGTGCGGGCCACCGGATCCTGGCGAATGCGTTTTTCCTCCTGCGCGATCATAAGATAAAGCCCGTCGAGCGCAATGCGCGTCACATAGGCGTCCAGATCCAAGTCTCGCGCGTCGATGACTCCTACGCCACGAGCCGCCTTGAGCAGTTGCTTGTAACGCGCGGTCACGCCCACCCGATCCGTGGCGCGCGCGACAATCGGACGAAAGGCGGCAGTGAGCTGGGCCTCGGAGTGGCGCCGGAAATATTGGGTCGCCGCGTTGTCGGCTCCTTTGAGTATGCCTACGGCATCCTGGATGCTCATCTTACGGATCACCTCGATAAACACCGAGGTCGCTTGCGGCGCCGCCGCTTCGGCCGCTCTATTCAGGCTGACGATGAATTGATCGGCGTACCTGCCCGCACCTACCTTGCGCAGCAGTTGCTCCGTCTTGCGCAACTCATCGGGCGCGGGAATCCTGACTCTGGGGTTATCAAGATAGCCCCCCGCTCGCCCGAGGGCGGCCACGCCCCGCGTCGTCCCCTGCTCCAGCGCCTCTTTCAAGCCGGCGACGATCGTCCCCGTATCGAGATCACCATAACGCCCGCGGTAGTCCGCGTACTGGGTCTTGACCCAATCACTGCTACACGCTTGCAGCAGGAGAAACGCGAAACCAATGGACACCATTGCGATAAGCCGATGCATGCCCTAATAATGACAGGTCCCGCGCTGCCTGTGAACGTCGCGCAGTACACGGCGAAATCACGGTAGAATAGCTGGTTCCTGACCGAACCTGTGCGTCGCCACGGTGCTCGGCGGTCCGAGCAAAGGCGTCGGCGCTATACGAATAAGCATGCTGTGGATTAAAGCCTTTCACATTATTTTCGTCATCACCTGGTTTGCCGGCCTGTTCTACCTGCCGCGTCTGTTCGTCTACCACGCCATGGCGACCGACCGTGTCGGCATTGAGCGTCTCAAGACCATGGAGCGCAGACTGTTTTACGGCATCATGACACCGAGTGCGATTCTGGTCATCGCTCTCGGTGTGTGGCTGTGGTTGGCTTATGGGTTCGGCGGCACGTGGCTGCAGCTCAAGCTGGCACTGGTCGTCGTGCTGGTTGTCTACCATGCCTACTGCGCGAAGTTGATGTTGGATTTCAAACACGACCGCAATACGCGCAGTCACGTCTTCTACCGCTGGTTCAACGAGATCCCGACCCTCATCCTGATCGCAGTCGTCGTGCTGACGGTGCTCAAACCGGTGTAGCGCCAGGTGCCAGGCTAACGCGAATATTGCATGAACTCACACCAGAGAGCGCAAAGATCGCAAAGAAAACAATCCGTTAAACACTCCCCAGGGCAGTTGGCCCGCAGTGCAAAGTGTGATGCCGCAGTTCCTTTGAGATCAGGCCAAAACCGCTTGACTTATCCTTTCTCTGCGTCCTCAGCGTGCTTAGCGGTGAAATATTCGGGCTAAACCGCCCGCCGCTTCGGTCGCACACGGGCTGCAGGCAACCGGGGCGCCCGTCGCTAATACATGTCTGTGGGATCCACGTCGAGAGACCAGCGTACGCGCTTGCCGGCTGGCTCGGCGTCCAGCAGGCTCAGCCAACTGCTTAGAAAACGATGCATCGGCCCGCGCTGGCGCGATTGCACCGACAATTGTGCACGATAACGCCCGGCGCGACGTTCCATGGGCGACGGCACCGGCTCCATGATCTCGACCGCCGCGGCCGGCAGACACATCTTGGCCAGCTCGTACGCCACTTGCATGAATCGCAGCGCCGTTTGCGGCCTGGGTGACTCCGCGCGCAACAGCGCTAGGTAGGCGTAAGGCGGATACTGCGCCGCCTTGCGTTCCGCTAGTGCAAAGCGCGCGAACGCCTCGTAATCCTGGTGCCGCAGCGCGGCGAAAACGGGATGCTCGGGGTAATAAGTCTGAATCCACACCTGGCCCGGCTTCGACCCGCGCCCAGCGCGACCGCCAACCTGCACGATCTGTTGGACCATCTGCTCGCTCGCGCGAAAATCAACACTGTAGAGACGCTGGTCGGCGTTGAGCACGCCCACCAGGGTGACATCGGGAAAGTCGTGCCCTTTCGACAACATTTGCGTTCCAACCAGAATATCAGCTTCACCCGCGTCCACGCGCCGCAGCTTTTCTTCCAATGCACCCTTGCGTCGCGTGCTGTCCCGATCGATGCGCAGCACACGCGCCTGCGGGAACAAGCGCCTCAATGCCTCCTCCACCCGCTCGGTGCCTTCGCCGAGCGGATGCAGATTCGGCTGCTCGCACTGGGGGCAACGCGCCGGCAGTTCGCTCTCAGCGCCGCAATGGTGACAGCGCAAGCGTTGGCTGCGCTGATGGAGAGTAAGCTTGGCGTCGCAGCGCCGGCAGGGAGCGAGCCAACCGCAATCGCGGCATATGTAGACCGGGGCATAGCCGCGGCGGTTGAGAAACAACAAGCTTTGCTCGCCGCGCCCGAGGCGGCGTTCGATCTGCTCCAATAGCGGCGGGGTCAGGCCGTCGTTGAGGGGCAACCGGCGCAGGTCCAGCAAACGGACCTCGGGCAGCCGTGCGTTGCCGGTTCGGTCGGGCAAGATCAGGCCGCGATAACTACCGTCGGCAACGTTTTTCAGACTGTCGAGCGAAGGCGTCGCAGAGCCCAGCACGATCGGTATACGTTCGCGGTGGGCGCGCATGACCGCCACGTCGCGCGCATGGTAGCGGAATCCATCCTGCTGCTTGTACGAAGCGTCGTGCTCCTCGTCGACGATAATGACGCCAGGCGATCGCAGTGGCGCGAATAGGGCTGAACGCGTGCCGAGCACGATAGGGGCCTTACCGTCCCGCGCCATGATCCACGCATGCAAACGCTCCTGATCGCTCAGGGCCGAGTGCAGCACGGCCAGCGGCACCGTAAAGCGACTGCGAATGCGGGCAATCAGCTGCGGTGTCAAGCCGATCTCCGGCACCAGCACCAGCGCCTGCTGGCGGCGCTCCAGGACCTGCTCGATCACCTTGAGATACACCTCGGTCTTGCCGCTGCTGGTAATCCCTTGCAGCACATAGGTCTGATAGGAGCCCAAGGCGCGCGTGATCGCTCGCACGGCGACACGCTGTGCGGACGTCAGTTGCGGCGCCGGCACGACCGCGACCGATGGGGTTGCGAGCGGGTCGCGTTGTTCCACCGAGACCCAGCCTTTCGCCACCAATCTTCGCATCGTCGCCCTCCAGCCCGGGGCCACGTCCGCAAGCTGGGCCGCCGTCAATCCCGCGGGGTATTGCGCTACTGCCGAGAACAACTTTTTCTGCACTGGCGCACGACTGAGGGCGTGCGCAGCGGCGTCGCGACCCGCCGTCGTCGCCTGCCAGACAAGCTCACGCGGGTCGCGGAGCTCACGACCGCGGCGCAGCGCCACGGGCAATGCGGTTTTCAGCACCTCGCCGAGCGGGTGGTGGTAATACGCAGCGGCCCAGCGCAGCAGGCCCAGCAACGCCGCCGGTAACACGGGATCACGGTCGAGAACCTCCAGGACCGGTTTCAACCGCCGCCGGTCGACCGGGGTCTCGTCGAAAACATCGATCAGAACGCCGACGAGCTCGCGGCGCCCGAACGGTACCCGTATTCGCACACCCGGGGCGGGGCATGGAACTCGCGGGGGAACGGAGTAATCAAAACATTGGCGCAGCGGAGCCGGCACAGCGATGCGGAACACTTTGGCAGGGGCGGCCACGGACACGACTTTATCACAGCGCGCCCTGGGCAAGTCCGGCATGGCGATTGCGCGCCCGGCGGCCTCGCTAAGGTGCTGTCCTGCAACAGGAATGCACTTATTAACAGCAAGTGTTCATGAGACTGTGGATAACATTGTTGATAAGTCCCGGGGAGCGGCTGCCTGAGCGCCATTGCGACCGGCCTGCTTACATTGCCCATAATTTAGTTTGAGTAATAATTAACTACAGAATCAATATGTTATCATAGAGACGGGCCGCGAAAGGCGCTCACGCCGAGGGCAACCGCGCTCCCTACCACGAGTCGGCGTGCTTGTGTATATGTAACCGACGAGATTGACGTCTCGCCCGATAGACGGTGAGCGGGCAGGCGGCGAGGCCAACGGCGAGGGCGAACGAATGGGGTTGTTGGTAAACGGCCAATGGTCGAGCGCGGCATACGCGAGCGACAAGGATGGTCACTTTGTTCGTGCCGACACGCAGTTTCGAAACTGGATCACGGCAGACGGCGCGTCCGGATTCGCGCCCGAAGCCGGACGCTATCATCTGTATGTCTCCTATGCCTGCCCGTGGGCGCATCGCACCGTAGTGATGCGAAAGCTGAAGGGGCTCGAGGGCGTGATCTCGTTATCCGTGGTCGACCCGCACATGGGGGATCCGGGTTGGCATTTCAGTGACGGTCCCGGATGCATCCCCGACACCGTAAACGGCGCGACCCACCTGAGCGAGGTATATCTCAAGGCACAGGCAGACTATACGGGACACGTGACCGTTCCCGTGTTGTGGGATCGGAAAAACGAAACCATTGTCAACAACGAGTCGCGCGAGATCATGCGCATATTCGACACCGTCTTCGCCGGCCTCGGCGACGACACTTGCGACTACTACCCGCCCGCGTTGCGATCACGCATCGACGAAACTATCGACGCACTCTATACCCCGGTCAACAACGGCGTTTACCGCAGTGGTTTCGCCAAGACTCAACACGCCTATGAGCAGGCGGCGAAGGCGCTGTTCAACGCCCTGGATCACTGGGAACATCGGCTCGCGCGTCAGCGCTTCCTGTGCGGGGATACTATCACGGAGGCGGATTGGTGTTTTTTCACCACCTTGATTCGTTTCGACATGGTCTACTACAGTCACTTCAAATGCAACTTACGCCGTATTGTCGAATATCCCAACACCTCGAATTACTTGAAGGACCTGTACCAACTCCCGGGTATTGCGGAAACCTGCCACTTCGACCACATCAAAACCCATTACTACTGGAGCCACGAGTCCATCAACCCGTCTCGCATCGTTCCGATCGGCCCGGCAATCGATTTCAACGAACCGCACGACCGCAATCGATTCGCGCTAAAGACGTGAGGCGATGAGGGTGAGGTGTGAGGCCAGAAAAACCGTTTCCACAACAAACCTCAGGCTTGTGCTCGCTCGTTTGTGCGGACCTTGACGTGATCAAAGCAATAACCACCCAAATTACTGGTTGCCTGGTACAGGCACCACCCCACGCTCCTCACACTTTACCCCTCACAGCTCGCGCTCAGTTTCTCAGGCCCGGCGACCAAGGCGAACCGCGCAGCCAGCTCCTGAGCTTGGCGGCTGGCATCGGCCGGCTGATGAAGATCCCCTGCGCGGCATCGCAGCCAAGGCTGGTCAAGAGCGAAAACGTGTCGGCATTCTCGACGCCCTCAGCCACGACCGTGAGCCCCATGTTGTGTGCCAGGTCGATGCTGGAGCGTACGATCGTGGCATCGTTTTCGTCGTCCTTCATGCCGATGACAAAGGACTTGTCGATCTTGATCACACTTACGGGTAACTTCTTGAGATAACCCAACGATGAGTAGCCGGTACCAAAGTCATCGATCGAAAGCCCGATGCCCATATCGGCGATATCGCCAAGCGCTTCCATCGCGCGCACCGGGTCGGTCATCACTGCGCTTTCGGTAATCTCCAGCTCCAACCAACTCGGCTGACCATCGCACGCCGCGATGACATCGCAGAGCGTGTCTACGATATAGGGATCCTGCAAATCCCGGGTGGACAGATTGACGGAGACAGTGATATCAAAGCCGTCCGCGTGCCAGTCATGGCAATCTTGCAACGCGGCGCTCAGCACCCATGGCGTGAGGCTGCGGATCAGGCCGCTTTGCTCCATTAACGGGATAAAGGTGTCCGGCAACACGATGTCCTTTTCCGGGTGCCGCCAGCGTGTCAATGCCTCGAGCCCGGTGAGCTGACCGGAATGCAAGTCTACCTTGGGCTGGTAGTAGACGACGAACTCCTCGCGGTCCACGGCATGGCGTAGCTCACCCATTAGCGCCAGACGGTTTGGCATGTGCTCATCGAGCTCGCTCGAATAAAACGCGAACCCGCTGTTGTTGTTCTTGGCGGCGTACATCGCCACGTCAGCGCGCTGGGTGAGCGTGTTGACGTCCCTGCCATGGTCGGGGTAAAGCGCGATGCCGATGCTTGCCCCGATCTCGAAGCCCTGTCCCTCCACGATGAAAGGTGCCCGCAGTGCCTTGAGCAACATCCGTGCGGCCATCTCCGCGTGCTGCTCGCCGACCGTCACGAGCAGAACCGCGAACTCGTCACCACCCATGCGGGCAACGGTATCGCTTTTGCGCAGCTTGTCTCGCAGTCGCTGTCCGACTTGTTGCAAAATCACGTCACCAACGTGGTGGCCCACCGTGTCATTGACGTCCTTGAAATGATCCAGATCCATAATGAAAAGGGCGAACGGTTTTGTCTCGCGGCGCGCACCGAGAATAGCCTGCTGTAAGCGGTCGTGAAAAAGCATGCGATTCGGCAATCCGGTGAGGTGGTCGGTAAACGCCATGTGCTCGAGGCTCTCGTAGAGCTCCTTGAGCCGGGTCGTCATATCGTTGAATCCGGCCGCAAGCTCGCTCACCTCGGCGTTCCCGCTGACTTCGACACGCTGGCCCAGGTGGCGCTTGTCCTGCCGTAACTTGCGCAGTTGCTCGGTCAACGCCTGTAACGGATTCAGGGCCGTATGTTGCAGCACCATCAGCGCGACTACGACGGCAGTGAGTGTGACGAACATTGCGACCACTATGAGGAGGAAGCGTGTGTTCAGCAGCTTCTCGCTGAACGACGCCAGGTCCTTGGCTACAGCTATCTCGATTTTCTTGCTGGTCCCGGGGAACTCTTGCGTATACTCCGCCACCAAAAATCTTTGCGCTTTGTCGGGCTGCGGCCACGTGTGGGACTGAAAAAGCGTATCCCCGCGCGACGTCAGGCGCACAGGCATATTGAGGACCCCCTCCAGGGCGCCGAGCTGCCGTACCGGATCGACAATAACCCCGAGGTAACCCACTGCCTCTTCTGGCCCCACAGGCACTACGACCGCGTAATAAGGCAGCGTTCGGGTTTCACAAAATCCGCCCGCGGCGCTCTTGGGCATGGCGCCTTTTTTGCTGCGCACGCGCGCCAACACGTTGGGGCAGGTGAGAGCGCCCGGACCGCGCCGCCGCCGGTCGAGCGATGACTCGCCGAGTAGCTCGAAGCGGCCGTCGAAAGCCAGCAGTCTTGTCACCACCGTGCCGTTGGCGCCTGTCACCAACGCTTGCAGCTCGCTGTCGAGCCGTTGCCTCACCGCGGTTGCGTCCCTGCTCGCGAGGTTAGCGCGAAAGGTCGGCTTTTGTTGAATCAGCCCCGCAACACGATATGATTCTCGCTGCAAATCTTTCAACAGCGTATCCGTTTGTTGCCGGATCATTTGCGCGACGGCGGCACGCTGCTGGTCTACCGCCAGGCTGCGATAGACGCTACCGCTCAGCACGACCAGCGCAAGCGCAAGCAGTCCCATCGCCACGATGGTGACGACCAAGCTGGTGCGCAGCGAGAATCCCTGCGTATTCATAGCTTTCGTTCGAATCATTCCTGTGCTTGCCGGCGCAAACGCGATGCACAACCGACTCTCGGTCGGCGGCCACCGAGGCACGACGGATCAGGCCGGGGGTGACCGGGACCACCGGCCCGAAAAAGTGCCGCACGACGGCACTAACGCCCCCCGGCGCCGCCTCAGGGCAGTGCTGCGGACGGGTTGCCGGTACCGGTCTGCGCTTGAATCGCCCCGTTTCGATTCCGAAATCGCGTATGGGTGGAGTGGTGCAAAGACTATTCCAAAGTGAGAGGAACGACGCTGGATCTAACCTGGGGGCCGGCTGCCGTAAGCCCCCATTTTCGATAACATGGAAAGCAACCGCCGCAAAGCCAATGTCGGAAGTCCACGGCCAACCCCGGGCCCAAGCAGGGCACGCGCAGCGCGAGCGTGCGGCGGCCAGGATGGGTTTTGTCAACACCCTCTTAGGTCTTTGCAGGTGAGCACGATGACCTTGTGGACGAAGATAGCGAATCAAATTGCTGCGGCAACGGGAAAGCCGTTCGTCCTGAATGCGCAACGCTCGGTTGGCGGGGGTTGCATTAACTCCGCTTCAAAGCTTGAAGGCAGCGAGCAACGATACTTCGTAAAGCTCAACGACGCATCGAAGGCGGACATGTTCGAGGCAGAGTTCGCGGGGCTGCGGGAGATCGCGCGTGCCGACGCAATCCGCGTGCCGCGGCCCGTTTGTGCGGGAGTGGCATGTGGTTACGCCTACCTGGCGCTCGCGTGGATTGACCAGAGTAGAGGCAGCGCCCAAAGCATGGAACGCCTCGGCCGGGATCTGGCAAAGATGCATCGATTCACGGGCGAGCGTTATGGCTGGCACCGGAATAATACTATCGGCTCGACACCGCAGATCAATTCAACGTCGAACGACTGGGTCGGTTTCTGGCAGACTCATCGGCTCGGTTTTCAGCTGGCGCTTGCAGCGCGCAAAGGCTATCGGGGTCGCCTGCAGCGCCGGGGTGAAGCGCTTCTGGAAAATCTAAGCGCATTGTTCTCCGATTACACACCGCAACCATCGCTGCTGCACGGTGACCTCTGGTCAGGAAACTACATGGTCGGGCGTGACGGCCTGCCCGTCATCTTCGATCCGGCCGTCTACTACGGCGACCGTGAAGCGGACCTTGCCATGACCGAGCTATTTGGCGGATTCCCGGCCGACTTCTACGGTGCCTACCGCGACGCCTATCCGTTAGAGCAGGGTTACCGGACACGCAAGACACTGTACAACCTTTACCACGTTCTCAACCACCTCAACCTGTTCGGCGGTGGCTACGGATCACAGGCGGAACGGATGATCGATGCGCTCTTGAGTGAGACCGCTTGAGTGCGCCGCCGTCGAGTCAACTCCTGGGCATCTCGCCGCGTTCGCTAACGGCACGCTCTACACATGATGACTATCGATGCCGGGCCTCGGTCTTTAGAAAGATTTCTCTTCTTGCTCGTCGTGTTGGTCTTGATGCTGGTCGGCCTACCGCTCGTGGGCCCCGCCCTTACGGGAAAACCGCTGACACCCTACCTGGGGTTTCCGCCGCAGACCACGATGGCCGTGCACCCACCTTTTTCCTGGTGGGTGTTTGCTGCGATCGCGCTGGTGACACTCATCGCAGTCGCCCCGTTCGTCATCCGGGTGGTGGGTTGCCGCGCTCGAGATCGGGAAATTTCGACCCATCCCGCAACCTTCCCTTGGTGGGGCTGGCTCGGTGCGGCGCTTCTTGCGGTGAGCTGGTGGCTGGCGTGGAACCGGTTCGCATGGTTCGCGCCCCTGCAGACATTCACCTTCAGCCCGCTTTGGCTTGGCTACATCGTGCTGATCAATGCGCTGACCATGAAACGTACGGGTCGCTGTATGCTGCGCAATCGCACGGGCTACTTCCTGTCGCTGTTTCTGCTGAGCGCGACGTTCTGGTGGTTTTTCGAATATCTAAACCGCTTTGTGCAGAACTGGTACTACGTGGGAGTCAGCACAGATGAGCCCTGGCGATATTTCTGGCAGGCGACGCTACCATTCGCCACCGTGCTACCTGCCGTGCTGGGCACGCGTGACTGGCTCGCCTCCTTCCCGCGCTTGAGTTGCGGCCTGGCGCACGCGCGCCCGTTGCCTATACTCCGGGCGAAACCTCTCGCCTGGCTTGCGCTGGCCATCGGCGGCCTCGGCCTAAGTGTGATCGGCATTTGGCCGGATCGACTGTTCTCGGTGCTGTGGCTCGCTCCGCTGCTGCTCGTCACGGCGCTGCAGATTCTCATGCGGCAAAAATCGATTATAGACGCCCCGGCAACAGGCGATTGGCGCGAGCTCTGGCTAGCGGCGCTCGCCGGGCTAGCCTGTGGCATCCTCTGGGAGTTGTGGAACTACAAAAGCCTGGCGCACTGGGAGTACTCCGTACCTTTCGTGCAGCGCTTCGAGATATTTCACATGCCGCTACTGGGCTACTCGGGCTACCTGCCGTTCGGGCTTGAGTCTGTCGCCGTCGCCAAGCTGCTTGACATCGTGTGGAGGGGCGAGGACAAGACTTGATCCATAGCGTCAACCCACGGCCTGCCGGTTGCGTCGTTATCAGGGTGACGGCTGAGGGCGCACGGCCGGCGCGCAGTGCGTGGCCGTAAGGGCGTGTCGCACGGCACAAGCGACGCGTGCGGGACCGACACCGTGTCGGATTGCACCTGCCTGCCCGCCACGAACTCCTGCAGTCGCATGCTGATCCGGCGTGTGTCTAGCCTGAGCACCGGTCGACTCGGGTGCGTCGACGCGATCCACAGGCCTACGCCCCTTTTGCCCAATGGCTTGTCGCCGAGATAGCGGCGCAGCTTAAGCTTGACGGCCGTAAACGTACCGGCTGGCACCTTGAGCATTTCGGTGCTGAGCGGGTTGACGTGCAACCACAGGTTCTTGCCTGAATCGTAGATCGGTATACGCATGGGCTTGCCGATCTCGAAGCGCTGCGTCCGCAGGAAATACAGGACGGAGAGCACGTCCATCGCGCCATAGAACAAGGCACCCTCTTTTTTCTGTTCCGGCTTACCGGAGCGCCGCGTGTATCCAATCACCTTACACTGCTCTTGCCTGAAATCGAGAACACTTTGTTTGGTCTTACGCCGCGAGAACAAGGCACGCTTCTCCTGTTCCAGCGAGGACTTACGGATGCCGAAATCCGACGGCCGCGAGAGCACGAGTAGCGAGCCCTGGCCTTTGTAGATGCGCTTGAACCAATCCTCCGTGTGGGCGCGCCCCTGAAATACACGGTACCAGCGCCCTTGGTTCTCGCGCGGCGGCGCAACCTCTAGCACACTGAGCCCCGCGAGCATCCCGATGTAGCTTATGGTGTAGCTCGCGCGCTCACCGGGCTGGAACGGCATGCCACGGTAGACCTCGTCAAATGCGACATTGCTGGGCGGCACGAGCGCCTCCGGGCAACTCACCGCGCGATCGTTATCGGCGACGGCCGCCGGCGTGAGCAACGCGCTGACCAGGGCAGCCGCGAGCGGGCCGAACCAATCCGGGTGATCGGCTATGCCCCGCGGCGTGCGAGCGCAATCACTTTTGGCATCCGGCTTTCGACTTTCTCGAACCATGAGAGCCTTGCTCTTGCCCTACAGCCTTGGACAGTGCAGAAACCACCCCCGTCTCCGCAAACGGCAAAACGCGAGCGCCGTGCTATGCACAGGCAAATTTGAATCACCCTTTGTAAGTGTACTTTGCCAAGCTCGACTCGGACAAACACGGACAAGCCTAGATACGCCGCCGCACAGCGCAAAGCGGTCGACGACTTCAGGCAGGGGCGAGGCAGACTACGTCGGTAGCGAGCGATCGATGCGCTCTGAGGTAAACATCTCCGTCGATGACGACCCGGTGGGTACGGCTCGTTACGTGCTCCGGGCTTTCAGTAGCTCCGGGCGCACCATCGCGACGATCGCCCAACGCTCGTCGGCCCGCTCGAGACAGGCCATGCTGCCCGGCAGGAAGCTCACGAGATCGCTGTGCGGGCGCCCGAGCACGAGCCGCGAAACAAGCTTTCCGTGAAACGGAAGGTGGCCGACCACCATGACATTGTCGTTCCATGTCATAAGCGTCCGTGCGAACGCCTCGACGTCATCCATGGGGTCGATACCGCTCACTGCTTCGACCTCGACAGCGGGCGCTACCATGGCGGCCAGTATCTCGGCGGTCTGGCGCGCGCGGGTCTTGCCGCTGTGCAAGACACGTGCGATGGCAGGCTCTGTCTTACCCAGGAACGCCGCTAGCCGTTCGACGTCAGCGCGTCCCGCGGCGCTAAGCGCCCGGTCCGGATCGACGTCTTCGGCTAACGCATCGCCATGCTGGATGAGGTAGCACTTCACTCTCAGCGGATGCTCAGAACGTTGTCCTGCGGCTCATGCAGCTGCGGTCGTCCGAAATGATAGCCCTGCCCCCAGTCGATCCCGATCTCCTGCAGGAGCGCGGTTGTGGGCTGGTCTTCCACCCATTCGGCCACGGTGGTGAGATTGAGGTCAGCGGCGATGTCCCGGATACCCCTGAGAATGGCGCGCACGCGCGGCTCTTTCGACACCCGGCGCACCAGCCCGCCGTCGATTTTCACGTAAGACACCGGCAAATCGGTAAGATACTGAAACGAGGACTGGCCACTACCGAAATCATCGATCGCCAGGCGAATACCCTGATCGAGGAACGGGGCCAGGATCCGTCGTACTTCGCGCGCGTTGTTGAGGAACTCCCACTCGGTTATCTCCATGACGAGCGCGGCGGCCGGCTGCTGCCCATTTCCACCGCTCACCGTCACCGCTACCGACTGCAGCACGTCATCCACGAGGTCCGGATGCCGCAACAGGTCCGATGACACATTGATAAAACAAGCGCGCGGCTGCGCCGAGGATGCGTAACGGCGCCAGCGCTCCACGGCGGCGCGCATGATCTGACTGTCTACACGCCGCAGCATGCGCAGCTGGCTGGCGGCCTGAACGAAGCCGCCCGCCGCGAGCACGCCGCCGTCGGTCGTGACGATGCGTGCGAGCGCCTCCTCGCCGACGACGCGCCCACTCTTAAGCTCGATAATCGGCTGATAGGCGGGGCGCAATCGACCCGAGTGTAGCGCCGACTCGAGCTGCCCGGCGATGGAAAGCACCCCGCGCGCCTCGCGGCTACTGCTTACGACACGGTTGCGTCCCCGGCGCTTGGCCCCGTAGAGAGCGGCGTCGGCGCTCGTGAGAACGATATCCAGCCGCTCCCCAGCATGCGGAAAGTGGGCGAGCCCGATACTGATGGTGACTGCGATGCGGCGCCCGTCGGCATCGACACACGCCTCGGCAACATGCTGGCGCACGCGCTCGGCAATTAACACCCCCTGCTCGTCGTCAGAATCAGGCAACAGGCACAAAAACTCATCGCCGCCCCAACGCCCCACCCAGTCCCCTTCGCGCAGGGAGCGCTGCGTGACTGCGGCGACGGTGGCGAGAACCTTGTCGCCCGCACTATGGCCGTAGGTATCGTTGACACCCTTGAAGCAATCCACGTCCAGCAGCAGCATACTGTAGGGACGACCGTGACGCTGCGACTGTGCGTGCTCGCGTTCCAGGATTTTCTGCAAGGCGCCACGGTTGAGCAGGCCGCTGAGCGAGTCGATGGTCGCCAGATCTTGTAGCTGCTTGCGCGCTGCTGCTTGCTCCAGCGCCACGCGCGCCACGCGCGCGAACGCCAGAAACGAATCCAGGCCCACGCGCTGAAAATAATCCGGCTGGTCGGCATAGGCGACCAGCAACCCGTGCTCGTCCGAATCCACTTCACCGAACGGCAGGCACACACAGGTCTCGAGTTGATTCTCGAGCGCGCGCTCGCGTCCGGGTCCCAGTATCGCGTCGGACCGGATATTGGCGATCACAGGGCGCGTTGAGCTCAACTGCTGCAACCCGGGCCAACGACGCGTACGCCGCCCTCCGCCCCACCACACTTCCTCGGCGCAGGCGCGCGCCGGACCAGCCGCATAGGTCGGCCGCACCGTGGCATCGTCCGGATCGCCGAGGTACATCGACGCGAGCCGAATACGCGGAGACGCCGTGATGATCCCATCACAGGCGGATCGCAAAATCGCTTCGGTATCCTGTGCCTGCGCCAGGTCGGCGGAGGCGGAGAGCAACGCGCGGCTCAGTGCGTCGCGCTCCTCTAATATATCGACCGGCGGCTCTTTGCCCTGCACACCGGTGCTGAGATTGCCCATCAAGTCTGCGCCTTCAGTTATTTCAATTAATTATTATCGAACCAACCGTCTGTGCTGTGCTTTCCCAATCCGAGACTCGGAGCAGCACCCGATCGACTGTGCATCCACGCCAGACGAGACGGCTTCAGGTTCTCCTCCCTTGCCCGACACGGCATAAACCCACCCCTTGGGGAGGCTCGGTACGACGCTTCCCGCCGCGGGCAGCTCATCCACGGACCACCCGCATTTCCCTTATCGTAAATAACGCTATTACTTGCGAGATCTAATCTGCCCGAGGGACCTACCTTTGTTGGCCTTCGAGACAAAGCCATCCTGTTCGCTTTTGTTGCCGTCGGTCCCAGCGACTGCGGTGGCGCAGGGCAGATGTACACCCTAGATTAATGAGCGCCATCGCGCTGTCAATGGCACATTAAAAGTGTCCAATAAAACAGTGCCCTGGACCGCCCGTTGCAAGCGCCTGGTGCCCCCTGCGCGACTCACAGCGCAAAAGTTCCCACAAAATCAGTCGCCTACATCGCAAATCGGCAAGCCCGGCCGGAACCCTTTGATGGGGCAAGTAATTTCTTGCGGCGGTGGCGTGCCCGCGCGCGAGCGCCCGGTGCGCAACCCTTCATAAAACTTGACAACGCCTACAGAGTGCCGCTGCGCAAGCGGCGTTCGTGGCGCCGCGCGCGCCTCCATGCTCGATCATGGATCAATCACTCCTTCAAGCAGCCGTGGCGGCGCTGACGACGACCCGTTAATCCGAATGTTATCGCCGCGAGCAGGCGTTGCCTCCCAAGCACGTGCGTGTTCGAAAATTGTCGGGACCTGCATGCACCAATCCAGCAGCTTGCTGGAAAGAGTTTTTCAGCAAGCTGCTGGCGCCCGGGCTCGTGCTAGTCTCGGACCCTTTCTGGTACGATGTGGGTACGGTCCATTCTCCGCTCCACGTTCCTGCTTCGTGGTTGACCCTGGGCGAGCTGAAACACTAACACGATGACTTCCAGTGCGCGTTCACCTTCGCCATCCGCGCGACGCCGAAAGGGTGTGGGCCTCGTAGTCACGCTCGTGGTAATCGCGGTCGTAGCCGGCGTGCTGTGGTATGTGTCGCGCCCGAAGCCGGTGGTGGTCGTGCTGCAAAAAGTGGATCGCGGCCGCGTCGAGGCGAGCGTTGCCAACACGCGCGCCGGCAC
>FXBF010000302.1_pt1 | contig 16377 bp, 13 predicted proteins | sample 5335321 | NCBI WGS metagenome assembly FXBF01 (sample SAMEA103928391, study PRJEB20085) | sediment metagenome | isolation source: sediment
AAAGATATCATCATCGTCCAGGAAAACTAGGTATTCTCCAGTCGCACTATCCAAACCGAGATTAGCCGCCCCACTCCGGTGTAAAGGTTTATCTCCACCACATGCACGGAGCGGATATCGGCCACACTTCTCACCTATAGACGAGTGTTCACTGCCAATGGCATTTACTACGACCACCTCTATATTTGGGTAGGTCTGTATTGCGACCGATTGTAGCGCTTCTGACAAATTTTGCCGATCAATACTGCGAATAATTACGCTGACCAACGGCCGTTTACCATCGCCCGCTTTTAACGTTGAGCTATCTGCCCGGTTAAATTCCTCAACATAAACTGCAAGAGGATTTGCTCGGAGCTCCCCTGCCGATACCATAAAATATGCTTCAGCAGCCTGCACTTGCGAAGGCAAAGTATAAGTACGAAAGCGGTTCAGTGCCTCGATATGCGTATTATAATTTTGCTTACTTAGCTGTGTCGCAAAGCAATTCATGGCCTCGCTTTTGCGCTCTGCGGAAGAAGTAATATCCAGAAGCCGGTTAGGTTTCAGGGGCACTCCGATTTCATACATAACCAATTTTACATCAGGCTCTGCACGCCAAACGGCTTCGGCTGCCGCCTTACCTAATATCCAATGGTCCGGATGGACCTCCATGACGGACGGCGCATAGACCAATTCCGCCTTTGATTCCTGAATCTCGTTCGCTATGCGTTCAATAAGCGGTTCCCCGTACTGCAATCCCCGGTCCGGCAACCGCCAGAAAACCGGTTCGCCATAGCCCAACAGGTCCGCGGCCTTTTGTGTCTCCTTTTCCCGTTTGCCCCGGTAGGCGATCCTTTCTTTCTCGTCTGAGAAACCGTGGGCGCCATCGGTCACCACAATCACCTTTACCGGATCCCCGGCCGCCACATGGGCAAGGATGGCGCCGCCGCAGCCGAATACCTCGTCATCCGGGTGGGGCGCCAGTACCAACACCGACCCGTGGCCAAGGCAGTCGACCGCCGCGTAGGGAATTAAGTTCTGTTCCATTTAATGAAAATCCGTATCGCCGGACATGAGCCACCACTTGTCCTTGAGTTGTTCCGGATCCGGACCCGGGGTCCAGACCGAAGTGGGAATACTCACATCCAGGGGCCGCAATTCTCCGCCGGTCGCTGCAAACCGTTCCCCATGTTGCCGGGTAATCCAAGCAAATAAACCCTTGCCGCCGCACTGGGCCGCCAGTCGCCGGGCCTCCTTCACCAATTCGGGTATGTTTGCCAACGGTCCAATGATGTCCAGCAGTTCACAATCTTCGCCGCCGTTGTTCAATACCACGATGCCTACGGGCCGGCGCAGCAATCGATCCATCACGAGTACCACTTGATAAACAATCTCGGGGTGCTGTAAATACCGGTAACGAACATAGTCCCAATCCCGAACGCCCACTGTGGCGCCCGCAAGATCCCGTTCCATTTTACTCCAAAGCCGGTTAACCAGTTCCGCATCCTTGTCCGAAGGCATTTGCCGCAAATCACGACAGGAAAAACGCAAACCGGAACGGCGTTGGGTTGGCTTCCAGCGCACTTCCACCATCTGATCTACACAGGTATACAGGCCCAGAGTCTCCGCCAGGCGCATGTGGCGGGCGTTGGGAAATCCCATGCCAAGGAGGTGGCGCCGGCCATAACCCACGTACGCGTCGGCGCAACTGGCGGCGGTCAGAAAAAACGGCCCCTGTCTGGCCATGGCGCCCCGCTCTTTCGGGGACACCATGACATCGGCGACCTGCCAACACAGTGCCGCATCATTAAAATACCGAATGGGCCGCGAGATGATCCCGTAATGGGCGACGATTTTCTGATCCTTCCAGACCACAGCACCCCGACTGCGACCACCTGAATACTTCCAACACCACAGCGCCGGGCTAATGCCGTGACCGAAGGCCTGTTGAAAGAGCGCTCCCAGGGCCGGTAAATCTTCCGGAGAAATGTGGCTTACCCGCCAGCGCCGCGGTTCCTTTTTGATATAAACAGCACAATAATCCATGTGTCGTTCAGCTGACGGTCCGTTAGCGGTTTCTAATAATTCAAAACCGCAACGTTGTGCCAACTCCCGGCATGGAGCAGTCTCCGTGGCTGCACTGGCTTCGGAATCTATCACCAGCAGGCGGCCCGCAGGATGCAACCATTGATACGTCCGGCCGAATAGCACCAGCGCATCCGTTGTTTGGATCGATGCCTTGACGACAACGGTTTCGTAGTTCTGCTTTGAGGACGCTGGGATACTGCGTTGGTTTTCCGTTACCGGGAAATCCTTAGCATCACGGGGCAAGTCCGTACTGCACCAGTCCAGACATTCGATGCCCCGAAATTCAGCGTTCCGTATATCGATGCCCTGGCCCGGGAGGTCCGCTGGATCGATGCCTATATACAAGGTACGACCCAAATCGCCAGACAACCGCTTGGCAAGCAATGCACCCAGACCGGCTTGTTCCGAAGCGGAGTGCATTTCTGTTCTGTGTGAGATGTCCGGCAATACCGCGCTCATGGTGTGCACATTGGGTTATACGGTGTCTGTGTCTCTATCAAAAAACTAGGGCGACACGGCGGTCTTGCGCTCGCCCCCCTCGGCGGCGCCATCGTTTTGGTGCCAGTAAGAAGGCAGCTTGACGACGCCACGTTCCAAACCTGATGTGACATACAGCTCAGCAACGGACACGGCTTGGTCATAGATGTGTAGCCCGTTCTCGCACATCAGGTACACGATCACGCCATAGCGCCCTTTCAGTAGCGGAAAGCGCGGAAATACGGCGGTGACCTTCCCCTCTCCCTGCGGATTCCTCGTCAGCTTCAACCCTTCACCCTTGCTGCCCGCACTGCACACGATCCTGCCGTCCTGACCCAGAAAAGCCACCGCAACCGTGGGGACCGCAAGCTCCGGACTGGACATGAACCGTACCGAAATCAATACGTCGTCTGTGCCGGATACCACGGGCAATTCGTAGTCACTCTTGCCGGCAGCCGAAACCGTGACGTTGGTGAGATACGCCAAGCGTTCATCGGGCGAACCCACGGACAGGGGCTGTTTTTGCTCAGCACCATCTTTCGCTTCCTGTAGCGGCTCGCCCTGCACCAGAAAAGCATTGTATTCCGAAACCACCTCTCCTGGATTCCCGTCCATGCGCACCTGCCCCCGGTCCAGCCAGATCACCCGGCTGCAGATGGCCTCGATCTGGTACATGGAGTGCGAACAAAACAAAATGGTGGCGCCGTTGTTCTTAAAACTCATGATACGGTCGAAGGACTTGCGCGCAAAGGCGCCGTCCCCCACCGACATCACCTCGTCGATGATTAGCACGTCCGGCTCCACTGCAGTGGCAACGGAAAACGCAAGCCGCATGAGCATGCCGGTCGAATACGTCTTCACGGCTTGATCCATGAACTGGCCCACCCCGGAATACTCAACAATTTGAGGATACAGCCGGTCTATGTCCTCTATCGAAAACCCCTTTACAGCACCTGCCATGTAAACACATTCGCGGCCACTCATTTCCGGATGGAAACCGGTGCCTAGTTCCAACAATGCCGATACCCGGCCACTCACGGTGATGGTACCTGAGGTGGGCGCCAAGGTGCCGGCGATCAATTTCAACAACGTACTCTTGCCTGCGCCGTTCTTGCCAATGACTCCGACCACTTCACTCTGGTCGATATCCAGATCGAGGGTCGCAAGGGCATGCAACTCCCGATGTTTTGAACGTCGTGTCAGCACCTCCAACAATCGGTCTACCCCATGCCGGTAAGTGGCATAGATCTTATCGACTCCATGTAGAGAAATTGCCTTCACAACTCCTCCCGCATATGCGGCTCACTACGACAAAACAGCACCCATGCCGGGGCAAGCAACAGGAGCCAGAGCAGTATGGGGCGTAGCACGTTACCTTTATCGAGAGGCATACCCTGCAGCACACCATGGATAATCGCCATCACATCGGCAAACGGGTTTAACACTAGCAGATGCCTGGCAAACTCGGGCAACATTTCCGGCATATAGATAATGGGTGTCAAGTACATGACCATGGTAAGAATGAAACCAACGGAGTTGCCGGCGTCTTTGATGAACAATCCCAACACGGCCAGCAGATAGCTGATGGGCACCAACCAGATCAGTAACCCTAAAATTACCGGAACACTTTGGATGGCGGCGCCGAGCCCCTCCAGAATCAATAGCAAGACGAAATAGATCACGCCGTATACCAGTCCGGAAACCAGGGCCGGTAACATGGGTAATACCGCTACCGGAAATACCGCCCGCTGATACAGTGCACTGAATTCATTGAGCACCGAAAGGTTGCGCACCATGATCTCGGACATCATGAGCCACGGCACCATGCCGATCAGAAAGTAATCCAGAAAAGACACCATGCCCGGAAACTTGATGCGTAATATCACGGCCAGCAAAAACCACAGGGCCGCCACCTGCAATGCCGGCTGCAGGATCATCCACAACCCACCGAGGACGGTGCCGGAGGTGCGTAACTTGATGTCGCGCCGTAACAGCAGCCGCATCAACGAACGTTGGGCCAACAGGGTCTTGAACGGGCCCCACATGCCCGCTACCGTATGGGTCAAGTAGCGCTTGCCGAAATCTATGACCACGAGTGCAGAGGAACTCCTTCGGCTACGGAAAAACCTGTCCGCGGTGCCGGTGAAATAGCCGTATTGTTTGGGAAAAAAGGGGTAAATTGTAGCACATCTTATGGTATTTCAGAGGCTTAGAAATCGGCAATTTCCACCCCTGCATCCTGAGGGATGGCCATCATTAAACTATGGCCCGCACTTCCCTCTGGTGTCTTGTTCCGGCAGGACACCAAGTTTGTGTACCGGATGCCGGCAGACGCCCGGACGCCCGCTCATATCGGTTCTGGCTGAGAACCCGATATTGGGGGAGGGGAGGGTCTGATTCTCCAATTTATCATTGCACGCACGCCACAAACCATCCTGAAGGCCCTGCAACAGGTCATTACCCCCTCCGGAAGCCCTATTGAACGAAGCGATGCCCTCGCTCCTGGAATCGTCCCTCTATCCCCTGTCCCGTTGGGCGTTGACAATGTATTTCCGGGTAGGGTTTCTACTACGACGGCAAGACCGTACAGGAATCGTCGGTGTACCGAGACGATGTGCCGGTGGATCACTACCCGGTGACTGGGATCCAGGATGACCTGGCCGGGAGGTGTATGTTTTGCGAAATTTACATTAAGCGAACCCAACATGTGCAAGCCCGTTCCTGAGAACAATCCCTACTCTGTAAGTATCTCTTGGCAGTGGATCCTTTACGGTAAGCCCGCTCAGAATGCTGAGGACGAACGGTTCAATCGCACGCTTCGACATATATGGCAAAATGAACACTTGTTCGAGTCGTTCGAACATGCACAGGAAATGGCTACCGAATGATTGTGGCATTATAATGCAGCGCAACCGAATATGGCTCATGGAAAAATTACCCCGCACCAAATACTGGCCAAGGCCGCATAACCTCCACTTCTGACCTCAGATAATAATGGGGAGATTACCCTGAAACACGTCTCAGGCTTCTACAGGCTATAACTATGTTTAGATCGAAAAAACTAGCGCTTCACGGCGGACCACCTGCGATTACAATTGACCAGACCCGAGAGTACACTTGGCCGATCCTCGATAACCGCGATCGCGAGGCGGTTCTCCACGTCTTGCAATCGGGGACACTGTCCGACATAAACTATCTTAAGCAGGTCGAAAAAGAGTTCGCAGAATGGTTAGGCGTCAAACACGTCTTAAGCCACTGTAACGGAACCCTCGCACTGGTCGCCGCGCTTTATGCCTTGGGAGTTGGGCCCGGCGACGAAGTCCTAGTCCAGTCCGCCACGTTCTGGGCCAGTGCCACGGCGATCGTACACTGTGGTGGTGTTCCCGTCTTCATTGACATCGAACCGCAATGCAACGGGATTGATCCCGAGCGGATTGAGGAGAACCTCACCCCAAATACGAAAGGTATTATTGTTGTTCACCTATTGGGCATGCCTTCCAGAATGTCGGAGATCCTGGAAATCTCGCGCCGGCACAATCTATTTGTTTTGGAAGATGCTTCTCATGCCCACGGTGCTCGGTACCAGGGACGCGCTATTGGTACCCTCGGCGACGCTGCTATCTTCAGTCTTCACGCCAGCAAGAATTTGCCAGCCGGTGAGGGTGGCTTGCTTGTCACTGACAGTGACAGCGTGTGGGAAAAAGCGATGCTACTCGGTCAGTACGAACGACTGATCGGGGCGCGTCCTGATCTCGCTCGGTACTGCGCCACAGGATTCGGTGTCAATTACCGCATGTCGACGCTCGATGCTGCGATCGCTCGCACTCAACTTTCTAAGATCGACGAGTTCAATCGCATTCGCAATAAGAATATCGAGTATTTAAGTCGCACACTTCAGCAACTAGGAATCTACACTTACCCAGCTCCTCCCGGCGTTGAGCGAGTCTTTTTAGAGTTTCATGTTAAGCTTCCCCAGATGCCCTCCGAGCGAGTAGACTTCGTCGTGGAAGCTCTGCGTGCCGAGGGGGCTCAAATCGAGCGGCCCCAATATCCCCTCCTACACCAACAGCCGTTCTTCACTGACGGTGCGTGGCGCCAGATTGCCCGTGTTCCGCCAGAAGTGAAGCCCCCCCATGGCGAGTATGCGGCCCTGCGGCTGCCGATTACAGAAGACGTCCAGTCATTGGCGCTGCGTCTTCCAGTATTTCCGAGAACAAACAACAAACTGCTGGATCAATACGCCAGCGCGTTTATTAAGGTAATGCGCCACATTTAACACAAGTAGCGCCTGGAGAAAAAACCAAGTGAACCCATCATCTTCGTCCAATGTTTTGAAGCAATTTGCCCTCACGGGAGTTTGTGGATTTGTCGCGAATTTCCACCTCGAAGCGATTCGCAAACTACAAGGCAACCTCCTATGTGCATATGATATTACGTCCGCCGGTGTGCAGAAGATTGACTTCCTCTTCCCTGGCTGCGAGTTCGTTCTTTCCGAGAAAAAATTCGAACGTGAGCTTGCACTCAAGAAAGACCAAATCAATTACCTTTCCATCTGTGCGCCAGATTGTTTTCACGTACCCCAAACGTTGTTGGGTTTGCGACACGGGCTCGATGTGATATGCGAAAAGCCACTTACTATGAACCTGGAGGAACTAGACCAACTGATCAAGGAAGAACGCGAGAGTGGGGCGCACGTGTATCCGATCATGCAAGCGAGGTATCACAGCGATATTATTGCTCTGGCGAAAAAACTCGAGGCGGATCCGCCGGGAAAAAGGCTTGACGTGGTTTTGACGTATATTTCACCACGCGGCTCCTGGTACCTCAGGTCCTGGCACGGTGATCCGAAACAGGCTACAGGAATAATTGGTGACATCGGTATCCACTTCTTCGATATCCTGCTGCTACTTTTCGGGAAGGTTTCCCGGAATTATCTACACTTGGCAGACCATGTGCGCTGCGCAGGGTTCATCGAGTTCGAACGTGCTGACGTTCGATGGTACCTATCAATCGACGGCAACGACCTACCCAAGCACATGGGCCTGGAACCCCATGAATTCCGGCAGCTTTCGTTTGATGGGCGAGACATCGATATTTCACGGGAGTTTCGCGATCTGCACACCAAAGCGTATGAAACAATACTCGAAGGCGATGGGCTAAGCATTGAGAATGTCGCGCCCACGCTGGAACTGTGCCACGGGCTCAGAACATCGCCACTAGAACCACGCCGGGGCGAACTTCATCCGATCACGGCAAAAATAGGATCCACGACGATTAGGTAGCATATTTACGAGTAGGCGTATCAAGTATAGTGGTTTTTATAACTCGGTATTTCATGCTTTAATGAAGGCATGTGTTACCGTCACGAATATTGTTAATTGGAGCTTTCGCATCTGGCCACAATTCATGGGGCCATGTATTCTTTATGGTGTCTTATGCACCTGATTTATCCATCTCGCTAATCACGAAATTGGCGAACAGATCAATGGGAAGTTGTTCCAGCGGTCCAGAGTAACCGAGTGAAGGTGGCTGAAAAAACTCCATAAAGTGACGTTCGCCGCGTCGAATAGTGAACCAGCCACATCGCGCCGCCATAAGGGCGGACAAGTCTTCCTGTCCATAGTCAACGACCACCACCTGGAAATCCTGTCCAAGCCACCGCATAAACCTGTCCTCGAAGCGGGAAGATGGAAAATCCTGCATCAGACAACATAGTTGGCAGTACCCATCACGTGTGAGATGTTCGTCTAGTCCAGTCAAGAAACGCTGGAGGACAGTCTCACCCTGATTCAAGATGTTTTGGTCTGTTCCGTCCCTGGAAAATGAAGGGGTATTAAAAACGATGCGGTCGAATCTCTTGGATTGCACCGGAGCATATAGATCTCCATGCTCAAAACGCACGTTTTGTACATCGTTAATCGTTGCATTGAACTTCGACAACGAAATGGCACGGGGATTTAGATCAATACCGACTACGTTTTCCGCGTATCTGCTCATTGTCAATGCGAGAATCCCTGCGCCACATCCCATATCTAGCACAGTGGCTACTTTCCCTCGAACCAAGACTCGTGTGAGTATTTTGGAACCCCAGAACGGGTCAACGTAGGACGTAGGTCGTTCGGCCTGCGGCAGGTCAGGATCAGTGAATATCAATAAATCGTCAACAAAGTGTACGCAAAACGGCGATGACCAGTTGCCATTGGATTTGTCAGTCAACCCCATATGCAGGAGCAGCGTCTGATCAGCGGAGGAAAATATCGAGTCAATCATCTGAGATACAACGCATCCTTCACCAAAGAGGGTGGCGAGTAGATCTCTCCCTTCACAACGAATGGCAAGCTCTCGCATGCGCGCGCCAAGTGTTACGACAGCACGCTTAGTATCGTTTGCGATTGAAAGATAACGTTGGCCGGCGTCAATATTTGCTTGCATTAAACGAATCCTATGAAAATTTAAAATCCTGCCAACTCAAAACAGCTGAGTCCCACGGGCGGATATAGTCAATCACGCAGAGCATATGCTCAACCTATTCGTCTTGATAACTATATCTAGAGAAACTCTGATTAATCGGTTCGTGGATGGATAAGACCTTCCTTAGACGGTGTTGAATGTATATCATAGTCTCAGTTATTGATAGCCGGACGTTAAATCAATCTGTTGGACGTCCCCCGGTATAGAGGACACCTCCACCTTCTAACTCGTAGGGGCAAAGTACTCTACAGGTATCAATCGAATATGACTGCATTGAATTACGACGTTGATGAACACTAGCTCCCCGCATACCTTTATCGGTGGATTTCGTAGCGGCACAACGTTGCTTATCAATCTGCTGGGACTGCACCCGGAGGTGGCCCCATGGTTTGACGCCAGATTCATGTGCGAGGCACTACGCTGGCAGAGGGTCATGATAGACCCGTCGCAAGCGGAGCTGGAAAAACAGCTTATGCAACCTCGCCAACCCTCTGGCTATGCTCTACCTGATGTGGTGGAGCGCATGAAGGCAGACCTGCGCGACACAGCAGCCCGCATCGAGGGACGCATGGAGAGCGGCAAAGCACCCCACGAACGTTACCCCATTGGACATTACTGTGCGCGTTATTCATTACCGGAAGCGGAAGCCGCCGTGGAACTCTGGCGCGCCCAAATGGAAGCTGCCCCTTCGTCTGTGTCCGACGCTACCGGCACGTTGATTACTTCCCTGGGACGACGCCACGCGGAATCCTGGTCCCGCCCGCTGTGGATCAATAAAACCTCGGAGAGCCCAAGATTTGGCGCCGAGCTGCGCAGCGCCCTTGGCGACTGCCGCATCATCCTGCTGATCCGGGACGGCAGGCAGGTTGTCCGGTCGTCAAGAAAACTCAAATGGGGTGATGTGGAGCAAATGGCGCTGTGGTGGAAAGGTCTGATCCAACAAAGCCGCATCGCCAACCCGGAACCGAATCGTTATCTGGAAGTACGGTATGAAGACTTGGTCACCGAACCCGCGCACACACTGGATCAGATTTTGGCCTTTCTGATGCTGCCTGCGGCGGGGGCATCCATCACCGCGGAATATCGTCACCGACTTGGAAAAAATGCCTTCAAACAGCCGTTCTGGAGGCGCCGGCAAACATTGTATGGCAGTGAACGCCGTGCGTTTGACCGCATCGCCGGCGACTTGTCAGAGGAACTGGGTTACCACTGAGCACTACCGGAAACGCGGCGTACCGTGCAACTCCGGCTCATGCCTTAGGGATACTGGATTCACGTTGCCGGATGAGCGCTGCCCGGTATCTTTCGATGATCTCTACCAGGCCATCCAGCCACAAGGAATACAACCGCCGCGCGTGGCCCGTGAAGTCCGATAGATTCCGATTGTCCAGCATCTGTAAGACCTGATAATCCACGGCAAACAGATAACTCCGGATAGTGCCTGATAGCTCAAGGTCCTGATCACAGACCACTGAGAATTCAGCAAGGAACCGGTCGGATCTCATCTCTATCAGCTCATCGATCGTACCCGGCCCAAAGGAACGGGCGTCCAGTGCAGCGACGTGTGTCTCGATCAGGGCAAGTAATTTATCTGCCACGGCGATTCGTTGTCTGTTCCGGACTATGTCCCGTTTATACTGGGACTTCGTATGGAACAGCGCTAACACTTTTTCCTTGTCCAGGTCGACAAACTCCGTTAGCTTTATATCACCCATACCAAGGGGCGCAAATCCGTCAATGTACGCGCCATCGCTAAGGTTATAAATTTTCCGCCCGGAAAAAATCTCTGAAAACTTTTTATAGTTTCTGAGATACATGGACAGTTTGTAATTTGACCAGACCTTGGCCCGTAAATTTCCCCTTATCTCAAAAGCTTGATCCTCGATAACCGCGGTGTTTTTCGTGGCAACCACCACTCCTCCGGAATATTCGTTACGCTCATCGGAAAGCGCCGCATCAATCCCCAGCGTGTAGATTTTTCCGAACCCCAATTTGCACAACAGGAACAGCGCGTAATGGCAGACGGTGCTGGTTGGTACACTGGGTTTCTCGCCAATAATTATTTGGCGAAGTAAATCAGTCACCTGAATATCTGTTTGTTCATCAACGATAAATAGTGTCTTATCCAACACCTCTTGGGGGACGTTGCGGAACTGCTCCGCAATCTCGGCTTTCGCATCCAATGAAAAACATACGTCCACGCGTATGTCTTCCTTCGCCAATAGCTCAAGACATGAACCGGCGCAACAGACCAGAAACCGGCCCTGGGCGTTCTTCACAAATGCCAGGTTCTTCTCCAGTGACGGTCCCGACGCCAGCAACAACACCGGATCATCGACCTGCCTATCTTTTGTCAGATCCAGGGGCGGGTAACGAAACCTGTTGCCTACTCCGTTGATCGCGACGGCCAACCGGTGCTCGGCATCAAAATCGCCACGTACCGCAATGTAATGTTGCACCTGCCTGGCCAAGTACTCATATTCCGTGAAGATCAGGCTCAGCTTGATGGAATAGTTGTATACAGATTGATCGCGCGTGAACGCAAACAGGGCTTCGTGTAGATCTTGACCAACGGCAAAAAATAATGATTTCCGTGTGCCGACGGAGGCGTAATCCACAAAGTAGGTGGAGAACCGAAAGAACTCGATATTCGGTTCGATAACGAGTAGTGCCCGCAAAGAACTTATTTTTGCGAACTCTACTATCTGCAGACCAAGCCCAACGCCAAATGAAATGATCTTGCGAGGCGGGCCGCCGAGCCTGCTATTCACCGTGCATTGCTTTACATAGTCGTGGATCCTGTCCAACGCCGGGATTGGCGGGAAGGATTTCTCAAGCGCGTGCCGGTCGGCCGAATACGCTAAATAGTTTCCCTTGGTTTGACAAATAAATTCAGCGGATTTTCGTGCCAACGGCTGCGGGTCGGCATTATAAAGGAAGGTCTTGGTATTCGCGTTCTGAATGTCAAAGTATCGGTTATCTCTCAGGCGTAAGAGATATTCCGGCGTAGGGTTATGGCCAACGATTCGCCGGTGAATATCCGGAAAATTCTTGTCGAAGTAGGCAAGGTTTCGGCGGTGCGTTGCGGTCAGCTCTGAAGGAAGCTCAAGCATATTGATAGAGCGGGACCGGCCCCTGCACGGTGCTAATAGAACTTGTGAGTCTACTGAATGGTGGTTCTGCGCGCAAACGGTTGCATAACTTCCACGGCCGTTCCTAAATGTAATGTAGATTGTTACCTTGATAGAACATGCTGAACATTTCGAGGCGGAAATTTTGATATTTGACTCGTTATGGCTATGGGGGCAAACTATTGCACTGGAAATACCCCAGTCAGGGGCCTCCCACCCGTGCGGGAAAAAAATGCAGTTTCACGAACACTACGGGCGGCTAATGTCAGGTAAAGAGAAGTTGAGACATGGCCTCCGCCCCTGATTATAAGCAGACCTACGACTTGATTGTTGTCGGTACCAGCTTCGCCTCCTCTTTCTTTCTGTCGCAATACCTGAAGCAATGTCCGGCGAACGCGCGGATACTCGTGCTCGAGCGGGGTTTCCGGGAATCCCACGCCTGGCAAATGAAAACAAGACAGCATTCCCGGATCGCATTCAGGGACACCTTCTCCATGGAGGGCATGCGGAACAAGTCTTGGGAATTTACCGTTGCCTACGGCGGCAGCTCGAATAGCTGGTGGGCCGTCGTGCCAAGAATGCTGCCGAGCGATTTCCGGCTGCGCTCCCTGTACGGCGTTGGCAGGGACTGGCCCATCCGTTACGAGGACCTGGAGCCATGGTACCAGGACGCCGAGGCAATCATGGAGGTGGCCGGTCCCAGCGATGGTTCCCCCTATCCGCGTAGCGCGCCCTATCCACAACCGCCCCACCGCATGTCCGATCCGGACAAAATTCTTGCACGCGGCTTTCCGGATCACTATTTCGCGGCGCCGGCGGCACGAGCCCGCGAACCCACACGTAATCGCCCCGCCTGTTGCGCAAGCGGCTTTTGCGACTTTTGTCCTGTTGATGCCAAGTTCACGATCACAAACGGTCTCGACCACTTATATGACGACCCCAGAGTTTCGTTGGTGCTGGACGCCCAGGTGCTTGCCGTGGACAAAGAAGGGGATACGGCGAAAGGGGTAATATTCCGTCAACAAGGGCGGGAGGCTACAGTAAAAGGGGACCTGGTGGCGCTGGGTGCCAACGCGCTCTTTAATCCGCTCATTCTCATGCACTCCGGACTCCACCATCCCTTGCTAGGGAAGAGGCTGCATGAGCAAGTGACCGTCAACGCGCAAGTCTTCCTGGACGGCGTGGACAACTTCCAGGGCGGCACATCGGTCACCGGTCTTGGCTACATGCTGTACGACGGTCCGCATCGGAAAAAACGGGCGGCATGCCTGATCGAATCACTGAATTCGATCCATACCCTCAGGCCCGAATTCGGCAAGTGGCGGCAGATCTTGCGCTTGCAGTTTGTGTATGAGGACATTCCGGAGGAGCGCAACTACGTGAAACCCTCAGCCGAGGATCCCCATAAGCCGGTCGCCGTATTTAAGGAGTACAGCGATTATGCATATCGTGGGATTAATAACCTAAGGGAGCAGCTACCGAGAATTCTCAAGCCATTGCCGGTGGAAAAGGTTGTTGCGGACCCAAAACCAAGGACTACCGACGCCCATATTCAAGGGACGACGGTCATGGGTGACGATGCGGCGCAAAGTATTGTTGATCGTGATCTGATCCACCACAAGGTCCGTAACCTGCTGGTGCTGGGCAGCAGCGTATTTCCGAGCTGTTCGCCGGCGAACCCGACCTTGACACTTTGTGCCTTGTCGTTACGGTCGGCCCATAGGGTGCTCAGCAGTAAGGCCTGACGATGTTTACACTCACGCGCCGGCTATTTCTAAAACTCGGTCTGCTGCTTGCCGGCACGCGGTCTTTTGGCAAAGCCGCCGTGGCCGAAAAACCGGGGGACTTGATTGTTGATATCATCAAGTACCGCCTGGCCTACATCCGTTGCCCCGAGGAAGATATGGAAAAATTTGCGACAGCGTTGCTTGACGAGTCGCCCCTTAGTTTCGTGCCCGGCGACGATCTGGAAAAGATGAGCAATCTTCTGAAAAACCCCGGGCTATCTGCACAGCTTCCGCGACACATCGTAGTGAACCTGCTACGCATTGAACGGAAGGTGATCGCCAATTTTCTTGTCTCGACGGATTTTTTTAACAAGCCCCATGCGATAAGGACGCCGGTCACATTTATTGCTTACAGGACACCGCAGACTTTGGGGTGCGACAATCCCTTTGCACGCTTTGATTAATCCGGGAAGTGCAGCACTTAGGAATCTCGGTAGTCACCTACTACCGGTGGGTCTTGCGTTTGTCCTTGACCTTTATGTCGCCCCGAACGACCGTGGTACCACTGGCCATCAATGAGCGTCCAGGAGTCACTAATCTGCTTCTTGACGGGTTGCGTTTTGCCAAAGAATACCAGTCCATGCGCCACTTCCAGGCTTACCATTGCCTTGTCGTCGTCAATCTGAATGTCATTAATAGAGAACCCCAGAATCCGCAATTTATTGGCGCGACTACGGTAATGGACCTGGGGCGTATACGACTCTTTAGAGAGGGACTTTGCCTCCATGCGGTACACGGTAACCTCGTCGTGAATCCGTTTTGCCTGCCAGTAGACCTGCACCCGTTCCCGCAGGGCTTGTTCCGCAGCTTGGGAGTCTACTGTCGGGGCTTGGGCTGCTACAGGGTCATGGGTAGATTGCTCCGGGCTACAGCCCACGACCGCGGTCAATAGCACTGCCGATAGGAGCCACCCCGCCCACCACACAACGGATGCCGCGGGCCTGTTAGGGTCTTGCACGTTCCATCTCCTCCAGCTCGAAGACGATCTTCGTCTTGGCCGCCAATTGTTTGATGTAGGCCTGTTTTGCCCGCTCCCGGGCTTCCACACCCATGCGCCTGAGAGCGTCGGTTTTCACTTCCACGTAGGGCCGGATAAGGCCTTCACGTTCCTCCGTAAACAGTATTATCTCATACCCCCGTGGTGACTCCACGATACCCGTGTGCTGACCGACCTTGATTCCATCCAGGGCCTTCTGCAACCAGGGCAGGCTGCGGTCGAGAAACCCCGCATCACCATCCTCTTGCGCTGAAAATTCGTTGTCGCTCAATTCGGCCGCCAGTTTGTTAAAGGGTTCCCCGGCCTCGAGTCGGACCAAGGCCGCCTTGGCCCGCGCCAGGGACTTGGGTTGCCATTCCTCTTTTGCGTTTGCCGGTACACGGAATTGTATATGGCTGATGCGCACCATGGGGGGAATCCCAAAAAATTTCGGATGATCATCATAATACTTGCGCACCGCGGCCTCGTCCGGCTTGGGCGGTAAGGGAAAGTGCCGCTCCGCCAATGTTCGATAACCCTTGCTCATCATTGCACGATCGGCAACTTCCGGGGGCAACAGCCCCTCCTTTGCCATGGCCTGGCGCAGTAATGTTACACCGATCATGTCCCGCAATGCGGTAATCTTACCTTCGGGCGTTGCCGCCGCCGTCAAAAGCTTCGCGGAGCCTTGGATATGGCCCATAAAATCCTGCACCGTGATGTCCTCATCACCCACCCGCACCATGACTACACGTGGCATTTCAATAGGGGGTGCCGCAGGTTTTACCGCCGCAGATGGTTGCTCCACCGCCTGTATCGGAACGAGCCCAAGGCCGATGATTAGAAAAAATACGACGAATGATTGAACGAAAGTTTGTGTCGCGCGCATTACTGATCTCATGATTGTGTTTACCGGAGGGTGGTCACCACTAAGGCCGTTGCAGGTACCGCCGAGGGGGGATCGTGCATTCTACTACAAACTACAAAAAAAACGGTGTGGCACAAGGCCACACCGTCCTGTTCCTACCAGACTACTGGATTACTGGTTTTCCTTACCCTGATCCGAGCCGATGGAGAGTATCGCGAAATGGATATCGCCATTGCCCGCATTCAGGCCACCCGGGAAATTATCGAGGTTGGTGTTTGCGGTGTAGTCAATCGCGCTACCATTCAGGGTAATCGAGAAGGCGACCCCCGAAGCGCTGGCGCCGCCGTTACCGCCCCCAAGACCAGTGACGTCATTCCCCTCGGGCAGCAGGAATTCAATGATCCCCCGCTGGTCCGTCGGGAATGCGCTGGCATCGGCATTCTCATCCACCCAGTCTCCAATGGAGATGGCCAGACCATCCGGGACACACACGGAGACGGGCCGGTGATCGGCGCTACGAGACGCGCCGGTAGCGTGGATCATGAGCCCTGAACCGCTGCCGCCAGGCGCCATATTCATCAGATGCCAACCGTTGGAACT
>FXBF010000303.1_pt1 | contig 16373 bp, 14 predicted proteins | sample 5335321 | NCBI WGS metagenome assembly FXBF01 (sample SAMEA103928391, study PRJEB20085) | sediment metagenome | isolation source: sediment
GATATCCGTTACCACCCGGAACATGTCGTACAAAAGGTCGACCCGGCGGCAAAACACATCGATTTCGCCAACGGTGCCTCGGCGGACTTCGACCTGTTGGCTTACGTCCCGCCGCACCGCGCCCCGCGGGTGGTACGCGAGGCCGGGCTGACCGGCGAGAGCGGCTGGGTACCGGTAGACAAACAGACCCTGGAGACCAAATTTCCTGGCGTCTATGCTATCGGCGATGTCACCGGCATCCCTCTCGCCATCGGCAAACCCCTGCCCAAGGCCGGCGTGTTCGCCCACGGCGAGGCCGAGGTCGTGGCCAATAACCTGGTCCACGAGATTACCGGCAAAGGGGAACCCGAGATATTCGGCGGCGACGGTGAGTGTTTCATCGAGATCGGTGACGGCAGGGCCGGCTTCGGCAGCGGTAATTTCTATGCCGAGCCGAAACCGCAGATCAAGCTGCGGCAACCGAGCCGGATGCTGCACCTGGGCAAGGTGGCGTTCGAGAAATACTGGCTGTTCGAATGGTTTTAGAAAACGCAAACGATTCAGCGAAAAAATAAGCCAAAAGGGGAACCTATGTTGAAGCGATTGATATGGCTATCCATGGATTTTCCGAAAACCACCTTGGTGTTGACATTCCTGTTGACCCTGGTCTTCAGCACCCAGTTCGTGAAGATTCACATCGACACCGACCCCGAAAACATGCTGGCGGCGGACCAGCCGGACCGGGCGTTGTACAACGAGGTGAAAAAGAACTTCGGTATCCATGACCTGATCGTCTTTGGCATCACCGATGAAGCGGGCGTATTCCGGCCCACCACGCTGGAGAAAGTGGCACGCATTGTCGACGGAATCCTGAAGATCCCCGGGGTCATCACCGACGATGTCATCAGCCTGACCACGACCAACAACGTCCGTGCCAAGGCCGGCTTACTGGAAGTGCGGCGTATCATGTATCAGATTCCCAAGGACGCCGCTGCCAGCAAGGCCTTGCGGATCGCCATCGCCGACAACCCGCTGCTGACCGACAAGGTGGCATCGGCCGATGGCAAGGGTCTGGCCATTTACATCCCCATCGCCAGCAAGGACCAGGCACACCGCATCGGCACCGAGATCAAGGCCCTGGCCAAGGCCGAATTGGGTGCGGGTCAGCGTTATTACCTCGCCGGTCTGCCCATTGCCGAAGACAGCTTCGGTATCGAAATGTTCAAGCAGATGGGCATTATGTCGCCATTGAGCGGCATGATGATCTTCTTGCTGCTGTGGTTCCTGTTCCGCAAGGTGACGTTGATCCTGCCGGTGATGGCGGTGGCCATGTTCACCGTGGCCTGGGGCATGGGCCTGCTCATCGGTTTCGGGTTCACCGTGCACATCATGTCCAGCATGATCCCGGTGTTTCTCATGCCCATCGCCGTGCTCGACTCGGTACATATCCTCAGCGACTTCTATGACCGTTATCCCGCCATCGGCGACCGGCGGGAGACCCTGCGCCAGACCATCGGCGAGCTGTATACACCCATGCTGTTCACCTCGCTCACCTCCAGCGTCGGTTTCGCCTCGCTGATGCTGGCGCCGATTCCGCCGGTGCAGGTGTTCGGCGCCTTCGTCGCCATCGGCATCCTGGTGGCGTTTCTGCTCACCATCACCTTCATCCCGGCGTCGATCATGTTGATCCGCGAGGATAAGTTGAAATCAGCCCTGGGCCATCTCAAGGCCGGCGACAGCGGCCTGGCGCGGTGGTTGCAGCAATTCGGGCGCTTCGCTTATCGCAGGGCGGGGGCCATCGCCATTACCGCCGTGCTGGTGCTGGCGGTGGGGGTGTGGGGGATCACCCGCACGGTGGTGAACGATAACCCGGTCAACTGGTTCTCCGAGGGCCATGAGCTGCGCATCGCCGACAAGGTCATGAACCGCCTGTTCGGCGGCACCTACATGGCCTATCTGGTGCTGGAGGGCGCGGCCGACGGCGATATGAAACGCCCCGAGGTGCTTGACTACATCGTCAAGCTACAACGCACTTTGGACGCTGACCCGTCGGTAGGCAAAACCTCATCGTTAGCCGATGTCATTGGCCAAGTGGGCTATGTACTGCACGATACCGATCCCGCTTGGCGTAAGGTACCGGATAACCGCGAAGAGCTGGCCCAGTATCTGTTCCTGTACCAGATGTCGGGAGATGTGGGCGACTTGGATAACTTCGTTGATTACGACTACCGCGCCGCCAACATCTGGGTGCAGATGAAGCAGGGCGACAACCGCATCATGGCCCGGGTGCAGGACCGCGTCACCGAATACACGGCGGCCAATCCGCCGCCGGACGGCATCACCATCAAATGGTCGGGCCTGACTTATATTAATAAAGTGTGGCAGGACCTGATGGTGGTGGGCATGATGAAGGCCATCCTTGGCGGATTCGCCGCCGTATTGGTGCTGATGGTTATCCTGTTCCGCTCTGTGAGCCTCGGCCTGCTGTCCATGCTGCCGCTCACCTTCGCCATCACTCTGTCCTACGGCCTGGCGGGTTTTGTCGGCAAGGACTACGACATGCCCATCGCTGTGGTTTCCTCCCTGGCGTTGGGTCTGTCCATCGATTTCGCTATCCATTTCATCCAGCGCTGCCGCACCTACCTCACACAACTAAACGGCGATCTGGCGCGGGCCAACCAGGCGCTGTTCGGCGAGACCGCGCGGGCCATCGTGCGCAACGCCCTGGTAATCGCCATCGGTTTCTTGCCTATGATTTTCTCTCCCCTCGGCCCGTACAAGACGGTGGGGGCGTTCTTCGCTCTGCTGATGATCTTCAGTTCCCTGACTACCCTGGGCCTGCTGCCGGGGTTGCTCAAGATCACCCACGGACGCCTGTGGGGCAACAAATCGGTAATACCACCGCAACGGGCGGAATAAACTACCCCGCAGCAAGCTGTCGGGGTATTAATATCATCACGTCACACCGGCGAAGCCTGTGCCGGATACCGGGTCAAGCCCGGCACAGGCTTTGTTGATCCGGTAGCCGGTGTCCACAAACGAGCCACTGGATTCCGGCATACTGTCACCCCGGACTTGATCCGGGGCGGAATGACGACATTCGCAGCAAGCTGCGAGGAATTAAATCCACAGAGATTAAAGGAGGTTGAATATTGTGAAGCTGAATACATTACGCGTTTCGGGGATATCGCTGGCCCTCTTTGCCCTGGTGTTGCCATCAACCGGCGTGAATGCCGCCGAGCCCGATGCCCGGAAGATCGTCGCCCGTTCCTTACAAACCTTCTACTACACCGGCACCGATATGCAGGCACGGATCTCGATGCGGCTCATCAACGCCCAGGGCCGGGAGCGTAAACGGGTGATGACCCTGTTGCGCAAAAATATAGGCGATAAGGGCAGTCAACGTTATTACATCTATTTCCATGCGCCGGTGGATGTAAAAGGGACGACCTTCATGGTGTGGAAGTACCTGCAAAAAGAAGATGACCGCTGGATTTTTATCCCGGCGATCAAACTGGTACGGCGCATCGCCGCCGATGACAAGCGGTCGTCGTTTGTAGGCTCCGACTTTACCTACGAAGACGTCTCCGGCCGTGCGGTAGATGACGAGGCCCACACCTTGCTGCGCACGGAGAAATTAAACGGCCGGCCGGTGTACGTGGTGGAGAGCAAGCCGAAGACCAAGACCGATTACGTGCGGCGTCTCTCCTGGATCGACCGGGAACGCTGGCTGCCGCTTAAAGAAGAGTACTTCGATGCCCGCGGCGAAAAGATGCGGGTCTTCACCGCCAACCGGGTGGAACAGGTCGACGGCCAATGGACAGCCACGGCGCGGACCATGAAAAACCTCCAGACCGGGCACCGGACGGAGGCGCGTTTCGACCGAGTGAAGTATGGCGTCGGCCTCCAACAGGGTTTGTTCAGCGAACGCTATTTGCGTAACCCGCCGCGCAGATGGATTCGGTAAAAAAGACGACGGCAGCCTTATTTGCCGCCCTCATAATTGCCGGCCCGGTTAATGGTGCCCCCGCCGTAGACTGGTCGGGCTTCGTCCAGGGCCATGCCGCCGCCCGGACGGCGGACGTCATGTGCCCGGCCGGCACCGAGTGCGACCTGCCATTCAATGACCAACGTTTGCAATTGAAGGCGGAAGGCAACAACAAGGCGGGCACAGTGGGATTATTGGCCAAGGTTGACCTTGTCCACGACTCAGCCCTGGACGAGAGCGATGCCGACGTGCGCGAGTTCTATGTCGACTACAATGCCGAACGTTTAACGTTACGTGGCGGCCGCCAGATCATCACCTGGGGTGTGGGCGACCTGTTGTTCATCAATGACATCTTCCCCAAGGACTGGGTGGCTTTTTATAGCGGACAACCTCTGGAATATCTCAAGCGTGGTAGCGATGCCGTAAAACTGGGCCTGTATTCGGGGTCCACCACGCTCGAGGTCGTGTTCAGCGACTTCCGCGCCGACCGGCTGCCGGACAGCAGGCAGTTTATTCTGGCAGATCCTTTTTCAAAAACTCTGCCGCGCAACATCGATGAACCGTCGGGACAGGAAGTGGCAGTGAAGTTGTCGCGTCAACTGGGCCGCTGGGACGCCGCCCTCTATACCTCGCGCAGCCATTACCGCGCACCGGCCCTGGTGGAGAGCGCCACCGAGGTGCGCGGCTCTTACCCACGGCTCAACACCTTTGGCGGCAGCCTGTCGGGCGCCGTCGGTCGTGGGGTGCTCAATCTCGAGATTGGCTATTATGATTCCGAAGACGACCGCGACGGCACCGACCCTAGTATTGAAAACAGCCAGACCCGATTCCTGGTGGGCTACTTCCGCCAGGTGGGCCAGGACACGACTATAGGCATACAGGCCTATGTCGAATGGATGCACAACTATGGGGCTTACAAACGAACCCTGCCGGTGGGATTTTATCAGCGTGAACAGGCACGGACGCTGGCGACGCTCCGGTTTACCCGGCGCTATCTGCACCAGACCTTGACGCTTAACGTGTTCGCCTTCTGGGGCATCAGCGAAGACGATAGCTATGTGATACCGTCCCTGCGCTATGCTTTTAACGATAACTTGTGGCTGGAGTTGGGCGCCAATATCTTCGGCGGCTCGCGCAACGAAATGTTCGGCGCCCAGGGAGATAACGACAATATTTATCTAACGGTACGTTACGCGTTCTGAGGTTGGTATTTCACGATGAAGATGAAATACGTCATTATCGGTGTCCTATTCATTGCCTTGGCGGCATTTCTCACCTGGCGCTTCGTCCGGCCAATGAACATATTCGTGGTTTCGCCGGCCTTCGAACGCCCCATCTCGACCGCAGTCATCCCGCCGCCGCTACAAACCCTGCGCGCCACAGAGTGTGCCGTCTGCCATCAGGATTTCTATGATGAATGGAAGACCACCATCCACAGCCAGGCCTGGACCGACCCCTACTTCCAGAGGGACTGGCAATTCGAAAAATCACAGCAGATCTGCAAGAACTGCCATACTCCCTTGGACCGCCAGCAGGAAAGCAAGGTGCTCGGCTTCCGTGACAAGGACAAGTGGGACCCGGTCCTGGCGCCGAACCCGGACTTCGATGCCAAACTGCAACATGAGGGCGTCACCTGTGCCGCCTGTCACGTCCGGGACGGCAAGATCCTCGGTCCCTATGGGTCGGCCTCGTCGCCGCACCCGGTAAAAAAACTCGCAGATCCCAACCAGATCTGTGTACGTTGCCATGTCGTCGGCGGTGAGCGCTGGGACACCTTCTTCCGCATCCCGCCCTGCGGCACTGTCGCCGAAATCCAGGCAAGCAAGACGAAAACAAAAACCGGGCGCACCGGCGAGGCAGTGGTACCGAATATCGCCACACTCGGTTGTGTCGACTGTCATATGCCTCTCATCGAGCGTCCGATCGTCGCCGACGGCAAGGTGCGGACAACACGGCGGCACTGGTGGCGTGGCGGCCATGACCCAGCGATGGTGAAACGCGCCCTCGCCGTCCGTTTCGAGGAAACACCGATAAAATCGGCATACAGGCGACGTTTCAGCCTGACGATTACCAATGTCGGCGCGGGCCATTACGCCCCCACCGGTACACCAGACCGGCATTTCACCGTCGAGCTGCGACTACTGGACGCCAAGGGCACAGTCATTAAAAAACAACAATATCTGTTAAAACGGACCATCCTCTGGCGACCATTCATCATCGATCTCTGGGACACCCGCCTGCCCCGGTATGAACCACGTCTATACACCATCGACTTCAAGGCCAGGGCGAACGGCCGTGTGCGGGCCGTCGAAGCGGTAGTGCGCTATCATCTCCTGGATGAAAAACGCCGGAAGCATATCGATTATAAAAATACGGAACCGATCTCTTATGAGGTATTCCGTCGACGCATTCCAGTGACCACCAAAAAGGAGGAGGCGCGCCGATGAAGCAACGAGACCTGGTGATCATCGGCGGCGGTGCCGGCGGCCTGGTGGTGGCCAGTGTCGCCGCCCAGCTCGGCCTCAAGGTCACGCTGATCGAAAAGGAACAAAAGCTGGGTGGTGATTGTCTGCATCACGGTTGTGTCCCCAGCAAGACCCTGATCCATAGCGCCAGGGTCGCCGCTCTGATGCGCAGAGGAAAAGATTTCGGCTTGCCGGCAACTGAACCTGAGGTAGACCTAGCTGCGGTCAACGCCAGTGTGCAGTCGGTGGTCGACCGAATCCAGCTGCACGACGACCCGGAGCGCTTCCGCGGCTACGGTTGCGAGGTCCTGCTCGGACATGCTGCCGTCTTTGTCTCGCCGCATGAGGTCCGGGTGAACAACAAAGTGATCCGGGGCCGGCGCTTCGTCATCGCCACCGGCTCGCGACCGTTTGTGCCCCCCATAGACGGTCTCAAGAATGCCGGCTTCCTGACTAACGTGGATATGTTCTCATTGCCGCAGTTGCCCAAGCGACTCGTGGTCCTGGGCGGCGGCCCCATCGGCCTGGAGATGGCCCAGGCCTATGCCCGCCTCGGCAGCCGGGTGACGGTGGTCGAACGTCTGCCGCACCTCCTGCCCCAGGAGGACCCGGAGCTGGCCGATGCTCTCAAAGAACTTTTGACGACAGATGGCGTCGATATTCATACCGGTACCAGTGCCGAGAAAATTTATCACGATGGTGACCTGACCATGGTGGCCGGCAGCGGCGGCCTGGAACTCGAGGCCGATAAAATCCTGGTCGCCGTCGGGCGCCAGCCGAATATCAAGGACCTGGGACTGGATACGGCCGGTGTCGCTTACGATGCCAAGGGCATCAAAGTAGACAGTCGCCTGCGCTCGTCACAGAAACACATCTACGCCTGCGGCGATGTCTGCGGCCCCTATCCCTTCACCCATATGGCCGAATACCAGGCCGGTATCGTTCTCAGCAATGCCGTCTTCCGTTTCCCGAAAAAGGTCGACTACCGGGTCGTGCCCTGGGTGACCTACACCGACCCGGAGCTGGCGCGGGTGGGACTAGCCGAACAGCAGGCACGGGACCGGGGTATAGAGCCAACAGTATTACGCTTTCCGTTCAAGGACGTCGACCGGGCGCTGTGCGAGCGTGAGACCGGCGGCCTCACCAAGCTGGTGGTGCACAAAGGCAAGGTCCTCGGCGCCTCGGTCCTCGGCCCCCATGCCGGTGAGCTCATTCACGAGATCGTGCTGGCGATGAAGACCGGCGCCAAGATCGGCGACATCTCCGCTACCATCCACGCCTACCCGACGCTGGCGCAGGTGCACCGGCACACGGTCAACACCGCCTATGCCGCCCGGCTGTTCAGCCCCGGGACCCGCAGGCTGGTACGCTGGATCAACCGCCTGCTGCCGTAGACAGCGAAATCATTTTGACGATAACGACCGTCAGTGATTCGGAAACCTATGAGGCCTGGTATCACACCCCGCGCGGCGCCTGGATAGGCACTGCCGAATTTACGCTTATGATGCGGTTGCTGCGCCCGCTACCGGGTTCCGGTCTGCTTGATGTCGGCTGCGGCACCGGTTACTTCAGTCGCCGCTTCGCCGATAGCGGCTTACAGGCAACCGGGCTGGACCCCGACAAGGCCGCCACTGCCTATGCCAAAGGCCTGGGCGGCCAGGTGCGTTACTTCAATGGCTCGGCATTATCCTTGCCGTTTAATGATGAAGCGTTCGATTATTGTACGGCGGTAACCAGCCTGTGTTTCATTTATGGGCCGCAACAGGCCTTACGGGAGATGTGGCGGGTGAGCCGGCATGGTGTTTGTCTCGGTCTGCTCAACCGACAGAGCCTGATCTATCTGAAGAAACACAACAGCCAGGGCTATGCCGGCGCCCGCTGGGATGCCTGGGCCGATGTACAATCCTGGATTAAACCACTCAGTCCGACCCCGCTCGCTGTGAAACACAAAACCGCAATCATTTTACCTAGCGGAAATAAATTGGCGCGTGTTGTCGAACGATTAATGCCTGCCAGCTTCCACTTTGGCGGCTTTCTCGCGGTTTACATCTCGAAAGGATAAACGTTATTTCACTGGATACCGATACGCTCTGACCGGTTTCCCTCGGACTCAAACTCGGTATCTTCTTTGACTTTTTTCGCTTCTGCGTACCGGCCCAGAGCACTGATGACGATCCCGGCGTCGAAGACCCGGTGGGTATTAACCTGGTAAAACGCAGCCTTCGGCTGAATGAAAGTCTTGTGGACACACGCTAGATTTCATTTCGGTGTGACAGCGCCAAACAGTTACAATGATAATATATCGAAACTGAATCAAACGAACGCACGAACTCGGGGGAATTGCGACCTTGCCGATGCATGACATCATGAACCCTCCATGGCCGATGGGCCAGTGGGAATGGTTGGAGCTGACACTGTTCTGGGTGGCGGCCATAGTGGTCATCGCCATGCTGGCCGTTTTGCTTGCCCGAAGACGGCCGCGCCGCCAACCGTTGGTGACGCTCGCCAGGGGCTGGCGAAGCTGGCCGGAAGTCAGGTTGATCATGCTGGCCCTGCCGCTGGAGCTGCTCTGGGAAATCGCCCAGTTCCCGCTTTACGATGTCTGGCACCAGAAGGATTGGGGTTACATCCTCTATGGGCTCGCCCACTGCACCTTGGGCGACCTGTTGATCCTGCTCGTGCTCTACGAACTGGTCGCGCTGTTGAACCGGAACCGTCATTGGTATGCCAACAATGTTGTAGCCAGCGGCCTATTGTTCACGCTCCTTGGCGCCGGCTACACCGTCTACAGCGAGATCATGAACGTGCGCATCAAGGGGACCTGGGGATACACCGAGCTGATGCCCATCGTCCCTGTCATCGACATCGGCGGCATGCCGTTCCTACAGTGGTTGCTTGTCCCGCCGGTATTACTGTGGTTGATGCGGCAAACTGCTTTTGCACAAAAATAAATTCGCGCACATTATCTGACGTCTAGCGCCTGCCAGCTTCCACTCTGCCGGGTTTCTGGCGGTTTATACCTCAAAAAGGCTGGCTGTGAAATACTAGGATAAAAAATAAGGTTTCCATAAATGATAATGATTATGATTTACTAATTTGGATCAAGTACTTGCAGCTATTGACAAACTCCTTCTAGTCCCATTTCCTCTGTTCTCCTCAGTATTTCTACTATACTTACACAATATGGTTTGAGTCTTCAGAGCAAATGGATTGGCTCCAATCTAATGAGAGGTGCCTCTCATGAATTACGCAAAGTTTCCTATTCTGTTCCTTACCGTATTTCTATTAAGTTTTCAAACAGCTATCGCCGAAAATGATTTCCCCGGCCGTAAGCTATTTCCACATATTAAATATATTGGGCCAAAGGCCCTTCAGAATTTGGGAAATGAGGTGGTCATCGTTGATGCGCGATCAGCATATGAATATCAAGTATTACGCATCAAGGGCGCACTGAATATTCCAGTATCTAAATCGGACTTCAGTCAACGCGTGCTTGAACTCCGTAAAAAAACCGATAAACCGATTGTTTTCTACTGTAACGGCCATACTTGTTTTAAGTCTTATAAAGCCACGAATAAAGCCATACAGGCAGGCGTTAAAAATGTTATGGCCTACGACGCCGGTATCTTTGATTGGACCAAGGCCTACCCAAAGCAGGCGGTCCTACTGGGCCGCAGCCCTGTTAATTCGACTAAATTGATTAGCAAGAAACAACTGAAAGCGCATACACTTGAACCTAAGAAATTTATGGCTAAGTTCGGTCCAAAAAGCATCATTCTTGATACTCGTAGCCGCCTCCAACGCGCCGGCGTAGGCTTATTCACAATGGATGGTGGGAAACACGCCAGTTTCGATGATCGGGAAAAAATCAAGCGATATATAAGGCTGGCAAAAAAGCAAGGAAAAACCCTGCTAATCTACGATGCCGTGGGCAAACAAGTTAGATGGTTTCAATATTATTTGGAACGGGAAAGGGTTAAGGATTATTATTTTATGAAGGGCGGTGCACGTGGTTATTTCCGAATGCTTGCATTGCGAGACTACGGGAACAAGAATGCCCTTGATGTCTTCAAACAGTAATTAAGGAATCGTTGACAAAAAATAACTCCTAAAACATTTGTCAACGACCCTTTTTAATTGTCAGGGCGACGATCTCCCCTTGCGGGTATTGATGTTGACTGTAAATTAAGTGCGAGGTACTCAACAAAACTAACGGTGAACCAGACTGATCGCCGCTTCCAGATCAAGTTCATCCGGATTGAAATCACCAGCTCCATCGAGCCATTTCATCAGTTTTGATCGTTTGATTACCTCAATCTGCGGCTCGTTTTTTTTATACACAGCATCACACGGATAAAAGGCTATTTTTGGGAAATTTCTGTGGGCTGGCTTACAGCCCTCGATATTGATGCCAGTGATATAAAGTGTTCTATGATTTGTAGGCCCCTCGTTACCAACTAGATTATCGATATAGTGCCTCATCCGTTGACGAAGGTGGTACCTGGGCGCGGACCATGGATTGATAATACTGGGAAACACAGAGGAAGAGGGTAGCCCGTCTCGACAACCATTTATGCGGACAGTGTCGATAATAACCTTGTCGCAATCCCTACCAAGCCGCATGACCTCTGTTCCCAGGGCTTCATCATTGTTGCTGGTGATTTCGTAAGGAAAAATCCCAAAATGTTTCGTTAACAGCAATGCCGGAAAACCACCCCCTGGCGGGCAAATCACAAATAAGGCTGTTTGCTGCCGTTGCAGGCCAAGTAAGCGGCACAGATTATACAAGCGTGCCGCGAATAAAAAATAGGGAATACTGCCTGGGATATTCATCTCTTACCGGCAGACTGGTTCAGTCCGAAACACCCACATCCTCATAGACCTCGTGACCCTTTTGGTCTTCGGCATAACCTTTGATGATCGCACCAAGTATGGCGAGCGCGCCGAATATCAACGCTATGGCAAGGGTGCCAAAACTGATACTGTCGAGAAACTTGACGGTTGTCGGTGATAACGTCGGGATCATCTCAAGCGTGGACAGATACACCGGGACCTTGAAGGAGCGACTGACAAGCACAATGAGCATAATCCAGCCCATTACCTTCTTGACGAAATTCTCATCGATATAAGTAGTGCCTATAGCACCGATCTGTATCCCAAATAATGAGCCTGCAAGAATAACCAGTGACAGGCGAATATCGACAAAGCCATCCCAGGCATAGAACATGCTGCCCCCCATACCCATGACAAAGGCGACGACGAGTTCCGTCGCCGAGGCCGTCAGCGCGGATACCCCGAGGACATATATCATAGCCGGTACACCGATGAAGCCGCCGACGGAAATGGAAGCCGCCAACATACCAGTGGCAAATCCCAACGGGATAATAAACAGGACCGATACCCTGGCGCCATTGAGGGAACTGAAGCGCATCATCGTGCCTGGGATATGGATCGATTGCACCCAGCGGGCAAGGCGGGGCACATCTTGCTGTCCCTGGTCTTCACCGTTGCTCTTCGTTCTGTAACCGTCGCGCAGGATATAACCACCGATGGTGGCAAGTACGACGACAAACACTAATGACACATAGAGATCAGTACCGGCATTGCCGTAGCTGTCGCGGATATTCGTCATCAATACTTTTCCGACAAACACCCCGGCCTCGGCAAACAACCCCATGATCAGGCCCAGCTTCAGGTCGACCTGGCCGTATTTTGCCCGTTTTATCGAGCCGACCAGGGCCTTGGGAAATTTATGGGCCATATTGCTCGCCACTGCAATAATGCCCGGCACCCCCAGGCTCATCATCGCCGGCGTCAGCACAAAGGCGCCGCCAGAACCGATAAAACCGCTCACCATGCCGGCGATGAACCCGACGATAAACAGCACTACGACAATATTAAAATTCAGATCGATGAAATTCAGAGATTCCATAAAAACAACCCCTTAAACTAATTTGTTCGTGTTTTTTAATTTGTTTTGTGTTTTGCCTTGATACCCAAGGCACTCCAGAAATGGCTGGTAAATGACCCATGAACGAGAGAGAAAACTAAGGCAGCGATGATGGGAATGATAAAGTCGATCTTGTGGCCCTGGCGGGTCAAAACCGCCAGATGGGTCAAATCACCCTGGTACTTATAAAGCAAAACATAAAGCACTCCACTGAGCAATCCGAGCCCAATCGTGATAAACAGTTTGCGTGTCCACTTGATTTTTTTCAACGGCTTTGGCGCCAGGCCGGGAGCAGCGGCATAGCCAAAGTCGCCCAGACCGACAAACGGCGAGTTTTCAGAAACCGGCACGCGTATATTTTTTGGCTGCTCGTGTTGGGTTTGGGTCACATTCTCTGTCTTAGCCATAGATGATTCTCTCTTAAATCAGAATTATTCATTTGCCTAAAATATCTTAAAGTTGGAAAAATAATACCAAAATGATAGTAAAGGCGATGTAAAGGTTATGTTAATACTGCGTTAAACTATGGAAGGCCTAAGCGACCAGATGGCCGTGACTGGCTACCTGTAATTTTTCGATAACGGTCGTACAGATATGGTCGATACCGATGTTTTAACAACAGACAGCTTATCTCCGGGCGTAGTTTGATGGCGTTTCACACGTTCTAATGGGAAATTTACGTATTCTTAACCAAATATTGACATTCAACTAACGTTTATTTCACTATCATATAAGACACAGTTTTCTGTCTGATTTCATACAGCTTGCAGTGACCCGGACCGCAAACTAGTCGCCAGTGTTAAAATCAACCTGGCCTGTCGAGATAGATTAGATGCACAAATCCTTTTAGATGACCCACTGTCATATGAATATTTTGCTCATCGAAGATAACCAAGACCTGGCGGCCAATCTTGCTGACTATCTGGAAGAGCAGGGGCATGTGATCGATGCGGCCACCGACGGTATTACTGGCCTGCATTTAGCGGTGGTGAATGACTATGACATCATCGTCCTCGACCTGATGTTGCCTGGCATGAATGGACTGGACGTTTGCCGTAAACTACGCGACGAGGCCCAAAAAGACACTCCGGTGTTGATGCTGACCGCCCGGGATACTGTCGATGACAAGCTCGCCGGATTTTCCAGTGGCACTGATGATTATTTGGTGAAACCGTTCTCGCTGCGTGAGCTTCATGCGCGCCTGCAGGCTCTGGTAAAACGTCATAAATCGTTGTTTAACAAAAAAGTGTTGCGGGTTGCAGATCTCGAGTTGGATCTCGGTACATTAGAGATCCGTCGCGGAGACACACCGATAGCGCTCACCCCGATCGGGAATAAACTTCTCGAACTGCTGATGCGTGAATCTCCCCGGGTCGTAAAACGCCGGCAACTGGAACAGGCCATCTGGGGAGATGAACCACCGGACAGCGATGCATTGCGTGCCCATATGCACGGCCTGCGTATGGCGATAGATAAACACTTTGATAAGCCACTGCTACTAACGGTACGCGGTATCGGTTACCGCCTGGTGGATCCCGATGCGCTACCGACATAGTCTACGATTCCGTATTATTTTTTCTTACCTGGTTTTCGGTCTGGCGATCGGGGGTGTACTCGCCGCTTTTTTATTCATACTGATTGATGAAATCGAGGACAATTTGATCACCGATCATGTCACCGATGAAATGGAGTATTTCATTCGCCTGACAAATGAACAGCCTGGCAAAAAAAGACTGCATACTAAAAAACTGAATGGATATAAAGTCAGACGGGGAGAACAAGTTCAGGGATTCGAGTTTCTATCCAAACTACCGACAGGCAATCACAAGATTGAACGTCAAAACCGGAAATACACTATCACCGTAAACGAACGTGGCGATATTCGATACTACATGTTGTACGACACGACAGATTTTAAAGTTCGCGAGCATTTTATTATCTATGTTCTTTTCAGCAGTATTCTCCTAACTACGGTCATTGCCGTCTGGTTTGGTTACTGGTTTTCGGGAAAACTTATCGCCCCGGTTACCCAACTTGCCAAACAGGTCGATACCTTGCCCACATATCGAGCAAATATCAGCCTGTCCTCTGAATATGCCGATGATGAAGTCGGGAAATTGGCCAAGGCCTTTGACGACTATAAAGACCGACTGGAACGATTTATCCAACGTGAACGCAGCTTCACTGCCGATGCCAGCCATGAGTTACGTACACCGCTGGCGGTAGTACAGGGCGCTGTCGAAGTAATGCTTGCCCGTGAAGATATCGATGAGCAACAGCAACGTCGTCTTGAGCGTATCGAACGAGCGGCAGGAGATATGGCGGAGAACCTGGCAGCACTCCTCATTCTCGCACGCGAACCGGAACAGGATGCCGCGCTTGAAGGTGAAACAGACATCGCCCATACGGTAGATGAGATGCTGCGCAAACAACAAACATTCCTGGGAGACAAGAAAATAGAGGTGCTAACTGATTATCGCTCTCACCCACGGGTAGCAGCCCCAAGGGCGATAGTCGCCATTCTTGTGGGCAACCTCATTCGCAATGCCTTTTGCTACACCCATGAAGGGCATGTGCGGATCCAGCTGGACAAGGACAGTCTCGTTGTCGAGGATACCGGCATTGGTATCGATACCGATGATCTCGACCATATTTTTAAACGCGGGTACCGCGGTAAAGCAACGCCGGGCAAGGGCAGCGGTCTGGGTCTTTCCATCGCTAAACGCATCATCGACCATTACAGTTGGGACCTGGATATTAAAAGTGACAAGACGGTCGGCACCCGTGTTACCTGGACATTTCTTGGCGCATCCTCAGCCAACAATCAGGAAATACTGAGATTAAAGACTAGTGCTCGTTCCCCGGATCGGGGAATAAAGAGGCGGGGGAATTAGTCAGCAGTTCCCGACGACTTCCCCTTGCGGGTGTTGATGCCAAACAAAGTATTCGCCGGGCAATAGCTGACAAACCCGGTCACGAGCCCAATGCCACCAACGACATAGGCAATAATGGCCGCCGTCCCGGTCAGGACATCAAAGTAGGCCAGGGCGATGAGCGCCACGCCCAGAATCAGGCGGGCATTACGGTCCCAACCGCCGACATTCAAAGATAGTTTCATTGCTGTTCTCCTCTTTCCTTAGATTGCATATGACTGGATCCGGTTATATTCCCTCCGATAGGACCAGATTTTCTGGGTTCGGTATCAATGGCACGCACGGTTGTTTGCCGGCCCTTACTTTCCTACTTTTTCATCCAGCTTCTGGATCAGCTTGGTCGAGGCAATCTGGGTCGCCTCAAGAAACAACGGCCGCATTTTTTCGAAATCAGCGGCGCCGCCGGTAGATTTCAAGTAGCTCTTAGATTTCTCCTTTTCGGTATCTTCCCAGACTATTTTCCCTTTTTTGTTGTAGGCGGTGGCCTTGACCCAGGCAACAGCCTTTTGCTTGCCAGCCCCGACAACTCTTACCATAAAGATTTTCTTTTTCACATACTGGGTGTAACCCACAAAATACTTGAGCCTGACGAAGATAATGCCGTCAAGATTCAGTTCCTTGGATAGCTTTTTTGCCAGCTTTCCTAACGTTCGGTCCTTATAAAATAATTTATAACCGCCGGCGGGGATAAACTTGCTCCGACCGCGCCCTGGCCGATCGGCATAAACGAGCCCGTAGTTACTGCTGTTTATCACGTCCTCTTTTGGGGCAAGTTTAAAGCTGTTTGATTGCCCGAGTTTCTCCTCAACAATCCCCTTGGATTCCCGCAAGATATAAATTGTGTTCTTGACGAGCGAATACTTTTTCCCAGCCGCTTTGAAGAAGCCTGCCAGGTTTTTAGAACCCTCGGTTCCTATTTTCGGGAAAGCCATTATGGAGACCAGCGCATAGGTTTTATCCGGTCCGAAATATTTTTTCTTGACTTTGAAGCCGGTGCTGAAAACCAGCGCCACCACGGCAAGCAAAATGAACGGCCATTTAATGGACAGTCTTGACAT
>FXBF010000304.1_pt1 | contig 16367 bp, 38 predicted proteins | sample 5335321 | NCBI WGS metagenome assembly FXBF01 (sample SAMEA103928391, study PRJEB20085) | sediment metagenome | isolation source: sediment
ACGATTGCGATGCACGCTTCAGGTATATTCACGATAGCGACGTAATTGATGCCTGAATTTTCGCTGATGCAGGGTAGTAATCGCATTGAGGCAGTGGGCTCCGACATATCGGATTCGGCAGCCACGGACATAGTTGCAGGCGGGACCAATTCCAAGGGTTCGTATGCCCAACTTATCGCTTCTACTGCGTTCGACGCATATGGATTTTGGCTCACGGGACGTGGGGAAGCGGCGAGCTCCAGTCGTTCGGGGCTGATTGACATAGCTGTTGGGGCTGCCGCGAGCGAACAGATTATTCTTGCTGACTATATGATGCCCGCCTCACGGTTTCTTTTTAGTGCATTTTTCCCGGTTCGCATTCCTGCCGCGAGTCGAATCGCGGCGAGAGGACAGACGAGTTCATCGGGAACTGCGTTTATGGCTGGAATTCAATTAGTTGGTGCTCCAATACTGTCAGGCGCGCCTCTTGCGAGAATTACTACATATGGCGCAGATAGCTCGGATACTAGCGGGGTAAGTATTGATCCTGGAGCAGTTGCAAATACCAAGGGTGCTTATTCACAAGTCGTCGCGTCTACCACAAATCCTATCAAGGCATTTGTTATGACCCTTGGAGCGTTCCAAAATCAGGTTCTGACAACAGCCAACTGGCTGATTGACATAGCTGTTGGGGCTGCCGCGAGCGAACAGATTATTCTTGCTGATCTTTGGGCTGGTGCTCATGCCAACCACGACATTATTCAACCCCCGACTTTATTTCCAATCCCGGCCAATATACCCGCAGGCTCAAGAATTGCGGTTCGCGCTCAGTGTGACATCACAGACGCCACGGATAGGCTTTTAGAGATAGCAATCTACGGCATTGATTAGGAGCAATCATGGCAATTAGCGAAAATTCATCCGGGACTCAAACTGCCGTCATCGGGACCGAACACGTCCTGGCAACGATCACTGCCGCGGGTGCGTTTCAGCTTCTGGTGGATGTCAACGCAATGGTGGACGGCGACGAACTGGAATTGCGTATCGACATGAAGGTGCTGACAGGTAGCACCGCGCGGACGGTGTTCTTCGCTACCTACGCACACGAGCAGGGCGTCGATGCGAATGTGGTTATCTCGCCTCCGATTCCCTCGGTATACTCAATAGCCTTCACGTTGAAGCAGACCGCCGGAACGGGACGCGCCTTTGACTGGGCCATCTATGAATACGGGAATGCGTGATGTGGCGCTCTATCTATAAGACCGCAAGCGGAAGGCTGGTATCGGTTGGGAGCATTTGGAAAGACCCGCTGCCTCCCGATGAGGACTTCCTGGAGCTGCCTGCCAGACCGGACCAGGGCGCGGATATGTGGGACGAGGCGACTCGGAATTGGGTTGTGCGTCCGCCTAAAGTGTTCGCGGACAGACTGGAAGATCTCAAGACGCATCCGCGCTTTGGCAAGTTCAAGCAGGTGTGGCAGACTATGAACGCGCAGCAAAAGCAGCTTTTGGCAACCGTGATTATCACTCTGTTGGGTAAGGCAAGGTGGCGCAATCAATCGGAGAGCATCATTATTGATCCAGAAGAAGGCGACCCTGACGCATAGGTAGACATGAATGAGCAGCGTGATTCGCTACTTCTCGCCTGGAGCGACATCCACATCAGCGGCTGGAACCACGGTTACGGTTCCGGTCGCATCCCTGACATTAGCCGGATACGCCCCGACCGTCACAGTTACCAACAATGTATCGGTAGAAGTACCCGCAGCAAGCCTGACGTTAACAGGCTTCGCACCCACGGTCACTACGACGGCTCATGTTTCGGTAGAAGTTCCGGTCGCGTCCCTGGCTCTGGCAGGATTCGCGCCTACGGTAACGACTACAGGCAACCAGAGCGTCACAGTACCAGTCGCATCTCTGACACTCACTGGATACGCTCCGACCGTCACGGCTTCGGATCACCAATCAGTCACGGTGCCGGTTGCATCTCTAGCCCTGGCTGGATTTGCCCCGACTGTTCAAACGCCGGTCACGGTCACAGTACCCGTAGCTTCTCTGACCTTAACCGGTTACGCGCCGACCGTAACAGTTTCAGGCGTTCAGCAGATAGAAGTCCCGGTAGCTTCCCTCACATTAACAGGCTTCGCGCCGACAGTCACCGCCACGGCCAACGTGAGCGTGACTCCGGGCGTAGGTTCTCTGACGCTGACGGGCTTTGCTCCGAGCCCAATAGCCGACACGGCTGTGACACCTGGCATCGCTTCTCTAACCCTGACGGGGTTCGCACCTACGGTTTCGGTGGCGGCGGCTTTCGACATCGTGGGGACTGTTACGCTATTAGGAGAGTTTGACGCTGCTCAGGCATTAGCGGGTGAGTTTGACGCTGCTCAGGCTTTGCTGGGCGAATTCGATACCGCAATCAGCTTGAATGGAGAGATTCTATGACCAAAGTCGACCAGGACTTCGAGCTCTACCAGGGCGAGACCAAAGAAGTGACGGTCAACACGGACGACGCGGCTGGTGCTGCTAAAGCGATGACGGGAGGCAGCGCGACTTTCGGCGCCTACCGCAGTCTCGAGAGTCCCAAGCCGGAGGTTGTTCTCAAGAAGAGCGGGGGGGACATTTCCTTTGTGGATGTGGACGGTACTGATGACGGGATTCGGTTTACGCTGGCACCGGCGGATTCCGCGCGCTTGAGTGGGGCTTATCCGTTCATTGTAGATGGGGTTGACAGCGCGGGAGACGAAGCAGTGGTCTCGATCGGTGTCATGACGGTCAAGCCTAATCCGAATAAAGCCTAGCTCTGTTCGTGTTCGCGGCGCTTCGCTTCCAAGATCGCGTCAACCATTTCCTTCTTCTTCTCCCGGCGCTTCAGTTCAATCATCTCATCGTTGAAGCCGCTCTTTTGCATCCAGATAATAGCCCCGATGAAGAATAGCGTGGTCAGCACACAAAAAGAACAAATGGCGTACGACTCAAATCCCATGTCTCAGCTCCAGTCTTTGCTTCATCATAGCATCATATAAATAGTCTAGTGGCTCAGTCATCATTTCTTCTCCAGTAGCCCAACGGCTGCCAGCACACCGTATTCCATCCCGTAGGAGAACATTGAGTCATTCCATGCTCTTTTGGCTATGTCGCCGCGCATTTCTTCCGGGACCAGCTCGTCGCGCGGGACGATCCATCCCTCGCCGGTGGTCAGGCCGTCGGCGAGGTTTTTCAGCTTCTCCACAGCGTTAGCGCGGCGCTGGAGTTCAGTCCAATCCAGTTTTTCCTCACAGTCGTCATCCATGCAGAACGCAAATGGTCGAATAAGTACATCGTCCCACGGATCGGGTTCAGTTGGCTCAATTATGGTTGCCAATTGCCACTTATGCGTGTGTTCGGGCATCTTCCCCCTCCAGTGCGGCAGCGTAGGCACGCAAGGACAACTGTATCTGATGCTCTTTTGAGGTCGTATCCTTGAAGGAGTAAGATGCTATTTCCGCGTCCTTCGCGCTAAGCGTTTCAGTAGCATTAAGGCGGCGCATTACTCTGTCCCAGGGCATTATTTCAACTTTATATCTACTGACCCAACGCAAGATTTCGCCCGTATTGGGACTTCTCTGCCAATCAGTCTTCCCTGTATCGTCCCACTCATGCGTGTGTTTAGGCATTGTCTTGCTCCTCTGGAAACAACCCCAAGTTCTCCAGCGCCGCCCAGCGCTTGATGATTCGCTTGAGCGTCGAGTCAATGCTGGCCAGCGCGAGCCAGATCATCAGAAGGAAGAATGCGATGACTCCCAACAAGACGGCAATGTTTACTTCCACTATCGAAACCTCCCCTTCTCATCCCTTCTGAAACGCTGGGGTCGGCTTGTCCGACCGTCCCAAGGATAGGCGTGTGCCGACGCCTAGTTTTATGCCCCACTCCTGCGTCAGTTCGCGACCTTGGCTATCGTCAGTCGCCCCCTTGTGCCAAGTTAGCACGTGGGTTTAGGAACTTCTTCCAGAGCGGGTTTTCCCCAGCGGCAACCTGTGGGGCCTCCTTGGGCGGATTCTCCCGCGCGTCGGGCCGCCCAGCTAATTTCTATTGTAGTCTGCCTGAGCGATCAAATAATGCTTCTTTTCAAACTTACGTATCGGCCTGTCTTCGGATCTCGACCTAGAGTTCTTTCCGCGATGAGCGGCAACCCGAGCATTTTGCGAATCATTGGCTTTTGTGGTTGTTTTCCTTCGATACAACGCTGAATGACAGCATGGTTGATTGTGCCACCAAAGTCTTCTTCAGCGATCTGCCTAAGCGTTTTCGTCTTGTGGAGTTTTTGAAGCGTGTTCTGCAATTGCTCGAAAGATTGCGGCATATTTGAATTGTCCTAGCGGTACTCTTCCAAGTATTTCTTCGAAGCTCTCAATAATAAGAGTCCCATCATCTGAAACAAAGCGGATTTCAACTTCGCCATTAACGGCTTTAGGTGCAGGGATAGGGAAATTCGGATCAACCGGAATGTGATATCTTGGAATATCACGGCGCCATTCATAAAGCGGTTTTTTTCCTTTGCTTGAGTTGCATTGTATACAGGCGGGAACTTGGTTTTCAATAGCATCGTCGCCGTTTCTATAGCGCGGGATTACATGGTCCCAGGTTTCTGCTGGTTTTCCGCAATAGTAGCATCCGCCCAATGAGTTTTCGCTTGATAGCGTAATGCGAATTCTGCCATCCATGAGTTTGTACGCATAGTGTACACCGTGTACGCATGGTAAGCAAGTTAGTTGGAGGCATTATTCAAGGCAGGATTTGCTACTTGGAACAGCCAGCAATTCCCCGGCACGCTGCTATCCTGCGTCACGCCCTTGATTTCCGTCCTGCCGTAGACGACGCCGGTGAGCTCGTGCTTCTCCATCATGAACATCCGCACGACTTCGAGTTCTTCGGCGGTGCCATGCTGAAATTGGTAAAACTCTCCGACCAGTCTCACGGCTCCATCCTGGGCGCGCGTCCTCTGAGCCACGCCTTCAGCCTGAACCAGCAGATACGGTAGTGTAGTGGTAGCCAGATCATTCGTGAACTTTTCTGTCAAGCAATTCCAACCAATCCCAAATATCCTTGAGGTCATCGCCAATATATTGCTTAATATCTGCCACGAACATCTCGATTGAGTCATAGGCTTTGTCGCTCAGGCCTAGATGTGCTTTGACATCGGCGGCTTCATGGACGAACTCATCTGCCTCGTCGTCCCAAAAGCCAAACTTCAAGTTGTCGAGATTCTTGATAGTTTTCTCGCTTCTTATGGTCTTCATGTTTTCCTCCAAGTGTTCAATAGCCAGATCATGATGCCTCCTTGGTGTTTATCTCGCATTCCGACTCGCTGCAATGCGCGCCGTGCTTGTCCCACCAAACGACATGCCTTCGAGATCCTTCCTCGATGATGTGCTTCTTCATTCTTCATCTTCCTTGTCCAGTATCGGAAAAAGAAACCAGGCGACGAGTGCGGCAACGAATACACCTACTACCAGACCACCAAGGTTTGCCATGTATTGCAGAACGCTCTCGTTTTGCAGGCTCCAAACGCCCATAAGAACGGCTACGCCAAATCCGATTACGAAAACCGCAATCCATCCTATGACGCGTCTCATGCGTCCTCCACTTTGGGCAAATAAATATTCATCAGATCATCCATGTCAAAGGAGTACACGGTAAGCGCCACAAACCCCAAACACAACCGCGCCGCCGTCTTGGATATACCAATGTAAATGCCGCCCCATTTACCGATGTTGATTACGAGGCTCATGCTTCCTCCTCTGCCAAAAGAGCTATTACATCGGGATCTGGATCTGGGTAAAACGTAAAATTACAGTCCAGCGAAGCGTCCTCGTGAGCCGATGCCTTCTTGTAAATCGCCCCCAACTGCCGCACGGCGCGGACCAGAAGGCGGACTCGCTCTTCATACCGTACTCTATTGTCGGTCCCATGAAAGTAGATGGTACCGGCTCCGCATAGCAGATTCGCCTCAATCTTATCCAGGGTCATGCTTCCTCCATCACTTCCTCAGTCGGCTTTTGCTGAGTGGGTAGCTTTGATAGGTCGGGCCTTGCGAGGGCTTCCTCCCGCAGCACGTTGACGGTATCCCTGGTGGGAGGTAGTCCAACCAGATCGTGTAGATCATCTGAATTAAAGCGCTCAATATAATCTGCCGCTCTACCAAGTAGCTTCTTCAACCTCTCCACCCGCTTGCGGAGCGCGGCTTTATCGGCTTCGAGAGCAGTGACTTTCATGTTATGGGCATCCACTAACCGCTTAGTCCCAAAATGATCAACTTCTGCGTCGGCGGCGAACTGCGTCCATTCTCTATCGAACTTCATCAATGTCTCCTCTCAGGTGCTCCGGCAGGGCAGCGAGGGCTTCAAATTCGTCCAGCACTTCCTCTGGATGCTTGTTTGTATATGGCCCATAAGTAGATAGCGCGCCAGCCATCAGGCGTGTCTGCCTCTCCAACCTCTCCACCCGCTGTTCGAGGGCGGCTTTCGTTTTCTGCCACACCTCTCCGATAAACGTTCCACAAATCACATGCACCTCTTCAAAGGTGACTGACTCGCCTGATACATAATCATTGCAGGTGGGGCAATACCAATCTGCACTCGACTTGTCACTCATGCTTCCTCCTCTGCGCGATAGACCTCGTGTTCCATTTGCATCAAGCGACAAGAAAGCAGGTGTCGAGTTTTGGCCGCGTCCTCAGGCCAAGGGCAGGTGCAGACTTCGCGCTCCAACCCCTCCACCCGCCGTTCGAGCGCGGCAACTTCGTCGGCCCATGCATCAACGATCTTGCGGACACTATAAAATTCCATCGTATCCCAACTTCGCATTCGCTCACTGAGCATCCTCGTCTCCTCTCAGGTGTTGTGGCGCGGCGGCGAGGGCCGTCAAGAACCCACAGTTACAATGTGGATCAGTGAATGTTCCTCCCGGCCCATTCCCCCATGCTCTGGCGATCTGACATTCTGACTTGTGTCTTGCAAATGGCACTATCGCCAACAGCGCATCGGAATCGGCTAGTAACGCTTTAAATTCAGGCACGAAATACACTACCTCCCCGCGTTCTAGTCGTTCCCTTATATCTGCCCAGGGGTCACTCATGCTTTTTCTCCTTCAGATGTTCTGGCAGGGCGGCGAGGGTATCTTCCAAATCTGGTGCTATTTTCAGTAGCTTTTCGGCGACCTTCATTGAAGCCCAATCTTGCTCGCCCGCCTTCCATTCTTCAACGATAACTTTTGCCCAACTGATGGCGCCTTGTAGATCAAACTGGACCAAGGGCTTCACCACCGCCAACAGCGCATCGCGTTCCTTTTTGAGCGCACGAATAGTCAGTGCAACGGCGAAGTCGTTGACCCACTTCGGATCGTCTATATAAGTGAGGGCTATTTCCTCAAGCCGGTTGAGATCATAGAGGATGCCATCGGCGGGCTGCTGTATGAATTCGTCAATGGGCGTGGACATAACCGCAAGGTAGCCGCCGCCATGTTGAAGAAATACTACGTTTCCTTCATCCCGCCCCTCGAGTACAAGTTCTTTCGTTGTCTTCTCGCTCATCACTCTCTCCCCTCGGTGGGCCAATTAGGGGGTCGTCAGTTGGCTTCCACCAGCACTCATAACCGTAAAGAACGGTGCCATTGTCAAGCGTAATCTTCACGTTCCCGTCGTCTATTCTCTCGGCTAATCCACGTTCCCCAACGTGAGGCTTGCTTACATCTGGCGTTTTCCCCTCGATGCCAGGGAATACTTCTTGCCCCGTAACGTCCACAATTTCACATCTTGTTGGATACTTTATAGTCATTTGGAGCACTCATCACTCTCTCCTGCTAGGGCCTCTTCAAATTTCCATATCATTCGCAAGATGTACTCGGTTTCATCGTCGTTCAAGAAAATCTCGGTAAGGTCAGGGTAGTCTTTGGGAATTCCCCCGGCCTTCTCTGCAAATTGCCTACAGGCTGTTCTGATCTCTTGCTCGTCTAAGGTGCAGATGATCCGTTCCAGCCGATTGAATTTTTTACTGACTTGCATCATCTCTCTCCTGCTCTAATGGTTCAGCCATCAAATCTCCCCTTCACAATCTCTACCACCAACCTCCAGCTCGGACGTTCAAATCTCTTCGACTTCAATGTCGCTCCAGTTGTCTCTGCGAATAACGTTCCTGATCATTACTTCGCTAACTCCATATTGCCGCGCTAATCCCTTGCTGATTCCAGCACCCCTCTTGAACCGCACAAAACCCGGACGAACTGCCATCGCGGCCGCAAGTAGAATTTCCCTTACATCCTTCTTTCTCAAAACGGCACGCCCGTTGTCCTCTCCAACTGCCGGCGGCGCTCGCATCCTGCCTTTGGAGACAGCATCTTTCGAGTTATCGCTGTGAGTCCCCAGGAACAGATGCTCGGGGTTGTAGCATGGTGGATTATCGCAGTGGTGACAGACAAGCAAGCCGTCAGGGATCGGTCCGTGGGCCTCCGCATAAGCTCTGCGATGAACATAAGCACCCTTGAATTGACCATATCCTTTCCCGGCAAACGGACCGGGCCACTCCCGGCATTCTGAATCTTGCCAGCTCACATCACCACCTCCACCTCTATCCCGAGTACAGCTTTCATGAGACGCTTCTTGAGCTTGAATATCTGGGTGACGGTTCCGGCACTCTTGATATCTTCGACAACCTCTTGATTGCGCTCGTGGTCATAATATTTGAAATCTGGAATCACTTTGCAGATGAGCACGCCGTCAATTTCAATCCGGAAATGCGGCTGCGTCTCTAAGTCAGAGATAACGCCCGCCTGTTCAAGCAAGCGTAGCTCTTGGAATCTCCGAGCCTCCTTCTTGCTGTGGAAAAAACGTCCTTCGACTCTGGTCGGAATATTCCCATACTTGCCCATCACGCGCACACAGACCATTCGTGTATGTGTTCAGTCATCGTCCCTCCCTCTCCGACAGTATTTCCTGCCCTTCCGCGCCGGTCGCCGGCAAACCAGTCCAGAGTGAACGGCGAAACAAAGTTCCGTTTCGCGATCGTCCGCAGCTCCAGCGTCTATATATTCTTGGTTTAGCGCCAGCCAGTAGGCAACGGTTGAGTCATAGGACGCGCCTACTTGTCGCTTGTAGGTTGGAGTCCAGTAGAAGCTCGGATTGATCGGAGTAGCCCGCCACTTTGCCCCGGCGTTGTATTGGCGGAAGCGAGTTGAGATTGTGTCAGCCATCGAATACCCAATCTGGAAGAGTAGCGAGTGCTTTGGCCAATGGCGAATGTGGCGATCCTTTGAGTTGGATGTTCGTTCTATTCGCCGCTCTCGCCACACCGCGCAGGGCTTCGATGAGTTCAACTAGGCGTTTTTCATGTTGAGTTGAAATGTTGGATTTGACATCCTGCTTTATTTCTTCCCATTGCTCACGCGTTTCTATCATCCCGGTATTCCTTTCCCCGCATCGTAGCGATAACCTTTCAGCTCTTCGCCAGTATCCGGGTCTTTTTCTTCAACGGCCCGGAAACCGTATCGCTGTAGAACCTCGTGCAGCCAAGGGTTCCAAACCTCCCAAATACAGACGGTCTCGAATTCTTGTTTGCATTGATCTATGAAGGTTCGGAACTGGCCTGTTCCGGGGATCATTGCGTCCACGGCGAGAATATCTATTCGATCCTTGCTCACCTTCGCCAGCCCATTCATTCCAGTGGGAGACGAAAATCGCTGATAACTAGTCCCCAAAAGTGCGCCGATCCAATCAGGCTTCATGGTTCCGAGAACGCTCATATCCAATCCAGATCATCCACGAGCTGAAAGACTGGTTTCTTTGCGAGCCACGACTCCGGGTAGATCAAACTCTTCTTTCAGTTCGCGAGCTCTGGCGTTCAGCAAAGCCTGATCGATTTTGACCAGCACTATCAGCGCCGGCTGCTCTTCGACGATGTGCTTTAGAAGTGCCTGCTTATCGAAGACTTCCGCTTTCCACGTCTCACGCGTCGAAACGCCAGCGATCTTCGGCGCGGCCGATGTGACGACCGGGGCAATCTGCGTTTCGGCTTCTTCTAGTAGCTCCTCGGCCTTTTTATCTTTGCCCACAACTTGAGCCAGCCTTGCCTTCAGCTCTAGCTTCTCGCGCTCCTTGCGCGCCTCAGCATCGGCCTTTGCCTGAGCCTCACGAGCGATGCGTTCCTGCTCGGCTTGAAACCTCAATATCTCGCCCTTGAGTATTCCTTCGGCTTCCTTGAGCCAGGTCTTGGCTGGCCGAAACAACGAATTGACTTCCTTGAGCGCCTTGTTGAGAGGCCCGGTTATTGCGGTGCGCTTTGCTTCGAGCTCTTTGGCCAGTCCTTTGATCAGCTTCAGATCTCCGCCAGCCGCAATCGCCGTCTCGGGCGTGGTGATCTTCCAACTGCGCGCTTCCTCCAGCATGTATTGGCTTCTACTAAATAGAGCTTCGTCAGGACGTTTGATATTCAGCACTACGAGATCGGTTTCGTTTTTCATGTCACTCTTCCCTGTTCAATATGAATTCCACTCCGCTTTCAACGCCGCGCTCGGAACTCACCACTATAGCTGGCGCCCAACCGCCACGGGCCATGAACTTCAGCCAATCGTCTTTGGTCATTCCGTCTGTGCCGGGCCATACATCACTTTCCCCCGAAAGCCATTCGGCCAGCGCGTCCGCAGAAGGCATCGGCGGGGAGAGTGGTGTCCCCTCGCTCACGGTCTCGAAAAGTTGTCTGTGTGTCCGCCTCCGCTTGCGCCAACGCGGACGGTAATAGAGCGGATCCGGTAGGACATCGTCGAATCGTCTATAGCGAACAGGGGCTGACAGTCGGCTATATCTAGTCGTGTCCAGCAACCCAAAGATCGCAAGCGGCCAAGCAATAATCGCCCTGGCATGCCAGCTGATCCAATTCCAGATTAGACCGCGCATAGCCGAGGCCCAATCTTGGTCGAACATCGGCTGCCATTGCTTCCCCGGTCCGGGGTCATAAGATGGAACGCGGTCTCGATGTCCGAATAAGCTACTAGCATCTTGTTTTGTCGGGTGCTGCCATCCCTTTGGTACTCTCCTGATTTCCAATCCCATCTCACTCCTCCGGCCCTCCGTGCTGCTCTTTCAATGCCTCATAAGCCTTCTGGAAATCTTCTTTGCTCATTGAGGAAACATCCTCAAAGCCAAGTCCAACAACGAAATCGGCTACGGTGTGCTTGTCCCAATTAAGCTGCTTGGTGAGAGCCCAGAAGTCGGTCGTGTAGTCGGTCTTGGCCGGCGTTGCGTCCTTCCTAAAGGATGGCGTTGCCATTGGCTCCTCGGAGATTTCTTCAGCTGCACCAGAAGCGACTTCTTCCACGAATTGCTTGGCGCGCTCCAGTTCGTCTTCGTTATCTGAATCGTCATCCACATCAATGTCCCCGCCAGCACCGTTGTTTGCCATTTCTTCCTTGAGCTTGGCGATACCAGCCTGGGTTTGATTCTTGACGAGCAAGTTTTGATACTCATCCGAAGGGCCGTCTATGTAGCCCGTAATCCGAGCATCACCAGTGACAGCATGATCAATTGCTATGGCGCGGCTGGCCTCGGGCGATAGATCGGCGTATTTCGATAGTCTCTTAAGGACGATCTTGCGGTACATCTCAGCCAGCCAATTTCGGTAAGCGGGAGAATCTGGTGCACGTGACATCGAACGGGCGAGCTCCAGTTCCTCCCGATCCATGACTTCAAACGTTGGATCAGTACCTGGTCTCCACATGATGGCGTAGGCGTGGGTTATTTCCCCGTTCAGAGAAAGTGGGCGGTGTACGAGATTCGGCTGTAAGCCATATTCAAAATCGAAGTCATCTCCCTCCCGAACGACCCGCGCTTCAACCTTTAGCACGTCGGGCGAGCGTAGGATCAGGTTTATGATCCCACTCACCATAGGCATAAATTCAGCCACGCCTTTGTATGGAATGATCGCGGCCTCTTTGCTGTCGACCATCAGACCCGCCCTGGCTGCCTCCATGATCGAAAGGAATACCGACTGCTTTGAGCATTCCCAGAGCTTTGGGTTCTTGGTCACATAGAGCAACGCAATGCGCATGAAACGCTCATGCGAAACGTCAAGCGGGGAAAGCATGGCCGCGAATTCTGCTCCGCGTTGCTCCATGCTTGACCGAAGCTGTATCGGGAACGGCTGTTCTTTGACGACCATCATTCTTCCTCTCGGGTCAGAAAGTAGGGTTTGAACGTTCGATACGGCTTGCCTTCAATCTTGAATTCATCGACAGACGTATTTGTGTCTTTCGCGATCGCTTCCGCGGTTTTCTTCCACGAGACGCGGCCCGCAGATTGACGGTAGTACAGGCGAGCCAAGTCCGGGATCTCTACCGCGTCAAGCCCCTGATCGGTCATAAGCTCTTGGAGTTTGGCTTTAGCAACGTTCTCAAGATCGGTGGCCGCGTTCTTCAGGCTCCTTGCTTCTCTGAGCTGTAGTGCGCTCTCGCGCCACGCATCCCCGTCGATGATCTTCAGTTCGCCTTCGATCTCAGGAATGTCGAGTGCGGTACCATCGATCTGCTCGGGCGGTGCGATCCGGGCAAGCACGTTGTAGTGCCAGAATTCCTGCTCCCTCTCGATAAGTGATCCGATAAACTCCTGATCGGCTTCAAGATCAAAATAAATCACGTCCCAATTCTCGGCGTTGAATAGGCAGAAGCTGCCCCAGCTGTAGCCGTAGACCGCCATGTAATGAAGGAGCTGCACAGTCATATAATCGGAGAGCCCATGCGCCTTGACGTTCGCCATCACACGTAGGCCGGGGCATTTGATCTCTAGAACGCCTGTACTTGGAACGTCACCCACGGCCAAGATCTGTCGGTCGACGTTGCCGATCATAAAATCGTATTCCGCGTGTCTTCGCATGGGTTGGCGCCGCACCTGCCGGCTGGTTCGCTCAACATAGAGTTCTGCTGCTACTGGCTCGAGCACAATGCCACGCTGCATAGGTGCGGTAATCTCGCTTTCAACGGGAGCGTCGGCAGTCTTTTCCTCCCACAGTTCAATGAGGGACTTGAAAGGATTGACTCCGAGTATCACTCCCGCATCCGATCCTCCTATGCCGGTCTGTCGCTCCTTCAGCCACGCTTCCCGATTCCGATAAGATGCGGGGGCCAGCGATTTTTCCTGTACGCTTGTGTCAGTCATTCCTACTCCTTTATCGCTTCTCCAACTTCTCGATCTTGTCGGCCCAGGCATAAAGTTCGTGGGCTGGAACACGATCATTGACCTTTGCTCGAAAGCGAACCTCGCTACTCAAGGGTGGCATCGGGTAACAATCCTGGCACTCAGGATCCCCACAGGTGCATTCTTGATCGTCAAGACGTCCGAGATGATCCATTGTCCGCTCCCGTTTTTGGCTGCACCAAAATGATGTGGTCTTTGCGCTCGATGGTCACATCCTGCCACTTGTAGAAATCGCGCACATATTCCTGGATTTGCTCGTCCGAGTACTGAGAGCTGATGGCGAGGTAGTTGGGGGTTCCTGCGGCGATCAGGTGCTTTGGTTGGTCAGTCATTTGTTTGCCTATCCATCAGAATTGATTGGGCTGCTCTTGCCAGATGGTTTCACGGATGACATCAATAGCGCTGTGGATGCCGCTTGCGTGATTTAGGTTTGGATCATCTTTCCCATCACCAGCTATTCTGAGAAGTTCTTGAGCTTCGTAATCAAGGTCCTTGCATTTCGCCTCGATTTCGAATACTAGCTTCGCAAGCGGATGGTCCTCGCACTTCCAGATGTGTTCTTCAACCTCTGTGTTCCTAACGTCGGTTTCAAACCGCTGCCCACAATAGGCGCACACCGTACTAAGCTCCATCGCCTCCAGCTTGCGCTTCACAAGGGCGAGTTCGCGCCGCGTGGGTGTCTCGTCGTTCTCGTACTCCGCGAGCCTGGTTTCGAGTTCTGTGGCCCTTATTGCCCAAAGCTCAAATTTTCTTGGCAAAGGCAATACTCCGCCTACTGCCGCATAAGCTGCCTCCTTCAATTCCCCACTCAGCATCTGCTCACTCATGCAGTCTCCTTCACACAATCTGCGTGTCTGTAATTCACATCCACAATCCGTGGCCGGTAGATGTCGCCGTACCTTCCAGGCAGTCTGAGGCGGCGCGGGGTTTGCAGATGTGTGATGCGCTCACCGACGACGATAGGTTTGGCGCAGTGGCCGCAGGTTCCATCGCGTCTGGCAGTGAAGGGGGTCATTGGGCCCTCGCTATCACCTCGCGTAGTATTTTGTGACACTCCTCCAAGCTGCTGTCTACCATGTCGTACCCATCGACGTGATCTCGGAGTTCCTTGGCAACAACCTCGCACGCCTCTAGCAGCTCAGGCGCCGCAGCAATTAGGCGGGCATCTTCGGGTTTCAGCACGCCTTGAATAACGCCCCAGTCATCTGTGGCACCGGACACAACGCTCTGGTCGTTGCTGTCTGTAATGTAGGTGGGGCCGCTGCCGTCCTCAAATCCCACTTTCCAAGGTCCAGGTGTGTGCTTCATTCGGTCTCCGACATCACTGCATATAATCGTGCGTCGGCCCGTTTCAGCCCTTCGCGCAGATCTAATACTGTTCGGCGTAATTCCGGGTCTGTGGTCTCGGGATGATTCAATAGAGCATTACAGTGCATGATTGCCCGATCTATGGTTTTGTCGAGTGCCCTATAGATTTGTTTAGGGGTCATCACTTCGCCTCCTCAATCAACCACCGCGCGCGCTCCCAGTTTTCTGTCTCAACACAATCCTTCGCTGCGTAGAAGTCAACTTTCCCGAGCAGCACAAGAGCAGATAATTTGTCCACCAGGGCTTGCTCTTCTACGGGCTCAACCATGATCTGGAGCTGGGTGTCTATTTCTGTTTGAGTTGTCATTGTGCCTAGACTATACACCCTGTACGTACAATTGTCAAGCGTGTTGACAAGGAATGTATGAACCTGTATACTCAAGACATGGAAAAGAACGAAAGAATGATCATGCGGATCTCCGAAGAGGACCGAGAGGCGTTGGAAGTATTGGCGCCCAAGTTCGGCGGCAACAAGTCGAAAGCGGTCCGCGCCTCGATCCACTTCCTGAGAGAAAACTTCAGCACGTTCCAATGGCAGCACCCGGAGATCTTTGGGCGCGTCAAAAATGACGGGCGATAGGGATAAGTCACATCCCTCCTCTGTATAGGGAGCCTGTGTATTTGGGAAAGCACGGGCTCCCTTTAATTCTTAAGGAGAGTTGATGGATAAACCGCTCAGCAACAAGGAACGAAACCGATTTGAAGAACTGATAAGCACAGTGAAAGATGCGGCCGAGCGGGATGTCCACGCTCAGTTAGAGATGGGCGTTGCGATGCTGGAGATCCGCGACGGCCGTTTGTATCGCGAGGACTACGATACCTTCGAGGAGCTTTGCCTGGATGTGTGGGGCTATGGGCGCAGCTATGCGTACCAGCTCATAGACTTCAATGTCATCCGCGGGCAGCTCGAAGGACAGGGCGTGAAAGTGCTGCCCATGAACGAATATCAAATACGCCCGCTCAAGCGGCTGAAAGCGCCTGAAGAACGTGCCCAGGCTTGGGAAAATGCCGTAGAAATGTCCGCGACCGCGGACAAAGCTGATACTCCTCCACCGCAATCCGTCGTGAAGCGCGCCGTCGAAGCCGAGCTCTACAAGCTCGAGCCGCCGCCCGCGCAAGCCGAGCCGCCGGAACGACAGCCAGTCGATGCCGTACCTTTCGATCCAGAAAAACTTCCAGCGAGTGCTGAGCTTGTGGATGTACCTCCTGAAACGCAAACCGCGCCAAAACATCGGGCGCCAGACATCCCGCCAATTCTGGATCACATCCAATGCCCAGTCTGTCACAGCGTTTACGAATTCCTCGAAGAATACTTGAGGAGCGCGGAAGAAATCCCTCAGAACAGTCGCCCAAACGGCAGAGATCAGAACCGGATTCGTGCTGGCCTTGAGCAGCATTTCTCAGCTATCAGCAACATCCCGATGCCGATGCCTAAAACGGAAAAGCAAAAAGGGGAAGCAAGAGTTCGCTGGTGGACACCGCTTCGAGAGATCGCTGAGTTGGCGAACTGGAATCAACGAGAAGCTGAGAGTCTGATCGAGCAGTCTTTCAAGCATTTACGCGACAAGGGATTCCTGATCGAGGCGCCGCAGAGCATCTTGAAAACTGTCAGAGCTTTGGCCGCGGGCCAAACGGCTTCGTCGCAATCCGGAAGAAAGAAATCGGGCTACGAACTATACAAGGAGATGTATCAAAATGAGTGAAAGAGAGCATGCTCGGATTGCAGATATTCTTTCTCCGTTGATGGCCATGTACCCAAATTGGAAACCGGAACGCGAGACGCTGAAGCTCTATGCGATGATCC
>FXBF010000305.1_pt1 | contig 16365 bp, 14 predicted proteins | sample 5335321 | NCBI WGS metagenome assembly FXBF01 (sample SAMEA103928391, study PRJEB20085) | sediment metagenome | isolation source: sediment
AATCTCGCCATTGAGTTTGTCGACAAACGGATCGACGTCGCCGGGATCTTCCATCACGGCACCGAGAAAACTGAATGAGCTAAACATGCCGTTAAAATAGGCTCTGACCTCGAGATCGGCGCCGTCTTCAAGGTGCGGGGCGAATCTTTCCGCAACAACGTCTGTAAATTCCTGGCGCGCCGCAATCACACTTTGGCCTGGCGGTGGAATGATGAATGCGAATATCAAGCGTTGTTTCCCCTCGGGCAGATATTCGGCCGGCGGCAAGAGAGCCCATGTAAGAAACGACGCTCCTGCAAAAACAGCTGCAATGAGTGCACGACGCATCCATGCCGTGTCTGTCCATCGCATGACGAGCTGCGTGATCTTGTCCCACCACTGGACATGCCGATCCTCCAGTCTGCCTGCCTGCATCCATTTGGCGGCGGCCGTGGGAACGATGGATATCGCGATAACCAGCGAAGCGCTGACGGCAACCGAGATCATGAGCGCAAGATCTGCGAATAGTTGCCCGGACACATCCTCAAGAAAAATAATCGGCAGGAAGATTACGACAGTGGTCGCCGTTGAGGCGAACAAGGCGCCCCAGACCTGCGTGGTGCCGTCAATCGCCGCCGCCGCGGCGTCTATGCCCTTTTCCCGAAGCCGCACGATGTTTTCGAGCACGACGATAGCGGCATCGAGCACCATGCCCATAGCAAAAGCAAGACCGGCCAGTGAAATCATGTTCAGTGTCCGACCGCTAAGCTGCAAAACCAGGAAAGAAATAAACAACGACACCGGAATTGCCAGTGCCACAATCAAGGTCGCGCGGAATCTGCGCAGGAACCACCAGAGAATCCCCACCGCAAGTCCAATGCCCAGCAGCAGATTGGTCCTGAGCATCGCGATCGACTCATCAATGTAGATTGTCTCATCATAGACCTGCTCAATCTCCAGACCGGCGCGCTTCAGGGGACCTTCGCGCAACTCCTCGACAGCTACTTTCAGACCCTCCATCACCTCGAGGACGTTCACGCCCTTCTCAACCTGTGCATTAAACGCAATGGAATTGGTGCCGTTTTTCGTGAGGAATCCAGCACTGTCACGCATAACGACGTCGACGGTGGCTATGTCCCGCAAACGGACCGGGTTGCCGCCACGCCAGTCAAGTATCATTTCGCCGAATTCCGCCAGGTCATACTTGCCGGCATAGCGCAAAGTGTATTGCCGTCGGCCGATATCATTGAAGCCGCCGGACGTGTCGTTGTTGTTCCCGGTCCGGCGTGCCAGCGTCGGTATGTCTATCCCGAGCGCGGCTGTTTCGTACGGATCAAAGGTGATGCGAACTTCATTGTCTCGCCCTCCATAGGCGTCAGCATTCGACACACCGGGAACGCGCTCAATACGCGCAAGAACCACCTCTCTCACGAAATCACTATAGCTTGCCATCTCCCGCATGTTGCCGGGCCGAGGCGTCATGGCAAACCACGCGATGGGCGTCCCGAATTGATTCCGTCCGGCATAAATCCGAGGTTCGGTAACATCATTCGGGTAGCGGGGGACCTGATTGAGCCGATTTATGACCTCAATCAGGGCACGTTGCAGATCGGTTTCAACACTGAAAGACAGGCTGATGCTCGCGCTGCCGCGTGACGCGGACGACTCCATTTTTTCGAGCCCGGGAATACCGCGCAGCATGTCTTCCTGCGGCTCAATAATCTCCGACTCGACTTCCTCCGGTGCAGCCGCGCGCCAGCCCGTATCAATCTGAATATAAGGTCGTTGAACATCGGGAATCATCTGAACTGGCAAGGACACAAGGCCGATGGCGCCCATCAGCAGTACCAGCAGGATCGCGGCGATGACCGCAACGGGGTTGGAAAGAGCCAGGCGTGTCAGGTTCACTTGAGACTCCGAACGAGTTATCAGGTTGTTATGTTTTGTGGTCAGACCGCTATTATGCACGGCGGTTCGTATGGTCCACTGCGAAGGTGAACAATTATTTCTCTTGTCCGGGTAGCAAATGACGCCGACGTTTTTGGCGCAAACTTAGCCCGAACATTGCACGAGACCGCCCGAGGTCATTGACAATGACATGATTTGAAATGGAATTTCGATTTTCCCCTATGGTGGCACTTCGCCATTGTCATTGGCTGTCCGGTTTGTGGCCGGATCCCGCTGCCTCTGAGTGGCTCTTCCCTCGAGCCATAGCCCGCTATGGCTCTCAGTCCAGAGCTGCCTCAGTTACAGCGATCTCACGCCCACATTCCCGGACTCTCATGCAATATTCGGGCTAGGAAATTTGACGAGCGCTCGATATCTATCCCTGGCCAAGCGAAAAACTGACGGTAAACAAAAAGTTAGGGAATAACAAACAAGGCCGGGAGCGGCGCTTTTTGTCTCCGTGCGAAACTGTGATCAGATACATCTGCACAAGGCAATCGATGACATGCCTGAGTCGACGCCCGTCGGTGACCGGTGCTCGTGATGGGCGTGACCCAGGTAGCCGAGGTTGCCATCGAAGTCGCCCATGGCGGTCAATCGCCGCCCTGATGTAGCGTTGGCAAGACCGACGAACAGCCGCATCGGGTCGACACGCGACTGTCGTCCAGTATTACCACAGCACCAAACAACATGCCGAAGGGCAAGAATAATTTCGCCATTGAAGAGTGATATGTTTCAGACATTTCTGCACAGACACATATGTAGTCGTCAGGACCAGGTCTGAGGAAATAATGTCGCTCTATCACATTCCAAAGATTATCCCAGCTATCAGTCAATATTTTTTGAAATGCCGACCCGGTCATATTTTTGCTTCTGCGTATCAAATATTTATCCGATAAATTTGCCGGACAACATGGCCTGAATATAAGTTTGTCGGTGCGAAAGAAGCGGCATTAGAAAATACGCCATAGGAAAGTGTTTTTTACCGTTCTATCCGCCGGAACCATTCTGCCGTCCTGTTGAAAGGTAATTCCCGGCTTTCCGAAGTCCTGAATGCTGAGGGCCCGGATCAGATTTAATGCTTTCTGGCTTTCGTCGAACGTAGGGCCGTCGGGCCTGATCTGCACGGTCGAATGAATCCGGCCTTCAATAAATTTGCCGGTTTCGTCAATGGTGACGACAAGAATCGGTGCGATGCCCTTGACGCCTTCGACGCTGATGCCGTAGTAGGTGGCGAAATTACCGAGGCTGTATGCGATCAGGCGGTCTTTGTACCGTTCCATTGCACGCACGATATGCGGGCCATGCCCGAGAACCAGATCGGCGCCGGCGTCAATCATCATTCGGGAAAATTTGACGACGTCGCCACGAGGTTCGCCGTAATACTCCTCTTCATCGAACGGTAAATGCATGACATCTCGCCCTTCGGCGCCGCCGTGGAAAGAAACGATCACGATGTCGTGTGTATTGGTACATTCGGCAATCGTTGCGGCGGACTGCTCGTAATCGAGCAGCAGGTTGGAATTCTTTGTGACCGCAAAAGCGACCAGTGCAACCCGGAGCCCGTTGGTTTCGAAACTCGCGAAATCGCCTTCAAGGCCGGAGTGATGTATGCCAGCGTCGGCGAGAGTCCGCATCGTGGCTAATCGCCCATCTTCGCCAAAGTCCCTTGCGTGATTGTTGGCAAGACTCATTACATCGAATCCGGCGGCGACAAAGTGCTCGACGTAGCGAGATGGCGAGCGAAACCGGTAACAGGCGGCCGGGTTGCCGCATCGCTTGCCTGGCTCTCCGCCATCGAGCAACACGCCCTCGAGGTTGCCGAAAGTAATATCGGCTGAGGACAGTAAAGGGGTCACTGCTTCAAGAAAGCTGACGCCATCGTCGTCGGGAAGATGATTTTTCGGGTAGTCGGTGCCGAGCATCATATCGCCGACGGCGGCAATCGTGAGACGAACCGCTGCTTTCTCTTCAGCACGTTCGGTTACAGTCATCGGCACGTCAGAGACGGCTTCGGCATCGTCGGGTACCGGCTCGCTGACCGGCGCTGTCGCGCATCCGGCCAGCAATAAGAAAACAGCGACGAGACAGGTTCTAGTTACCAAGTCTGATTCGGAGTACATCAATTTGCGCCTCGCGAAGTCGGTTTCTCAGCACGTTCAGTTCGGTCAGGTCGTCGATCGGTCCTATGCGGACGCGGTGATAGGTCTTGTCGTCGATACTTACGCGCTGAATCTTTGACTCGATGCCCTGCATTGCCAGAATCGCCCGGCGGCGGTCGGCATCCTTGTATTCGGTGAACGAACCAGCCTGGAGAACATAGACGCCGGGTTCGACGACAGCTTGCGGGCTGGTTTCAGCCTGCACATTTGGTTCCTGCTCCGGGATGATCACCTCGAACTTGGGGAGCAGGCTATAAAAATCGAACCGTGCCTCGGGAGGCTCTTCCGGCTGACTGCTGGCTTGCTCGTTATTGTCATCGATGCTCGACGGTTGCTCGGCGACCGGTCTTACTGGGACGCCCGGGGTACGGTCGTTGATGTAAATCGCGAACGCGACCGAGAGACCGATCGCGAGCCCGAACATCATCCAGACCCAACCCGGATAATCGTCCTTGTGGGACTTTTTTCTCTTGCCGCGTCGTCTTCTGGCCATCTTCTACATTGAGTCCGGTGCCGACACCCCGAGTACGCCCAGGCCATTAGCGATGACCTGTTGGGTGGCGGCAATCAATGTGAGACGTGCATTGCGCAGGTCTTGTTCTTCAACGATAAACTGGTGCGCGTTGTAATAAGTATGAAACTCGTGTGCAAGGTCACGAAGATAATGCACGAGGTGTTGCGGTGCACGGTTGTTCGCGGCGAGTTCGATGATCTCGGGATACCTGCTCAGGGTGCTCATCAGAGCTTTCTCCTGAATCTCGGTAAGGCCGGCAAGATTGTCGATGCCGGACACACTGTCCCATTTTAGAGATTTTTCTTCGAGCTGCCGGAAGACGCTCGCGACCCGCGCATGGGCATACTGTATGTAATAGACGGGGTTATCGCTCGAGTGGCTCTTCGCAAGTTCCAGATCAAAATCGAGGTGTTGATCGTTCGACCGCATGACATAAAAAAAGCGTGCGGCATCATTGCCGACCTCCTCACGCAGCTGGCGCAAGGTTACAAAGTCACCGGAGCGTGTAGACATCGACAGCTTTTCTCCGGCGCGATAAAGACTGACGAACTGAACAAACGGGACCTCGAGGCTTTCGCCCTCATAACCCATTGCCTCCAGGCCTGCGCGGACCCGTGCTACGTAGCCGTGGTGATCCGAGCCCAAGACGTCGATCAAATGATCGTAGCCCCGCTTGCGCTTGCCGTAGTGATAGGCAATATCGGATGCAAAGTAAGTCGTCTTGCCGTTATCGCGGACGACGACACGATCTTTCTCATCGCCGTATTCCATGGCACGAAACCAGGTGGCACCGTCTTTCTCATAGAGCATGCCCCGTTCTTTGAGCACCTCGAGTGCGTCATTGATCAGGCCTTCGTCCGACAGGCCTTGTTCGGAAAACCAGTGATCGAACTCGATGCCGAAGCCCTTCAGATCGTCTTCAATATCGGCGCTGATACCGCCAAGCGATTCACGTCGCAGTTGTTGGAACTGTTCCTCACCCAAAAGCTCATTGGCTTTATTAATTAGCGCACCAATGAATTCTTCCTTGTCACCATCTGGTGCATCGGCGGGCAGGTTCGAACAAAGGTCGTCAGCATCGACCTCGCGCAATTGCGAAGAATCAACGGATTTCGCGATCTCAGAAATATACTCGCCCTTGTAGCCGGCCTCGGGAAAAGGCACGCGTTTGCCGGATTGTTCGAGCAGTCTCATCCAGACGCTGACGCCGAGAATGTCCATTTGCCGGCCCGCGTCATTCAGGTAGTACTCACGATCTACCGGATAGCCGGTAGCTTCGATCAGGTTGCCGATTGTTGCACCGAACGCGGCGAGACGACCGTGTCCGACATGCAGGGGACCTGTCGGGTTCGCGGAAACGAATTCGAGCAGATAGCGGGGCGCTTCTCTTGCCTCTTGCCTGCCGTAGTCCTTGCCGCTCTTGAGAATGCTGGCCAGCTCCTGATGAAACGCCGCGCTGCCAACATGAAAGTTGATGAAACCCGGGCCCGCTATCTCGACTTTGTCGACGAACTCACTTTCCGGTAAGTGTTGGATAATTTGTGCGGCGAGCTTTCTTGGGTTTGTGCCGACGGACTTTGCGAGACGCATCGCGATATTTGTTGCGAAGTCACCGTGACGGGAGTCCCGTGCACGTTCCACGCTTTGGCTTATTGACGATACTTCCGGCGCATCTGCAAGCTCCGGTATGTGCCCGACAGCTTGCTCAACGAGATGTGCGATAACGCTTTTCAATGACGTGCCTGGGAACCGGTTTAATCAAGTATGCGCGCTGGGGCGGGGAGCCGGCAATGGCCGGGGAAGCCGGCTATCGCCCGCGAAGCGGGCCATTTTAACGTGGCGTCAAAAAAGCTCAATCGGGTCTACGTCCATGGACCAACGAACGCGGCGTGCAAATGTGTCCATTTCCAGTTCGGGTCGTAAAGACTGCAGCACCCGGTGCAAGGCCTGGCGGTCGGCGCTTTGCAGCAGTAACTGTGCATGATATCTGCCGGCGCGGCGCTCCATTGGTGCGCTGACGGGTCCGAGGATTCTGACGTTACTCGAACCGGAGGCCTGGGCTTTATCGCGGGCGGCCTCTAAAAATAAGCGTGCATCGCTCCGTTTGTGTGCAGCGGCGCGTATCAAAGCGAGACGGGAGAATGGGGGCCAGGCGGCCGCCTGTCTTTCCAGCAACACTGAGCGCGCAACATGGTCATAGCCGCCACTGAACAGTTCGTTCCAGAACGGATGCTTTGGGAAGCCGGTTTGAATGATGACTTCCCCTTGCCGCTGTTCGCGGCCTGAGCGTCCCGCGACCTGGATGAGGCCCTGCGACAGGCGTTCACTTGAACGAAAATCGGTGCCGAACAGGCCCTGGTCGGCATTGATGACACCGACCAGCATGAGATTGGGAAAATGATGACCTTTCGACAACATTTGCGTGCCGACGAGAATATGCGCCTCGCCCGTCGTTGCGAGTGCAAGCGCTTTGTTCATCGTGTCTTTCAGCCTGGTGCTGTCGCTGTCGATGCGAGCGATCGTACGGCCCGGAAAGTGATGATTCAGCGATTCCTCGAGCCGCTCCGTTCCCTGGCCCAACGGTCGAAACTGGCCACCGCATTCCGGACACTGGGTCTCCACCGGCCGGCTTGCACCGCAATGATGGCAAAGGAGCTTGGGGTCGCCGGCATGCACGGTCATTCGCGCATCGCATCGCCGGCATTCCGCGATGTGGCCACAGTTCGAACATATCAGGGTCGGCGCAAAACCCCGCCTGTTCAGAAATATGAGGACCTGGCCGTCTGCCTGCAAGTTTTCCTGGATGGCATCGAGCAAAGGCTGACTAATACCGTCGTGTGCGGGATGTTGATTGAGGTCCACGAGTCTCATCAACGGTGGCACTGAATTGCCGGCGCGGGATGGCAGTGATATGTGCTGGTACATTCCGTCGCTGCAGCGGTGCAGCGATTCAATGGAAGGCGTGGCGGAACCTAAAACGATCGGCACATCCAGATGTTTTGCTTTAGCCACCGCAAGATCCCTCGCGGAATAGCGCAGGCCCTCCTGCTGCTTGAACGAAGTGTCATGTTCTTCGTCGACGACAATCAGACCGGGTTTTAATAACGGAGTGAAAACTGCTGAGCGCGTACCGAGGACGAGCGACGCAGACCCGCATCTTGCGCTGCGCCATGCTGACAACCTGACGCTGTCGGGCAGCGAGGAATGTAGCAGTGCCGGTTTGATTCCAAGACGCTCTTGCAGGCGCGAAACAAATTGCGGCGTTAAACCGATTTCCGGAACGAGCACGAGAACCTGACGCCCCGCAGCCAAAACGTCTTTCATGAGGGTCAGGTAGACCTCAGTCTTGCCGCTACCGGTGACGCCTTGGAGCAATGAGACGTTAAATCCCGGGCGCAGACGAATCGCTTCCAGTGCATTGCGTTGATCGACGTTCAGGTCCGGACCAACGGATACCGCGCCAATTTGCGGTTCGAGATTCGGCTCCGATGGCGACTCGAAAACCCGGACCCATGATTTGTCCAGCATGGTCTTACGAAGACGTTGCCACCCCGGCATCGCATCGTCGAGTTCATTGAATCGAACTCCTTCGTTCGCAAGCCCGCCCAGGAGTCCGAGCAGTTCTGCTTGCTTGGGCGCGCGTTTTGCGACGGCGGACAATGACTGGGCGGCGCCTTCGCCGGTAATGGCGAGTCGCTGAGTGACAGGATTGAGTGGCTTTCCCTGCCTCAACAGCGCCGGCAGGGCGGCTGCAACGACTTCGCCGAGGGGGTGGTGATAGTAATCACTCGTAAAGCGGATCAACCAAAGGTCCTGATCGCTGAGAACCGGCTCAATGTCGATCGTCGACAAGATGCGACGCAGCTTGTTGAGTGGCAGCTCGCTCTGCGTCGCATGGGAGATCACCGTTCCGATCTGCCGCTGCCGGCCGAAAGGTACGAGAACACGGCAGCCGGGCCGTGGCAGGGCTGCGTCGGCAGCGGCCGGCGGCAAATAGTCGAAGAGCCGGGACAGCGGCGCATTGATGGCGACCTGTAAAATCGGAGTCTTGGTCATTTAATGTTTAAATACAAAGACATATGCTTAATCTTGCCGGCACGGAAGCGGTCGGGCGGGCCAGTATGCAAGCGAACTCCTGTCCGGCGGATGTCCTCTTTACGTCAACCGCACGCTGGCCAGATCGTTATATAGCAGTGACACGTTATTAGACCCCATGGTGGAGTCAAGATGTTTTCCAGCTACGAGAAGGACCTCAAGCTTTGAATTGCCGGAATATGGGCAGGATGCGCCTCTTGGCCTCTGAAATTGCGGTATCGTGCACCCGCGAAGGAATCACGGGGACGACGGAGCTGCAGCGAGAACAGGAACTCAATCGGTTTCTGGCGGAGGTCGAGAAGCGTGCTTTGCGAATCGCGGAGATATCTGTCCGCGACCGCGATGAAGCGCTGGATCTTGTGCAGGAGGCGATGATCAAGCTGGTGCGTAACTATGCGGATCGGCCCGAGGCCGAATGGACGCCGTTGTTTTACCGAATTTTGCAAAACGGCGTTCGGGACTGGCATCGACGGCAGGCGGTCCGTAATCGCGTGATGGTCTGGTTCGGCCGATCGAGAAGCGATGAACAAGATTTTGATCCGGTAGCGAGTGCACCGGATCCGGCAGGCAGAACGCCGGATGAGAACCTGCAATCGCAGGAGGCGATGGAAAGTCTCGAGCTTGCCGTCGCTGAGCTGCCACGTCGGCAGAGGGAGGCATTTATGTTGCGCACGTTCGAAGGACTGAGTGTCGCAGGAACAGCCGCCGCCATGGGTTGCAGCCAGGGAAGTGTAAAAACACATTATTCTCGTGCGATACATTCGCTGCGGGAGACATTGGGAGAACATTGGCAATGAACGAGCGCAACGAAAAAATCGCCGATTTCGAAGATCAGCCTTTTGTGACGAAGGCGAAAGAAGTTTTCGATCAGAGTGTGCAGGGACTCGATGCGGAGACACAGTCACGACTGAATCGCGGCCGGCACGAAGCGCTTGCACAATTGCAGCCGGGTGTCAGTCATGGGCAGTGGCTGCGTTGGGCACCGGCTACAGGGGTCGCCGCAGCTGCAGTAGTAGCAGTAGTGGTCCTGACAGGCAGGCCGCCGGTTGACGAGTTAACGCCGCCGGCGACAGCCAGTGATTTCGAGATTCTGCTCGATGAGGATAGTTTCGAGATGCTGGAGGAACTCGAGTTTTATAGCTGGATAGACCTCGAAGCAGGTCTTGAAGGCGAGCTGGGCACGAATGGCAACGTCGGCTGACAAGCCTGACTACGTGTTAAGCGTCGCAGTCCTTTGGGGCTTGTTCGGGTGTAGCGGCGTGGTTGTAGCAGATGATGAACAGCCTGATATGGAATTTCTGGAATACCTTGGAAGTTGGGAAGAATCGGATGAGGACTGGCTGCTGTTTAATGTACCGGAAATCGAAGCAGTGGCTACGGACGAGAAAAAGCGGAGCGATCCCGCGCCGGCAGGCAAAGAATCGACGGAGTCAGATGATGAAAGTTAAATGGATAGCGTCAATCAGCGCAACGCTGTTGTTAATGATCGGCGGAGCTGCACTGGCACAGGACGATCGCGTTTCCTGGGACAGCCTCACAGAAGAACAGCGACGGGTTTTGCACCCCTATAGTCAAAGCTGGGAGAACCTGGAACCCGAACGACAGGCGCGATTATCGGCAGGTGCGAATCGCTGGGCAGGCATGTCCCGTCGCGAGAGAAAAGCCGCCAAGGCCCGCTTTCAGACATGGCGCGAGCTTTCCCCCGAACGGCGCGATGCAATTCGCTCGCGATATGTCGAGTTCCAGAAAATGTCGCCGAGAGACCGGGCCCGTATCCGTAACGCTTATGATCATTATCGCCGCATGTCGCCCGATCGGCGTCAGGAACTGCGGGATCGTTACAGAAAAATGACGCCGGATCAGCGTCACCGTCTACGTGAGAAATTACGCGACCGTGCGACCGACCGTCCGACGGCGATTGACAAACATTAGAATTAGGTGCGACGAACAGGCCAGCATAAAAGGGCCCGGATCATTTGATCCGGGCCCTTTTGTGCTGGCCTGTCAGGACGCGTTCCAACGTCGTGTCTATTGCCACTAGCAGGAGCCCGTCCCGACGGGCGATATTTCGCCGCGTCAGAGAGACTTAACCTCTTGAATGAGCTGGCTGGCCATTTTCTGGCCGTCGCCATACAACATTCTCGTCCGATCCAGGAAGAACAATGCGTTCTCAATGCCTGAGAACCCGGTGCCCTGTCCGCGCTTGATGACAATAACGTTCTTAGCGTGATCAGCATTCAGGATCGGCATGCCGTAGATCGGGCTTGCGGGATCCGTGCGTGCAGCCGGATTGACGACGTCGTTCGCGCCGATAACGAGTGCAACGTCCGCATTCGCGAACTCGGCGTTGATCTCGTCTGCGTCATAAATAATGTCGTAGGGTACGCCGGCCTCGGCCAACAACACGTTCATGTGCCCCGGCATTCTTCCGGCGACGGGGTGAATCGCAAACTTGACGTCTACGCCCCGGTCTTTCAGCAACTGAGCCAGTTCCCACACTTTGTGCTGCGCCTGCGCGACGGCCATACCGTAACCCGGCACGATCAGCACTTTGTCTGCAAACGCCATCATTACGCCGACGTCGGGGGCTTCGATTGGTTTCATGCTGCCGGTAACTTCGCTGGCTTCGCCCGCTTCATCACCAAATCTGGAGAACAGGACGTTGGCGAGCGAGCGATTCATGGCTCTCGCCATCAATTGTGTCAGCAGCGTGCCGGCAGATCCGACGACCGTACCGGCAATGATCATCGCGGCGTTTTGCAGCACGAATCCTTCAAAAGCGACAGCAAGGCCGGTCAACGCATTGTAAAGAGAGATAACGACCGGCATGTCTGCGCCGCCGACAGGTAGTGTCATTGTGATGCCGAGTATCAGCGCAAGAAGGAAGAAAATGACGACGAGATCCACCTCGCCATGTTTGAAGACGATGATGCCTGCAAGGATGATGGTTGCTGCAAGCAACAGAAGGTTGAGGAATTGCTGGCCGCCGAAGCGAAAGGTACTTTTCATCAGACCCTGCAACTTGGCGAAAGCAATGAGACTGCCGCTGAACGATACGGCGCCGATCATGCCGCCGAGGACCGCGAGAATGCCGAATATCTGGCCGTGGTCTTGCTCGCCCAGGAGCTCAACTGCAGCAATCGCAGCCGCCGCACCGCCGCCCATGCCGTTGTACAGCGCAATCATCTGCGGCATATTGGTCATCGCGACCTTTTTGCCGCTGACCCAGGCAGCCACGCCGCCGATGAATATGGCAACCATCATCAGGGCATAATTGCCCATGCCAGGGTAGAGGAAGGTCACCAGTGTTGCCACGACCATGCCGGCACCAGCCCAGATAATGCCGCCGCGCGCCGTCACCGGAGAGCTCATCCGTTTGAGGCCGAATATGAACAGGATTGCCGCGATGAAATAGCTGGCTTCGATCAGCGAACGCATCGAGACAAACTCACTCATGAGTTTTTCTCCTTGCTGCTCTTGAACATCTCGAGCATTCGCTCGGTAACGACGTAGCCGCCGACGGCGTTTCCGGCACCCAGAATCACGCCGATGAAGCCGATGACGAGTTCCAGGGTCGTGTCTGCCCTGCCCAGCGCGACCATTGCGCCGACGAGCACAATGCCGTGTACGAAGTTCGATCCCGACATCAAAGGCGTGTGAAGGATGGACGGGACACGGCCGATGATCTCGTAACCGGTAAATGCGGCCAGCATGAAAATATACAGTGCAATGAATCCATCAATCATCAGGCAGATCTCCCTTCAATGGCTTCCCGTGTCGCTTCGTGCTTGATTTCGCCGTCGTGTGTCAGAGCGGATTTCGCGAACACCTCGTCTTCCCAGTCAATCTTCAATTCACCGTCTTCAATGGCCGGCTTGATGAAATTGAATAGATTTCTTGCATACATCTCACTTGCGTGTCGGCCCAGAGCAGCGGGGAGGTTGACTGGCCCTACGATTTTTACGTTGTGTTCGACAACCGTTTCGCCGGCAACGGTCAACTCGCAGTTACCGCCGGTTTCGGCCGCCAGATCGACAATGACGGCGCCGGGCTTCATTGCGGCGACCGCTGCCGCGGAGATTATTCGCGGTGCGGGGCGTCCGGGAATCGCCGCTGTGCTGATAACGACGTCCGACTTGGCGATCTCTTTGTCGAGCGCCGCCTGCTGCTGTTCCTTTTCATCAGCCGTCAGCTCACGTGCGTAGCCGCCTTCGCCCTCGGCACTAACACCGGTCTCGACAAACTTTGCACCGAGCGATTCGACCTGTTCTTTAGTCGCACTGCGAACGTCGTAGCCGGTAATGACAGCGCCGAGGCGTTTGGCGGTTGCGATCGCTTGCAAGCCTGCGACGCCCGCGCCGATGACGAGAACCTGTGCGGGCCGAATCGTGCCGGCGGCAGTTGTCAGCATCGGAAAAAACTTGTCGAGCGTACTGGCAGCAATCAAAACAGATTGATAGCCGGCGACGGCCGCCTGAGACGAAAGAACGTCCATACTTTGCGCTCGCGAGATTCGTGGAATGAGTTCCATCGCGAAGCCGGTGTGTTTTTTGCTGTTGAGTGATTTGACCAAACCGGGATTCGAGTGGCCGTACATCAGTCCTGCGACAACGGATCCGTCCTTAAGCCTGTCAACGGCATCTTTTGTGGCCGGCTGCACCGTAAAGAGCAGATCAGATCTTTCGAGCACGCCATTACTATCTGCAAACTCGACACCCTCGTACTCAGAGTCGAGCAGCTGCGAGCCAGCTCCAGCGCCATGCTCCATGACGATGGAAACACCCAGACCTTGCAGCTTTCCTGTGATTTCCGGGGTCAGGGCGACCCTTGTTTCGGATTGCAGGGTCTCCTTCAGCACGCCAACAGTCAGCGGCATCGTTTATCTCCAAAAGCTAATGATTAGTGGGTGAAATCCGGCTATCTCAGCGCCTAAATGCCCATTTTGGGACGAAAATTCACGCTTCTGTCACCAGATATGCGAATAATGACATAGCCCGGGTTTTTCTCAAATATGCGACCTATTTGATTTTTATCCGGTGTGCTGCAAACTACGGTACTGGGGAGTGTGGAAGCATATGTTGTACGGAACAGCTTCAGATATCTCGCAGCAGGTACTCCGAACCGATATGGCCGGTATGCCGCTCGAGTGGGTCGATTACCGTGAGGCGGTACGCCTGTACCACACGGAGCAGGTCGCCTATGCCTGTGGCAGTCTCATGTACACAATGTATGGTGGATACAGCGCTATCAGCGGGTGCCGAAGCACCATTGACGTCAACTCGATCATTGCAACCCATGGCACGACCAAGGGACTGGCGCTCGTGCGCGATCAGTACGTGCCACCACTGAATAACCGTACGCTATTCAAGCGTGACGCAAATTTGTGTCTCTACTGTGCGATGCGCTTTCCAACCAGAGACCTGACCAGAGATCACATCACGCCACTTTCGCATGGTGGTACAGATGCCTGGAACAATGTCGCAACGGCTTGTCGCCGCTGCAACAACCACAAAGGCGGGCGGACACCGGAGCAGGCTGCAATGCAGTTGATTGCAGTACCGTTTACACCGACTTACGCCGAGTATATTTATCTCAAGGGGCGCAAAGTTCTCGCAGACCAGATGCAATACCTGCTCGCGCATATTCCCCGTACCAGCCCGCTCCATGCGCGGCTCAGCGATCACTTGTCGGTCGGCGAATCAGCGGGCAATGCAATATTTGATTGATGCCAGCGTTTATGTTTTTCGTGCGCATTATTCGATGCCCGATGACATGGTCGATGACGACGGCAATCCGATAAACGCCCTTTATGGTTTCTGTCGCTTTCTTGGCGACTTCATGGAACAGGTAAAGCCGGAGTATGTAGCCGTTCTCTTCGACGAAAGCCTGTCGAAGTCCTTTCGCACGGAAATCTATCCCGAGTACAAAGCAAACCGCGAGCCTGCGCCGCCGGAATTGAAGCGTCAGTTCGTGCAGTGCCGGAGGTATACTAGAGCACTCGGCCTGATGGAATGTGCGAGCTCCGGTTACGAGGCCGACGATCTGATCGGCACACTCGTTACCGAGGGACGCGAGGTAGGCCGCCCATCGACAATCGTCAGCCGCGACAAGGACCTGGCTCAGCTTATTTCCAGGGACGATGTGTTCTGGGATTTCGCGGGCAAAGGCCGCATCAAGTATGAACAGATTCCTGATTTCTTCAGTGTATGGCCTGAACAGATCGCCGATTTTCTCGCGCTCGCCGGAGATAGCGTCGATAATATTAAGGGCGTGCCCGGTGTTGGTAAAAAGACCGCGGCTGCCCTGCTGCAGCATTTCGGAAGTCTTGAGAAAGTGTATGAAAACCTGGACAAGGTTGACGAAGTAAACGTCCGCGGTGCGAAAACGCTCGGGGACAAACTGAGCACGCATAAAGACGCGGCAATGCTCGCGCGCGAGCTGACGGGTTTGGCCTGCGATGCGTCATTCGAGCGGCCGGAATCGGGATTGCGTCCCGTTGCGCCAGACCTGGGTGATATCAACGCGCTGTTCGACGAAGCCGGCATCGGCCAGGCGCTGCGCCGACAGGCGGAACGGGTCTCGGATTTGTTGTGAGGAATCGCCCGTCAGGACGGGCTCCTACGATACGTCGAGCAGCGCCTGTTGGAGCCCGTCCTGACGGGCGATTCCTTTTATCGTCCTGACGGGCGACCTTAGAGCCAAGAAATGCCCGATTGGCAGAGAATTTTCGCAGCGCTTCGCGAAGACGGTATAAGGTGTGCCGGTAACGCCAGGCCCCGCCCGGTCGGCGGCGGCGACATCAGTGCCGCGTGGCGAATCGACATCATTGATAACGCCATCTTTGTCAAAACTGGAGGGCCCGAAGCACTCGACATGTTCGAGGCCGAGGCGGAGGGACTGCGCGAGCTCAATGTTGCGAATGCGATTCGTGTGCCAAACGTCCTCGCTTGCGGTGTAGCAGGTAACGACGCGTATCTCGCAATGGAATGGATCGAGTTCGAACGGCCGACCACCAAGACCGAACAACTCTTTGGGCAACAGTTGGCGCAAATGCACCGTCACTGTGAAAACAGATTCGGCTGGCACCGCGACAACACGATTGGTTTAACTCCCCAACATAATCGATGGTCCTATAACTGGGTGGAGTTCTTCCGGGAGCAGCGCCTGGGATTTCAGTTGCAGCTTGCGGAAACGAACGGATTCAGCGGCGAGCTGCAATCGGCAGGCGCGACTTTGAGCGAAAATCTTGGGCTGCTTTTTCGCGATTACGAACCCTCCGCGTCGCTCTTGCATGGCGATCTCTGGGGCGGCAACTGGGCGGCGACTACGGGGGCGCCCGTGATATTCGACCCGGCCGTGTACTATGGTGATCGGGAATCCGATATTGCGATGACGAAATTGTTCGGTGGCTTTGGCCCCGACTTTTATTCGGCATACCAGGAGAACTGGCCGATGGAAGCGGGTTACGAGGACAGGCTCAAGCTGTATCAGCTTTACCACGTTCTCAATCACCTGAATCTTTTCGGCAATTCCTATCTCGGCAGGGCGATGCAGTTGATCCGGGACCTAAACGCTTGCATCGAACGCTAGCCTGCATATTTCATCGAGGCGGCAGCCGGCTCTTGGGAACAGATTGAATATTCAAGATTTTTCACCGTGTTGTCAGAC
>FXBF010000306.1_pt1 | contig 16330 bp, 13 predicted proteins | sample 5335321 | NCBI WGS metagenome assembly FXBF01 (sample SAMEA103928391, study PRJEB20085) | sediment metagenome | isolation source: sediment
CCCGGAAGATCGGCCAGCGCCAGGCCCAGGTCCGCCTCCAGCACCTCCGTCAGCCGGCAGAGGGCCTCCTCGAGTAGCGCGACCTCATCCGGCCCTGCCCCTTTCTGTGGCCCAAAGATACGGGCTGCACCTTGGGGGCCGACGAGTGGACTTTCCACATCGCACAGCGCCACCACCCGGCTCTCAAGGCCGTCGCGAGGAGGCTGCACGGACCGTAGATGGACGAGCGCGCCCCCGCCGGGCTCCAACTCGCGGCCCGCTTCGTCCAGCAGACGCCACCCCAGAGCACGCGCCATCCCGGCCCCACCATCGACGGTACCGCTGCCCCCCAGGCCGAGGATGACCTCCGAGGCGCCACCCCGGACGGCGGCGCGCAATAGCTCGCCAACGCCTCGAGTGGTGGCGCGGAGAGGATCGCGCCGCCCGGCGGGTATCAGGTGCAAACCGCAGGCTTCCGCCGATTCCACCACAGCGGTCGAGCCGGCCCGCAGGAAGCTCGCGCGCGTCGCCGAGCCCATAGGGCCCATGACTTCGACCATCTCGAGAACCCCGCCGTGCCTAGCGACCCAAGCCTCCAATAGGCCGTTCCCCCCATCGGAAAGTGGGCGCTGGACGACTTCGGCGGCGGGCCAGACCGCCGCCACTCCGGCCGCCATCGCCCGGCCGACCGCACTCGGTCCCAGTGTCCCCTTGAAGGCCGTTGGGGCAACGATGACCGACATCGTCCCGCTACTTGTCATGCCGCTTCCAGGACGGTAAGATTGCGATCCTCTTCAATCTCCAATCGATACCGGCGTAAGCCGAAAGCTGGAGTATGCCGATGTATCGTCACAACCGGAGTGCTCTGTCTCTCGCATCGCGCCGGGCGCTGCAGCGCCGCTCCCGGCCCATTCAGCCCGGTGCTCAGCGGGGACGCGTTTATGATGCCGCGCCGGCACCGGCTTGGCCACCGTATCGGCAGCGCGTGTGATGGGCGTCCGAAGCACAGGCCGTCAGGCTATTGCGAAACACGGGCCCGAAATGTTTCTTAGTGGCACTTTTTTGCGGGAGAAATCTCAGCCACAAGTGCTGGAACTACCAATCTCAACTCTCTGGGGGGGGTGACAATGTCCAAGGTGGCTCTACGGGAAGCAGCGACGCAGAGCGCCGTGCTGACCCACGTGATGCTGGACATGTACGGCGTGGACCCCGAGACGCTCAACGATCCTGATCGGATTGCCGGGATCCTGACCGGCGCCGCGGCGGCGGCGAACCTGCACCCACTGGCCGAGCCGGCGGTCTATAACTACCCGAGCCAAGGGCTCACCGTCTTTCTCCCTATACGCGAGTCCCATTTCGCGATTCATACCTACCCGGAATACGGATACGCGTCCGTCGACATCGTGAGTTGCGCGCTCGCCGAGCGGGCCACACGCGCGCGAGACTTCATGGTGGAACGGCTGGGTCCGGATCGCGTCGAGACCCATCTCGCATACAGGGGCTTTCTGGAGGACGGCGACGCCTGAGCCAGGTCGCCCGGGCTGCACTCGGGCTCGCGGAGGGCGGCTGGCCGACGACAACAGCCGGCGGATCCCGGGGTGTTCCCGGGCGTTCGCTCCTGGAGGCCGCTCTCAGTAGTAGAGTATGCGCTCCTCAAAGTAATCACGGAGGTAGGCGCCGTACCACTCCTGCACCTTCCCGTTCTCTGCCGTACTCACCTCAGCGACTTCCACCCGCGGCTCGTCCGGGGCGAAGTAGAACATCTGGTCCAGGGCTTCAGGCGTCAGGTGGCGCGTGCGTTGCGGAATCTCCCGACAGCGCTCGAGCGGTTCGAGGCCGCAAAGGCCGAAGCCAGCACGCACGAAGCTGTACATCCACGTTGCATACTCCTTCACGGCCGGGAAGACGGAACGGAGCGTGCTGAGCACTCCATCGAACAACGGCGGCAGGTAGACGATCTGCACACCGAGAAGTCCTACTTCCGGCACAAGCTGTGCCCTGAGGTGCTCGTAGAACTCGCGGCTGTACAAACTTGCCAGAATCGGGCTCGTGGGGTCCGGCAGGTCACACAGAATCAGGTCGAAGGGCTCCGCCGAGCGGTAGGTTAGAGCGTTGGCGTTCACGACCTCTACACGCTCGTCCAGCAGACTGCGCTTGCTCAATTCCAGCAGGCGCGGGTGTGTCTTCGCCAGCTCGGTAATCGCCGGATCTATGTCGATAATCCGTATAAGCTCGATTTCGTCACCGAAGTGGCCAAGCAGCTCACGCGCGATGAGGCCATCGCCACCGCCCATCACACCCACGCGCCGTACAGGGCTCTTGTGAAAGAGGGACGGGACGATGGCCAGCGATTCGTGAAAGCGGTGCTCGTCGCCGCTGTAGAACTGTATCTCGCCGTCCAGCAGGAGCAGGAGCTCCCCTTTCGGAGTCTCTAACAGCAGTATGCGCTGAAACTCCGTCTGCTCCTCAACCAGCGCCCGCGCTCCCGCATCGGCAAGAGCACTCAGCTTTGCAGCTTCCGGCCTCCGAACGATCCCGGGCAGCTCAGACAGCCGTTTCCAATAGTGATCCAATTCGGTCATCGGCCTGCCTCCCAAATTCCGGGCATTCCGCCCGCGCAATCGACCGACAACCGACCGTCGCCGCAAGCTTTACGCAAGAGGGAACCATCGCGCCGGCCGGAGGTCCGCTTAAGGCCGCGTTCTGATGCAGTGCCTGGCCGCTGAGCGACGTATCATGATCGGCGGCTAGTGACTACGACCCGTCCGCGGGCATGACCTGGCCACGGATCTCGCCGCCCGGATTGGCGTTCGTGTGCACGTTCACGTAGGCCTCGCTGCAGCGCATGACCGGCAGCAGCTCACTCAGGCTCGTGACGGCGCTCGAGACCACATCTCCATCCGTGATCGTACCCTGCGCCAGGACTCCGGTAAGACTGACCGGATCGCCCTCGAACAGGAATACCGCTATCTCACCGTTTTCGCCTCGTCCCCCCAAATGGATGTGCGCCGCGAACACGCTTTCGATGTCGGCGACGGTCAGCTCGAACGTGAGTCTCTTCCCGTCCGCGCTGAGCTCGAATTCGGCAGTGCCGCTAGCATTTGTCACAACGGGCATCGGCACCGTTTCCGAGCCGCTCAGCAGTGCGGTGAATGGCTCGGTAAGGTTGAACTCCTCCATTTCGTCGCCCGGCGGAATTTCCTCTTCCGCGCCGTCCGCCTCAGCGGGCAAGCTCTCGCTGCATCCGGGCACGACGGCGAACGTCAGTAGAACGGCGGCTAGGATTACAAGAAGACGCTCGTTGCCGTAAAGGGACAACAAGCACGAAGGACACCTCTTGACTGAGTGCGGCATGCCGTTCGCCATGAAGGAGGCCTCGTGCAGTGGGGCCCGTCTGCCCAGGTCCTCTGTCTTGCCACGCGGATACCCTGAATATCAGGTGTTCACCGCCCAAGACGCAACAACGTATTCGAGGCCACTACTCGGCGTCAGGCACCGACCTGTAGCGATTGGTGATAGGAAGACGCCGTTCCTTCCCGAACGCTCGTGCCGAGATGCGGATCCCTGGCGGCGCCTGCCGCCGCTTGTACTCCGCCGAGTCGATCATGTCCACCACGCGATAGACCACGGCGGGGTCGAAACCCATCTTCTCGATCTCCTCCGGACTACGGTCTTCCTCGACGTACGCCATCATGATCGGGTCGAGCACCTCGTAGGGCGGGAGCGAATCGCTGTCGACCTGGCCCTCGCGGAGCTCAGCTGAAGGCGGTTTCTCGATGATCCGCTGCGGTATGACCTCCTCCTCGCGGTTACGCCACCTCGAGAGCCGGTAAACCCAGGTCTTTGGAACGTCCTTCAGGAGGGCAAATCCGCCGGCCATGTCGCCGTAGAGCGTCGCGTAGCCGACGCTCATCTCGCTCTTGTTACCGGTAGCGAGCACGAGCCAGCCGAACTTGTTGGAGAGCGCCATGAGGAAGCTGCCCCGGATGCGGGCCTGGATGTTTTCCTCGGCCACGTTGGTTTCCGTGCCCTCGAACGGTTTCTCGAGCGTTTTCAGGTAGCACTCGAAGACGCCGTCGATCATGATCTCATGGAGCTCGACACCCAAGCGGCGCGCGAACTCAGCGGCATCTTCGCGGTTATGCGCTGCGGTGTACCTCGACGGCATCGAGACGGCGGTGACCGCATCGGCTCCGAGAGCATCCACTGCGATCACCAGCGCCAGCGCCGAATCGATCCCGCCGGAGAGGCCCAGAACGGCACGCTCGAAGCCGTTCTTGCGGAAATAGTCGGACATGCCCAACAGCAACGCCTTATAGACCTCGGCCTCAGGGTCGAGCGGCTCGATCGGCCTCTCGAGCTCAAGCTCGACCTTCCTTCGTCTCGGCCGGCGCACGGGCGTCAACACAACTCTGTCGCTCGGGCTCGCGTGCCGCTGCCGCCAGCGCGGGTCATGCAGCCGCCGACGGGATACGCCCCTCAGGTCGAGATCCACCACCAGGTGGTCTTCCTCGAACTGACGAGCGCGTGCGAGGACCCGGCCGCGAGGATCGATAACCACGCTGTGCCCATCGAAGACCAGCTCGTCCTGGCCTCCCACTGTGTTGCAGAACGCCAGGTAGCAGCCGTAGTCCTCGCAGCGGGTGGCGAGCATTCGCTCGCGCTCCTTTCCCTTCCCACGGCTGTAAGGAGATGCGGAGATATTCACGAGGACGTCGGCCTTGCCCTCGACCACCGCCCGTTGCGCGGGCCCACCCGGGTACCAAAGGTCCTCGCAGATGGTTACCCCGACCTTCACCCCATCCATATCGAGCACCAGGGCGTCGTTGCCCGGCGCAAAGTAGCGCTGCTCATCGAAAGGCCCGTAGTTCGGCAGATAGCGCTTGCGATACCTGGCCGCGATTTCCCCGCCGGTGATCACCGCAGCGGTGTTGAACAGATCGTCGTGCAGCTCTGGAAAACCCACAACCGCCACTACGTCCTGCACCTCGGCCGCCAGATCGCGCAGCGCAGCCTCCGCTACCTCCGCAAAACGGGGCTTGAGCAGAAGATCCTCCGGCGGGTATCCGGTGACGGTGAGTTCCGGAAACAGGGCCAGGTCGGCGCCCAATTCCTTGACCCGGGCAAGGCTGTTCCTGACCATCTCGATGTTCCCGTCGATGTCTCCAACGGTCAGATTGCGCTGGCAGAGCGCCACGCGAATCACCCGATCCTCGCCGGGCGCCGCCTTTCCCATCATGAACCGGTCCTTCCTGATTTCGTGATCTGTCACACTGCCCTTCTACAAATCTGCGACAGAAGAGCGCCGGCGCAATCGCTTCACAAGCCCCTAGCGCTGAACACTCCAAGAGTGCATAGTATATAGAGTTTCCCCGCCGCCCCCCAAGGCTCCAGCCTGATACTGCGAGAACTCGGAGGAATCAGCGATGGCCGAGCAAAAGCCTACCCAAGAATCGGGAGTGAACTGGGCCATTGTGGGGTTGGGCGTCATCGTGCTCATGCTGGTCAATATCGCCATCACCGACAACTTCCTTCGCGCTCTGGTCACTGCCATCATCTTGCTGGCGATCGTGTTCTGGTCTCAGTCACGCACGGAGACGGAGGTCGAGAATCCACTCCTCGATCAGCTTCACAACGTAAGCCAACACGGCCTGGATCGCCGCAAGTACGGACACCTTCGTGCCTCTACCGACAGTCTGCTCGGCCAAGTCCGGCAGATGAACCGGATCGCCGTCGAAGGCCGTGAAGGGAAGCTGGCACAGCGCCATGCCCAGGCCGAGCTGGATCGTATCGCCGCGAAGATGCGCGACCTTGTAGACGACATTCGGAAGACGGCTGGCGTTCCAACACCGATGGAAGCGGCCCGCGCACGCGAGAAGCCGGCGCAGCCGCAAGTCGTGATTCCCAAGGCGGATGCCAGGCAGGAGGGATCAGCCGCAGCGGGAGCACCGGAGCAACAGCGACCGGCTCCTCAGCCGCCCAGAAACGCCGACGAGGTGTTGGACGAGCTCGAGGCCCGGGCGGAAGCGGAGGCGCGCAAGAGGGGCGGACCCGAAGGCCGTGACTAGGCGGCGATCTCAGTGTTGTTCCGCAGACTCCGACACGTACCGCGAGATCAAATCAAACAGCTCTTCCAAATCCTCCCGGAGCTGATCGGCGTCCGGACCCCGCAAGCGCTGCAGCCGCACATCAATGCGCGTCCTGAGTGAAAGCGCCTTCCTGAGAGCAGCATCGGAGTCGAGTTCGACCTCTGCGACGGCCTGTTCCGGCTCCCTGCCAAGGACCGCCAGGTGCAGAGCGGAATCGGCGTCGCCAACCGCGCGAGTTCGCGCCACAACGTCGTCCGTCTCCAGGTACGCCTGGAGGGCAGCGAAGACGGGCCCCAAACCGGTGGCCATCTCCTTCAGCCGCTTGGGCGGGCGAACGAGCTGAACCCTGAGTGCCGCCGCTGCGCGCCGCGTGAGGCGCCCGAACTCACCGTGGTCGAAAGCCGCCGCTCGCTCGCGCAGGTGCCGCAGGGTGTGTGACAGCGATTCGCCGGCGAGCCGCATCTGTTCGGTGTTGGCCTCGACCATCGTGCGGCGCAGGTTCTCGCTCCGTTCCAACCTCTGCCCGGCTTCATTCAGGAAGTACTGCTCCGTCCCACCCTGCTTCTCGGCCACCGGACACGACACGATGTGCGGCCCCTCGGAGTAGAACAGATCACTAACCCAAATGACCTGCCGGGCACGCCGGACCTTCTCCATCACCTGGTCCTTGAGCCGGTCAACCTCGACGGCTCGCCCACCCACCTGGGTAACGGAGGGCACACGCTCCCCACCGCCCTGCAATTCCTGGAGCACTTCGCGGGCGTGTGAGAAGACCGTCAAATAGCCGGGCCCTACAGTCGCGTTCAGGTCAGCGATCTGCAGGATGAGCTCCTCGACGGCGCCCAAAGCCTTGTCCTGAGGTGACAGAACCTCGATCCGGCCCAGCTCACGCAGGCGCCGGATCTTGCGGAGCATCAACTTCAACGGCTCCCGGTCGCGCGGGTCGCACTCGAGGCGCTCGACCGCCTCGCCAAGATCCCTTATGAGGCCCGCGAGCAGGGCTTCCGCATCATCGACGTCAGCTACCGCCGGCTGCACTCCCGCATCTGCCTCACCCGCGCCTTCGGGCTCCCATTCCGGCTCCTGCGTCGCGCCATGATCAGAATGCTCGATGGGTGCACGGAGCAGCTTGTTAGCCGCCTCGCGCAACATCACCTCCGCCTTCGCATTGTGACGGGGCAGCGCCGCGACGACCGCATCAAGCGCCGCGAGGATCGCCTGCATCGGGCGGTCCAGCTCACTCGACCACTTCCTCTTCCCAGCGATCAATTGGACGGCTGTTTTTTGTAAGGCCGCCGACGCATGGATGACGGGTTCGTGATTGGCCAGCACAGCGCTATGGTGGAGACGCCGTGCCGAGCGGCGGATCACGTCCAGGTTCCGGTCAGGCTCCACCTCCATCCCAACACGGAGCCTGTCCACATGACGGCGCGCGTCAGCCGCGAAGACGTCGAGTATGTTAGGACTCATCGGGTCACTTCACTCTCAGGGGACATCCGGCCCGCGGCGCTTCGGATGTCCGCGATAATCTCCTTCAGCCGCTCTTCGATGGCGTCCATCTCGCGCAGCGCCTGCTCGCGGCTTCGAAAGCCGCGCTCAACGTCGACAGCCATCCAGTTGAGGCGGCGGATCTCGTGGAGGAGCTGCTGAACCTGTGAGCGCAAAAGGACGAAGCGGCGCTTGTGGATCTGCTCGGTCGGCGATTGACTGAGGAAGCCAATGACCCCCAGGCGGGAAGACGACCATACAACCACCGCGAGTAACAACAAGCCGAGAACAAGCCGCAGCAGGGGACCGCCGGCGAAGTACAGAACAGCGGCTTCTCCAAGGACAGCAGCGACAAGGGCGATGGATTCGAGGGTTGTACGACTCGGCATCGGAACCTCCGCCTCCGATTTGAGCGATCCTGCTTTCCTTCGTTTGAGAGGTTACCGGTTCTGAAGCGGCGGGATCCGGGGGGTCACCGATGTTACAAAGCTAGGCAAATTAACGCGTTTGCGCCAGAATCTACGACCACGACCCGCCGGAGATGGCCTTCACTCCCCACCAGACAGGACCTTTTCTACTTCCTCGACCACCGCTGCCTTCAACTTCTCACAGTCGGCGAGCAACGCGATGACCTGTCGTCGCATCCTCTTGACGAAGTCATCGTCTGATATGTGGCGCAGGTTGATGCGAACATTGTACGCGGCAGCGTGCGCTCCGGCGTCCGCCATATGGCCCCCGGTCCCCACATCGCTCACCATTTCGGCGTGGGCCAGTTCCGACATCTCCCTGCACAACGACAGCGCTTCCTTACAAAGCTCAACCGTCTCCAATGGAACGAGCGTCGCTGCCTTGTAGCCTTCTTCCATCGCCCGGGCCCGTTCCGCTCGCTCGGTTGCTGTATCCTTGGGCATCCGCATCGCCTCGATGACGGAGTCGAAGGCCCGGGTGTCTTCATCCACGCCGCGTACCAGAGCATCCTTTACCCGCTGGGCCCGCTCCGCGATCGAGCACAGTTGCTCGCAATGCTCGTCGAACTCGCTCTTGCCGACGGATAGATTGGCCACCATTCCGGCCAGTGCACCGCCCAGCGCTCCTGCCAGGGCGGCGACAGACCCGCCGCCGGGCGCCGGAGTATCACGCGAGACCTCGTCCACGAAGTCGAACGTCGGGCGCAGGACCAGCGGGCCCTCCACCCTGGGCATGCCGAGAACCTTTTCTTCCGCATCGAAGGGCGCCACGTCTCGCAAACCCATCGACTGGATAGCGGTCTCCATCAAGTCCGGGATCGGTATCCCGCAGGACTTGCGCATGCGGGTCAGATAGTGCACCGCCGCCAGCCGCATCGCTTCATAGGGCACCACGCCGACGATCTCAGACCCGGTGATCACGATGCCCCGTTTGCGCGCTTCCTCTCTGGCCGCATCCAGCACCTCATGAGGGAGGCTCACCTTGTAGTTGGTGAGATTCATGCTGATCTGGGCCTTTTTGTAATCTTCGATGACCCAGCCGATCGCCTTGACGTCGGTGAACTGTCCGTCGGTGAAGACGGGACCGCTGGGAGCCTCAGGGTCGATTCCCAGATCCGCGTAGCGTTCTCGAAGATCCCCCCCATGAGCGGCGCGGTAGTGCTCGACCAGCTCCTCGAACGAATCGGCCACGAAATCACACGGTCCACATGGATAGGTCCCATCCTGCGGGAAGTGGACGACTTCGCCTTTGTAATAGAACGGCTGGGTATTACCCCGGCGCTTCCAACGGCCCCTCTCTCGGAGGACGTAGGCGATCTCGTTGGCGTAGCGCCGGTCAGTCGTGTTGAGGTCTATGTTGTAGGCGATCAGGAATTCCCGCGCGCCCACGGCGGTCGCGCCAGCGGTCGCATTGAAGGTGGTGGGCCCGAAGTCGGGCTTCCACTCGGGTTCCTTCAACTTCTCGGCCAACCCCTCGTACTCTCCCGCCCGCACCTTGGCCAGATTCCTCCGCTCGGGTCGGCTGGCGGCGTGTTCGTACAGATAGACGGGGATGCCCAGCTCCTCTCCAACGCGCCGGCCGACCTCTCGGGCCAACTCGACACAGTCCTCCATGGTCACACCGGATACCGGCACGAAGGGGCAGACATCCGTGGCACCGAAGCGAGGGTGAGCGCCCTGGTGATGACGCATATCGATCACGTCCGCTGCACGCTTCACGGCGCGAAAGGCGGCGTCCGCCACGCTCTCAGGCGAACCCACGAACGTCACGACCGTACGATTCGTGTCTCTCCCCAGATCGACATCCAGCAGTGTGACGCCCGCGACTGCTTCGATTACATCAGTGATCTCCTTGATCACCGCATCGTTTCTACCCTCAGAGAAATTGGGCACGCACTCGACGATCTGCTCCATGCTACTCCCCTGACAGCTGTCTTGGTCGAACGCTTGTATGGCTGGCCCGAGCGGCTAATTCGCCCCGGCTGGCGAGCCGAGCAGCCGCCCGATCTCCCGTAGGACAGTGGATGTGCCGAACGGTTTAGGCAAGAACTCGGCCCGGAGCGACTTGATGGCGTCGACCAGTTCAGGACCGGCGTGCCCGGTAATCACGATCGCCGGAACCCCTGCGAGGTTGGGATCCGCCCTGAACTCACGCAGCACCATCAAGCCATCTTTGCCGGGCACCTGCAAGTCGGTGAGCAGCAGATCGGGGGGCCGCGCGCGCGCGATCTGCAGTCCGGCTTCACCGCTGGCCGATTCCAGGCAGGCGTACCCCGCCCGCCTCAACCCGCGGGCCAGGCCCATGCGCACCGCCGGATCGTCCTCGATGATGAGCACGACGCGCCGCGGCGGCGCGGCGATCAACCGATTCGATTCCGCGATCAGGCCGTCCGCATCGCCGATCACCCAGCCGTCGGCCCCATAGGAGAGCGCCTGTCTGATGTCACCGCCCGGCCCTACGAGCAGCGTTGGAATGTCAGCACTGGCCGGTGAAGTTCGAAGCCGTTGCAGGAACTCGAGCCCGTGCATGTCCTCGAGCTCGAGGCCGACGACGATGAGGCCCGGCGCCTCTGCCCCTACTCGCTCCAGCGCTTCTTCGCCGCGCGAGGAACAGCACACATCCCAGCCCTCGCCCTCGAACTGCGCCCGGAAGAGTCGCCGCAGATCGGGATCGCTTTCCACCAGCAGCACCGTTCCGGGAGTCGCCGGGATGGCGGGTGCGGCCTCCTCCATTTCGGGCGCTTCATGTGTGAGCCGCAGCCGGACGAAGAACTTCGATCCCCGGCCCTCTTCGCTCTCCACCCACATGTTACCGCCCAATTGGTCGACGATCGTGCGGCTGATAGCGAGTCCCAGACCGGCTCCGCCGTACTTGCGCGTCGCCGATTGCTCGAGCTGCCGGAACTTGTCGAAGATCTTCTCCAATTGATCCGCCGCGATACCCGGCCCCTCGTCCGAGATCTCGAGCACGGCGTGATCACTCTGCTTCCACCAGCGAAGCTCGACGCGGCCCCCGGCGGGGGAGAACTTGATCGCGTTGGATACCAGATTCACGATAACCTGCTGCAAGCGGTCCGCATCCGCCGAGACCAGCGTTCCGGGGTCCGATTCGCCGAGCTCGATCCTCACATCGCTATCCTGGGCAAAGGCTTCCACGGCGTCGATCGCTCGCCTGGCTGCGTCCTCCAACGGGACCGCCGCCAGCCTCATCTCCACTCGGCCGCTCTCGATCCGCGACAGATCCAGCAGGTCGTCGACGAGGCGAATGAGCCGCTCGAGGTTGCGGAGCGCGATCTCTACGAGATCTCGAATCCCTTCCGACAGCGCGCCACCCGCACCCTTGAGCAGCAGGCTGAGCGAGGTCTTGACCGACGTGAGCGGAGTACGCAGCTCGTGACTTACAATCGAAACGAACTCGCTCTTAGTCGCCTCGGCTTCGGCCTCCTTGGTCACGTCGCGGTAGAGCACGAGATGACCCAAGACGCCACCGTCAACGCCGTGAACGGTGGCGACGGTTCTCTGGCAAACCAGTTTGCGCGGGAAGTGGAACTCCACTCGATCCCGAAGAGAGGCTTCCCCGCTCTTCAGCGCGGAGGTCTGCGCCGCCAGCGCAGCCGGGTCGGTGAACGAGCGGGCCAGGACCCGATTGACTTCCTCGAGCGGTGCACCGACGATGATCTCGCGTGGGAGGCCCAGAAGTTCCGCCATGGGATGGTTGGCATAAGTGACACGGTCATCGCACACCATGAGGATGGCCGCATCGCTTGCGTTGATCAGAGACTCGAGCCGCGCGTGCTCCGACTCGACGTGCGCGTGCTGTCTCGCGAGCGCTTCACGCTGCTGCCGGATGGTGGAGAGCAGCTTCGAATAGTGCAGGGAGGTGGCGATCTGCCGTCCCAAGAGCACCGCGAGCTCCAGGTCTTCCTCCTCATACTGCACCGCCTCCTGCGCCCCGAAATTCAGCGTCCCGATCACTTGATCGTCGAGGTGGATCGGGACGATGAGCGCTGAAACCCTCCCTTCCCCAGTCGTGCGGATCCCTTGAGTCCCGGCAAACGTGTCAACACGTATCGCTTCGCCCGTCTGTATCGCCTCACCGGTCAGGCCGCGATCGAGAGGATACGTCCCCTCTCGTTTGATGAATCCGCCCTGAGCAGCGTCGTACAGGGTGTGCAGGTAGTAGCTCGCACGATCGTCCGAGACGAGCACCACGCTGGCGCGCCGGAACTCGAGTACGCGCCGGATCTTCAGGATGGCTGTGCGGAAGATCTCGTCGAGATCGAAGGTCGTGTTGATGAGCGAAGCAAGCTCACCCACTACCTCCAGACGTGCAGCCCAGCTGCTACGGGATCCTTCTGCCATCATCCGGCGGCGTCACCCTCCACCTCGGCTGAATATCGCTCCACCTCGATACGCAGCTGCTCCAGCTCCTTGAAAGCCGCCGACGCCTCCGCTGCATCCAGCTCCCCCTGCTCAAACCAGCGTCTGCCGGCATCCGCAAGCGCCGTTGCAGGCGCGACGAGCCCGTGCGCACCGAACGCCGGGGCCGTTCCTTTCAGCGAGTGAGCCGTCCGATAGAAACTCTCCGCTGCTTCAGAATCGTAGCCTTCGGCGAGGGCTTCCAGTGAAACGCGTATCGTCTCCAGACGCGCGGGCAGTCCGTCTCGGAACTCGCGATAGATCTCCGCAAGAAGCTCATCTCCGCCCTCGAGGCCGCCGGAACGATCCGTCGCCATGGCTAGGTCTCTTCTCCTCCGCAGAGGTCGCGCACTCGATCAGCCAGCTGTTCGGGATCGAACGGCTTCATGACAACGCCTTCGGCGCCGACGTCCTCCACCTTCAGCCGGTCCAGCTCTTTGCGGGCCGTGAGAAACACCACCGGTATGTGGGCGGTCTCCGGATCCGCTTTCAGACGGCGACACACTTCGTACCCGTCGAGCCCCGGCATCATGAAATCGACAACCGCCACGTCCGGTTTGGCGCTCCGGACCGCTTCGATCCCCTCCGCGCCATCCGCCGCCGTGATCACTTCCCAGCCGGCCGTGAATTCGAGCGTCAGCTTCACTAGCTTGCGGAGATCGGGGTCGTCGTCTATCAGGACCACCCGAAAAACAGTTTCCATCCTATGCTGGCATCTTAGGGGCGAGGGTGCATGGGGGCGCCAGGCTTGTAACTTCAGCAACTATATGTAAATATTGCACCAATGATATCGAAAGTCTACATCCTCGACGACGATCTCACTTACGCCAAGCTGCTCGCAGCGAACCTCGGAAAGGCCGGCCGCTTCCGAAACGAGATCTTCGAGAACTACCAGCAGCTCTGCGACCGGCGCGCCGAGGAACCCCCCGATGCGGTGATCACCGACCTCGTGATGCCCGATCTCAACGGGATAGAGGTCACGCGCCGGCTGCGCCAATCGGATCCCCACCTGCCGATCTTTGTGCTCACGGCACACGCCGATATGAACAGCGCCATCGAAGCGCTGAAGGCCGGTGCCAACGAGTACCTGACGAAACCGGTCAACATGGACGAGCTCACCACCCTGCTCAACCGCGCGCTCGAGGAGCGACCGCTGCGAGAGGAAGCCGCGACCTTGCAGCAGGTTCGGCAGGAGGAGTTCTCGGTCCGCGCCGTTCTCGGCCAGCACCCCAGAGTCGAGGAAGTCCGCCAGTTCGTCCGCCGGGTGGCCGACATCCCGCGCCCTACGGTCCTGCTCCTCGGTGAGAGCGGAACAGGTAAGAATCTGATCGCCCGGGCGATCCACTACTCCAGCCCGCATACGCAGGGCCGGTTCGTCGAGATCAACTGCTCGGCGCTTCCCACACAGCTCCTCGAGGCGGAACTCTTCGGTTACCAGAAGGGCGCATTCACCGATGCCCGTGAATCGAAGCGCGGCCTGGTCGAGGTCGCCGACTCAGGCACCCTCTTCCTCGACGAGATCGGCGATTTGCCGCCCGAGCTGCAGGCCAAGCTGCTCAACTTCCTCGAGTCCAGAAGGTTCAGACGGCTGGGCGGCACCGAAGAGATCGAGGTCAGCCAGAGAATCATCACCGCCACCAACCGGGATCTGGAGGATGCGGTGCGAAGAGGAGATTTCCGGGCCGACTTCTACTACCGGATCAGCGTGGCCACCCACTCGCTTCCGGCGCTCCGCGACATCAAAGGGGATCTTCCCCTCCTCGCCGAGCACTTCCGCGAGGTCTTCAACAGAGAGTTCCGTAAGGAGGTAAGCCGCATCAGCCAGAAGGCGCTCCAGTGTCTTCAGGATTGGAGCTGGCCCGGCAATGTGAGAGAGCTCAGGAACGTCATCGAGCGCGCGATGATCTTCGCTGATGGGACAGAGCTCGAGGAGGCTGATCTCCCCGAGCTGGGCACAATCGAGATTTCCAGCCGGCCCGGTGACGATGCCGCCGATTCATTCCTGATCCCCAGGGGCGTCAACCTGGCCGAAGTCGAGAAAGCGTACATCCGGAAGACTCTCGCCGATTGCGATCGCAGCGTACAGCGCGCAGCGGAGACTCTGGGGATCTCCCGCAAGAACCTCTGGGAGAAGCGCAAGAAATACGGCCTGCTCGACTAGCCCGCGAGCCGCGGCGCGATCAAGCCGGGAGGTGCCTGTTTTGGGAATGAACTGTTCGATTACCGTGGTTAGGTCGCCGTGGATAGCTGCTGTGTCTGCAGTCATCGGGCTCACCACCGCACTGTCTCCCGCCCCCACGCTTGAGCCGGACACGAGTCCGGCCAGCCAACCATCCTTCTTTTCCGCTCAGGGCTCGACCTGGCCGGCGGGCTACTCGCGACGGCGGAGGATAATGATCGCCGCCGGGCCCAATAGCCCGGCCGGGGGTTACGACGGGTACACGGTACGGGTGACGGGATTCGACACCGCGACCGAGGTCGGCCAGGGTGAGATGCGCGCCGACGGGAACGACTTGCGGGTGTTCTACTGGGACGGCGCCGCCTGGGTCGAGGTGCCCCGCTTCGTTACCGGCCTCAATACCGCGGATACTCACGTCATCTTCAAGTCGCAGACCGATATCCCGGCCAACGGCTCGGACACGAACCACTACATCTTCTATGGCAACCCGAGCGCCGGCGTACCGGAAGCGCTGACTTACACCAACGTCTATCTGTGGTACGACGATTTCTCCACCGACCCCTTCGCCGCGGGATCCGCCCGCTACACACGCGCCAAGGCCGTGGACATCCATGGGTCGGGATACCTCGCGCCCAGCTATGACGCCGCCATCGGACGGGCCACCTGGGACACCGATGATAACGTCACCTCCGACATGTTCGTCGATAATGGCGGCTTCTCCAATCTGGAACAGGACGTCCTCATCGTCGTCGACCACGATGCCGACCTCAATTATCCCATCAATGCGACCGACGCCCTTGTGGTCCGTACTTCGGCGATCAACACGACTTCCACACACATCTACGTCCACTACTCTCACGATGCCTACGCGGAATCTCCCGCCATCACCTGGGATTCCTGGACCAACGGCGAGCGCAACACGCTCGGGGGCACGGGCCCTCTGACTTACTGGCCCTTTAACCGCCCCAGCACCTGGGCATTCGCTGTCTTCGGCACGACGGCCAGGTTCTGGGAGGACGGGGACCTGGATTCGGAACCGTGGTTCGGCGGTGAGGCGCCACTTCTGACAGGATCGACGACCGCGCCGCAAGCCGGCTACGTCGGACTGGCACCAAGTCAGTCAAGAGGCTGGTGGGACAACCTGATTATCAGACGCTACACCGAACCCGAGCCCACTACCAGCTTCACCGCCGAGCTTGTTCTCACCGCGGGCGTCGCCATGAGCAAGTCGGTCAGTCCCACAGGGACCGTGACCCCGGGGACTGAACTGACCTACAACGTCACGATCACCAGCCAGGGCAATGCCGACGCCGTGAACGTCGTCGTCGTCGACTCGCTAGCCGCAGAGGTCGAGTTCAAGCTCGGCAGCGTGGTCACCAACCTGCCCGCAGGCATCGGCGTCTCGATCGAATACTCGGCCGATGCCGGCTCCTCCTGGACCTATACGCCCGTCTCCGGCGGATGTGGCGCGGCGGCCGGCTACGATGCCTGTGTTACGCACATCCGTTGGACGCTCCAGGACGATTTCCCAGCCGACCCACCCGACAATACAGGCTCAGTAGGGTTCGTGGCCCGCATCCGCTGAGAGTTGGAGGCTGTTTCCGCTCCCTCCCCACGTTACTCTTCAGGTTACCGGTCGGTAACCACACCTGTGCCCCAGGTGGTCCCACAGCAAGCTGGCTAATCCCGTAAGTCTCTATACACCACAC
>FXBF010000307.1_pt1 | contig 16285 bp, 18 predicted proteins | sample 5335321 | NCBI WGS metagenome assembly FXBF01 (sample SAMEA103928391, study PRJEB20085) | sediment metagenome | isolation source: sediment
CCTCCCTCCTACCCCACTCGCGTCCGCTCTGTGCGCACTCGAACCTGCGGTTCTCGGGCGCACGACGCGTCGAATCCGGCCGTCCCGACTCACTAACTTCAAGCCCTGCAACGGATTCCGTTGTGGGGCTTCGTCGTGGTGAACCCCGGTGTTGTGAGTTGTGTTGTGAGTTTCTTGACCTCAGCGACTGACAAGACGCTGCGTGGGATGGACACTGGAGCCCTGGAGAGGCCGCGGGGAAACCTCACCAGGGCCCCCCTGAACCTACCTCAGGCGAGGTTTTGTGGTGCGGTTCTTGGGAGGGTTTCTGTGACAGTCTTGTCTGAACGCTCCAGGTCCTAGCCAACCTCGCTAGCCGACTGAGCCCGCATGCCGCATGTTTTGGGGTGCTGCCAGCAGGAGATGCAGCAGCGTGCCTGACACCTTCGATCGGCTCAAAGCCGCCCTCGCCGACTGCTACGCCATCGACCGGAACTGGGGGTCGGGTGGCATGGCCCCTGTCCCAGCTGGCCAAGGACCTGCGCCACGACGGTCGGTTCGTCCTTGATTCCGGGATGGTCGCGGAGTCTATCCAACCCCGCCTCCGCAAGACAGGAGAGCGTTGGGCATCTGGTACGGAAGGCTGGTTTGGTGTAGGTCCGAACGCGAATCTCTCTGCCCACGGATACTTATCCGCATAAAGAGGCCGATGACGCGGCACTGCGAAGCGCAATACACCGGCTCAACGCGTGATACCTAGCGGCAGCGAGTTATCAGCGTATGATCTGAAGCAGAACCCCATCCGGGGCACAGGGTTTTCGCTCGGGAAGGAAACAAGAAAGGGCAGGCGGACAGCCATCGCCTGAACAATGCCAGGACCCGGCCCCGCTTCTGCCCTTTACGTAGTCTCTACAAGTAATCTCGGGTGCTTTGCCCGAAGAGTCAAGAGATCACCTAGCAGATGCGCTACCGAACAACCGACGAATGGGCAGCAAGCGAGATCACGGAGGAAGCGCTCCAGTTCTTCTACGAGCGATGGAGCGAGTTGTTGGACGAAGCGGTCTCAGTAACGTACCGGACACCTGTTGCTGGCACACGAGCGATCATCCGCGAGCTGCGGCATCATCTCCAGCAGAGCAAGTCGGCGAGCCTAGGGAAGGAGAGCCTTAAGGCCATCGAGCAGGAAGCATTTGGTGTGTCCGTACCTCCCTACGGAACCGTCCAAGGAACCGTAACCAATGATCCCGTCGCCGCAGACGTTGCAGGCTTTGCGATCGAACAACGTCGAGCTCATCAAAAACACTTCTTGACTGGCGGCGCTCCCGATATCATCGCTAGCTCCCGCGACTTGGTGGTCTTGGACGAGGTACTCCGTACCCTTGACGAACACTACACTGCCAAGATCATTGAGGCGCTCGGAGGAATCATCTTCGACGATCAGACAGGGTTCGGTACGAAGATTCGACTGATCGACGAACTAACCACTGCCCTAGTACCTGATCTCCTCGGTCGAGGCTTTGCCGACAGCTTCCTGCGCGTTCACCGGCGCGTACTAGAACAGAGCGTCACGGAGCCACGAAATGAGCGCGAAAGGTTGTCGCGTTTCCTCGCCCGTCTTGAACGCCCAGACGAAAAAGTGACGGTCGTACTAAAGGTGCAGGGGGCAAGCGCGTTCTGGGACCGTTGGCCACAGGACGTGATACCCGCGAACCACGAACACGTTTGGCCCGCAAACCCTCGGGTGGCCGGGGATGAACAGGGGTTCCTTAACACGTCTGAAGGGTCACGCTTCGTCTCGCTGGAGTACAGGTCACCCGATCATCATAGTGCTTCACGAAAGGCACTATCACGTTTTGAGCAAGTCGCAGATTTCGCGATCGGCGGGTTGCCACTGACGTTTCCCACGGTGTTGTACGTCGCCACACAGAGACGATCCGACCCCACGTTGATATCGGTGGTCGACGCCGACCGAATCCCGAGAGCCGTCCTTCGACCATCACAGCGGCCCACGCGAGTCCCCTCGGTCAACCTCGGTTCTCTTATGAGTGCGAATGTGGAAAGCACTACGTTGCGACGAATTGCTGGTGCCCTACGCTACTACACGATTGCGTGCCAGCAGGATCGACCGGAAAGTGGATTCACCAACCTGTGGACCGCCTTAGAGGTTCTGGCGCACCCGGATTACGGTGGTTCGACGATCGAGCGAGTGGTGCGATCAGTCACCCCGTTGCTCAGTGCGACCAAGATTGGCGATTGGATTGACGACTTGCTCGGGAATCTCTTGGCGGCGCGGATCGAAAAGCTTCCAGCCTTCCGGGAGCAACTCGCGGAAACTCTTGACGAGAATGGTCGAATCGCACCGCCGCTACTGCTGGGAGCCATGTCGTCGGAAGAGAAGGCCACCGCGTTGTTTGACCTCATAGAAAGCTCACCACTACTGAGGAAACGCATTCGTGACCTGCACTCGCTGTTCTCTACTGGAACGCGCTTGGGTAATCGGGTCTACCGGAGTAGTCGCCGAATGGAATGGCAGCTGCGCCGGATTTACCGAGCAAGAAACGACATCGCCCACGGCGCGGAGCTGGTTTACAACGCCGATCCCCTGCTCCAACACCTAAGATTGTACGTTTACTCCGTCATGCAATCTCTTTCACAAATCCTTCAGGCTGACCACTCCATATCCACTTTAGAAGACGCCACCGCAGCAGCGGACTCTGCCTTTCATAACTCGCTCGAATGGGTGAGGTCGACAGACTCGATACGAGAAGCGGGCCCCGACTGCTGGACCCGGCTCTACGAACCCGCCTATCAGCCGTTCCTCTGACTTCGGCGAGCTGGCTTCGGTCTGCAATCCGTTAGCAAACTACCGGCAAAAGGGAACGAGGGGCTGAGTTGGCCCCTCGTCAACTGTTTGCTACTCAATCACTTGCATTAACGGGCCCGGCAGGACTCGAACATGCAACCCTTGGTTTTGGAGACCGATGCCGTACAAGGCCCCCTGGCTAGCTTGTTCGGGAAGCGTCGTCACGATCCTCCGGAGTCGATCTTCGATGGTCATGCCCGTGCTGGCGGCCCAACGGTTGGAGCGTTGGCTCGCGAGGCCACTGATGGGCGTTGGGCGGCAACGAGTTACACGGAATTGTCACAGCGTTCGTAACGGATGTCACGGGCGCCCCATTCGAGCATGACAATGGGCACGGCCGGCCGAGGGCAGGTGTTGTGAGTTTTGTTGTGAGTTTCGTACGACTTCCTGTCTAATTCGAGGGTCCCAGATACGACACCGATGCCCAGCACACCGCGTGAATGCTACGTTTTGTCGTATCTGACTTAGTTGCTGCCCTGCATGGGGTTCAGGGGGTCGCCGGTTCGAATCCGGCCGTCCCGACTGGCAGAAGTTGAGATTCCGCAACAAGTTAGGAGGCGAGCCACTCCTGCTTGGAAGCCTCGCCTTTGGTCGTGGTGTGCCAGTATGTGCCAAACGATTGCCCCCGGTTATCTGAGAGTGGCAGGGAAGGCGCCCTCGAGGAGACACCTACCATCCGGGGCCCCAATGACTGCGACGTTAAAGAGCATCGCGTTTTGCCCTAACGGCATAAGGCTCGTCATTGGCAGCTGGCGATGGAGCAACCAATGTCCGCGACAGCGTGACGGGCGGCTCGCGAGCGCATCGAGACCGAAGCGTGGGGCGTCGGCTCTCTACCGCGCTCCAGGTTCGACGGACGGGACGAACTCATCGCCGCGGGAATGGATGCGGCGATTACGGGGGACGTCGCCGGGGCGCGCGAGATTCTAGGCATCATGCGGTCGAAGGTCGAAGCCGCGCGTGGAAGCGGTTCAGCCGCCTTTCCGGCCCCGCGCTGGCAGGTTGCCGTTGGGGAGCTGGAAGGGCTGATCGCCGCTCGGGAAGGCCGCCTCGACGAAGACCGCCAGGCGCTCGATCGGGCCCTCGCGGCGTTCGCGAAGCTTTCGCCGCCCAACGAAACGCCCGACCCGGCTAAACCGCCGCACGAGCTGTTGGGGGACATCTTGCTCGACGGCGGACACGCGGAGGAGGCCATGCGGGCGTACCGGCGTCAGCTCGACCTTCGACGGGGTCGAGCCCGCTCACTGATTGGGCTCGCGCGCGCCGCACGGGCCACGGGCGACGACGAGCTGGCGATCGATGCATATCAGCGCTTGTTGGAGCAGTGGGCCGAGGCGGATTCAGACCGTCCGGAACTGGCGGAGGCGCGGGCGCTCCTCTGGACTCACTAGAACTTCTGGGGGCGGCCAACCCTCAGCGGCGGACCTCGAAAGGCTTTGTCAACTTAAGCGAAATCCACGGCGAAACGCGCGATCCGTGTGAACCACAGCCGCTCCGCTTCGAAGCGGTCGATTCACTGCGTGTTATCTCCGACGCGCGCGCACTCTTGAGGTCATCAAACCTCGGGTCGAATCCGCACCATCTCGGCATGTTGGTAGTTCGCCTTGCCGAGCCGCACATCATGTTCCTGAGCGACTTGCTGACACCCACGAATCTCGAGAGTTATCCGCGAGATTCGCATGCGGTCCTCGACCGTTGGTTCGTGCGATGGCTCGACGAACGTACGCTTTCGCCACCTCGCATCTTCACGATGCACGGCGCAGGCGTGATCACTCCCGACCATTTGGCAAAGCTGCGCTGAACTTCCGTCTAGTTGGGGCGTTGGTGCATGGCTCCGGGGTTAGCTACCTGATGGAGACGGAAATTCCCCTACCCGAGGTCAGCGCTGATGAAGTATCCGAAGCGAAGCCAGTACAAGCATGCGAAGTCTCAGTATCGGTTACGGAATTGGTCTGAGTACGAGGCCGGCCTCCAGCGGCGCGGCGACCTGACCTGGCGCACGAACGCCTTCAGCTGGGTGAGGCTCCCCGGATACCCCGCCGCTTTGACTTCCTCGAACAGCCGCACGGCGGTCAAATCGGGATAGGGGTCTCCAACCGCTCCGTGATGATCGCCCTGTAGGGATCCAGCTTCGTCGGTCGGGGCGGGTACCGCACCGGCGCGCCAACCTCTCGATCCAGCTGGCCCATCGCCAGCCAGTGGTAGAGCGTCCGTCGGCTCACGCCCACTCGCTCCGCAATCGCGGTCTTCGTCAGTCCTTGCTCCAGATAATGTTGTACCAGCACACGTTGCTCCCATCCGTACATCGCGTCTCCTCCGCCAGTGACCGGGGAGACGCAAGTTCATGGCTCGACCCGAGGCCAACCTCCGACCGCGAGACGCGGCGAACGTGTGCAATTTTGCCCGCCGATTATGTGCAATTTGGGGCCGCCGCTAACAAGGCCTGGCCTGTGCCTGCGAAGTTGAGAGGCTCATCGTGGAACCGGCAGGTTGGCCTCCATGGTAGTGGAGCCACGCTCCGCTCACCGTCTTGAGTCCTTGAGCCCAGTCCGGCATCAGTTCGGGGGGCACGTAGTATGTCTGTCCTGACGATAGGGCCTGGTTGAGCGCTGGTACGTCGACCTCGCGCCACTGGAGCTCACGAGTCATGACCGATAGTACCCCCGCCTCTGCACCAGCGTCAGACGACCAGTTTGAGATTCCCACTCCTTGAAGTCTTCAGTAGTGTACCAGTAATTGAACCGCTCGTTGGCCGTGATTCCCCGCTTCTTCCGGGTGTCCCGATTATGGCCATGGAACCTGATGTAGGCGCGTTCTGCGGTGGCTTCCGCGACTGGCGCCGCGCTCGAAGGGGCTATAGAACTAAATGCTTCACCAAAAAAATCATTTGAATCCCACCCGCCGTCCCAGTTAATGTATGAGGGCCGCGCCCCTCATACTCCCCCGGGGGTGCCACGATTCCATTACGTCTTGAATCTGGTGGCTTCGTCTGAACCGCCGGTGGTATCTCCTTCACTGTAGGCATGTGCGCCCGCACCAGCAAGATGGCCACCTTGGACGATGAGGTATTCGTCCCTGATTGGCCTACCATCAAACCAACACTCCAGGATCTCCCGAACTCCAGCAGCGTAACGAGCCTGGGCTGACAGTGAAGTGCCAGATGTGTGCGGGGTCATCGCATGGTTGGGCATGGTCCGCCAGGGATGGTCCTTTGGTGGCGGCTGCGGGAACCAGACATCGCCCGCATAACCGGCTAACTGGCCGGTCTCGAGCGCCTTCACGATTGCGTTCCGCTCGCAAATCTTCCCCCGTGCTGTGTTGACGATATACGAGCCTCGCTTCATTTTGCCGATGAGCTCGTCGTTAAAGAGATGCTCTGTCTCTGGATGCAATGGGCAATGAATGCTCACGACATCGCATACTTTGACCAGAGACTCCACATCGGAATGGAACGTCAGACCGAGCTCTTCCTCAACTTGGGTGGGCAGCCGGTGGCGGTCAGTGTAGTGTAAGGCTACATCGAAGGGTTTCATGCGCTTCAACACCGCCAACCCGATACGCCCACTCCCAACGACACCGACGCTCATCCCCTCGATGTCGTACGACCTCGATATGGCGTCCGCGATATTCCAACCGCCATTCACTACCAAGTGGTATTGCGGAATGTAGTCGCGGACCAGCGCGAGGATCTGCATTACCGCGTGTTCAGCAACGCTGATGCTATTGCAATAGGTGACTTCGCAAACGGTGATATTCCTATCGATTGCCGCCTGTAGGTCAACGTGGTCAGACCCGATTCCCGCGGTAATAGCCAGCCGCAAGTTGGGCGCTTTCGCTATTCGATCCGCAGTAATGTAGGCGGGCCAGAACGGCTGAGAGATCACCACATCAGCGTCCACGAGCTCCTTCTCAAGGACCGAATCGGGTCCATCTTTATCAGCGGTAATAACCAAGCTGTGGCCACGACTTTCAACGAAGTTGCGCAGTCCTAGTCCGCCTGAAACCGATCCGAGTAATTCCCCAGGAACAAAGTCGATTGCAGCCGGTGAGGGCATAGTCTGACCACCCGGGTATGCCGCGAGAACAGGTATACCCTGTCGTGCATATTGAGGTGGATAACCTCCCACGGGGTCATCGTAGAGTACGCAGACGATTTTCTGTTTCGCCGGCATTTGTCCTCCTAAAGCTGGATATAACTATGCGCCTCAGCTGGTCTCGTCGTCGGGCGGGCGTCCTACGGGGGCGTCTACTACGGCGGCGGGGCCAGTATCGGCCACCGTCTAAGACGTGAGTATGAAGCTGAGTACGTAGGCCCGCAAGTCCACTTCGGGACACGGGCGCGGCTGGTGGACGGGATGCCCGGGTTTATCTGGAACAAGGTACTGCGCCCAGTCAATCCGGGAGACCCATACATTGTCTTGACGCTGTGGGAATCCCGGGCCGCGTTCGATGCGTGGGTAAAGTCGGACGAGTTCGTGAAAGGGCATGCACGCTCCGGCACGCTTCCGCAAGAAGCGTTCATGCAGCCGAGCCAGCTCGAGTTGCACGAGGTCTTCACGGACTCGAGCCAACCGGATCTGGAGCCGGAGCCACGCGGCAAGCCAGTTGCCTTTCACGGCACGCAGGATGGCGAGCGCTGAGCTGGCAGCTGTGCGACAAGGGTCAGGTGCTCGGAATCTGCTTCGTCACCAACAAGCCAGGAGTCGAAGGCTACATTTCGGTTTCCATCTTTCCCCAGGAGAGGACAGGAGCGTGGGATGATGACACACTTGAAATCGCTTTTGAGAATCTAGTGGCTGACGAATTCGAGGAGGGGGTACGCATCAGGGCATTCTCAACTGGATGGGGTTTCCCGCCACTGTGAAGTGTGTGTAACGCCACGCGCGCGGAGCCTATCCGGCTGGATGCAGAATCTGACCGTTCGTTTGTGATGCTATGGGCCTTCTATTCAAAGAGGGCGACGCTCGCGGTGAATCCATGGATGTAGTTTTTTCCGCCGACCGGGCCGAGTTCCCCCTGGGCGAAGAAGCCGGCCAACGGGATCGGTCCAACTTTTTCCTGGATCGTCCCGGCATCATGATTCGGCTCAGGAAACAACCGGGTTCCACGACCGTTGCAACTGAAGAGCAACGCCGCTTGCGGTGGATGCGAGTTCGTAGTCCGATCCTGCTCGAGCAGCCGAGCCAAATCCTCGTCGGCCGTTACCGCGTCACGGACGTGGAACTGCACCGTCTGACCGACGCACACGCGGTTCCCGATCGCCAGTGATCCATCATCCTCTCGCGCCCCAATTACGTTCGAGATCAGAAAGTCTCCCCGTGCGAAGGTCTCTTGATATTCGTTCATCACAATGCCGACGTGCAGCCCGTTCTGTATCAATTGTTGATCCTGATCTGACAAAGTCGGCAGCAATTCGCGTAACCGGTGCAGGGGTGGGACGCCACCCAATTCGTGAACGATGTTTTGTTCGGCTCGGGTGACCACGTAGTGCTTGCCAATCGGTCGGCATCCCTGCGAGACGACCGATCGGATCCGCGGGCCGCCTCGGACAACCGCCCCGACGGCACCATGCGGAATGGTCGTTGAGTTGAGGAATAACCGATTTGTGTCAGGACCGGCACCGCCGCTTGCCATGCCACCGATAAGCGGCACGCCCGGAAGTTCGTCAGCAAAACGATCGATCACGGAGTTCGGGACTGCCGAAAATGGTTCGCCGAAGGCGAAGATAGCCCGAACATCGGCTCGTCCTTCCTCCAGACCCGATGGGAGTCCGTCGCACACGATGCCATCGGGCGTTTGGGAGAATTCGGCGTGAAACAGCTCGATCTCTGCATCTGGCAACACGGCCGACCACAGACTGATGGCCGGGCCGGACTCGATCTCTTCACGGCCCCCTGCGATCGTTTCGCCCGTACAGCCTAACATCAGTCGCGTCTCGCTCTTCCGGTAAACCAAACTCGCCAATTGTTCAAAACGGTCAGCATGAAAGTGTGAAACAAAGAGGAAGGAGATGTCGGGTGGGACGCCGTTGAGCCCCCTGGCCAACTCATCACAAATCGCATCTAGCGCGCTCGTAAGATCCTGCGCTTTCGAATAACTGGCACAGTACGTCATGATTCTCCTTCGACCACCAACGGCTCTTGCCGTCTATATGATGTTCTCGGGCTTGAAATCTAACGCCGTCTCTATTGCTAGCCTACATGGACGAGAAGCGAGGGGTTCAGGAAGTAGGTACATTTCTATTCTCGCGCCCGTCGAGGAGACCTGAGGCATGCCGCTGATACCGTTCGAAGAACTTCCGGAGCGCGCGCGGCTGTGGACCTTCGCCGCGTCGCGCCGCCTGACCGATCAAGAGGCTGTCCGGTTGCTGGCAGCGACCGACGAATTCCTGGTCGGCTGGACTGCCCATCGCGTGCCGTTGGCTACCGCCTGTCAATGGCGCTTCAGCCAGTTTCTCTTCGTGGCCGTTGACGAGGCCGCTGCCGGTGCATCCGGATGCTCGATCGACGCGCTCGTGAGGTTTATGCGCGAGGTGGAGCAACAGCTCGGGGTCAGGTTCACGGACCACGGATCCGTATGGTTCCGGGCTTCGGGCGGAGCGATAGAGTGCGCGAGTCGGGAAGAATTCAGGCAGTTGGTCGACGAGGGCGCCGTCGGACCGGACACCGTGGTGTTCGACAACACGATCCAAACGACAGGCGCGTTGCGCGACGGACGCTGGGAGCTCCCGGCGAGGCGGGCCTGGCACGGACGGGCGTTTTTCTCGAACTACTCAGCGAAAGCGCAGTGATGCCGGAGGCTACATTAGAGCGGGGGTAAGGCGACCCCATCCCCGCGACGGTCTCCATCGCCTGTCGCTGGACCTTGATGAACAGCTCCTGAAGCGATACCGATCCATAGGCTCAGCGTCCGACTCACGGGCAAATACCCAGCCTGCAATCGCCCCGAGCCGCCTCCGGAACCCTTCGATTTCTCGGCGAGCGGACCGGGCAACGGGGTGACCGACTCCCGTCCCTTCATGTCAAATTCCACACGCCACCGAACCTGCTCTTTCTCGAAATCGAAATCTGCCCAACGAAGCTGCCGAATGGCACTCAGACGACGCCCCGTTTCCTTCGCCAGGAGGAGTGCCAATTCAATCTTCAGCCAACGCAAGCGCTCGGTTTCAGACTGCGCCTGCTCGGCGCGTTGCCGCATGGCCGTCCTGGTTGCCAGGTAGCGTTCCAGCGTAGCTACCGGGCGTCGGGGATTCTGCTCGCGAATTCTCCGAATGCCATACAGCGGGTTGTCCTTGAGCCATCGCTGGCCGGCGCCTGTCCGAGCCGTCGTGGCCCAATGGAGCATGATGTTGAGCATCACGAGATCCGCGTCGGCTGACCGGGCACGTACCTGACCTGTGACATACCCCGTGCAACTTTGAATGCCACCGGGTAATCGCTTCCTGAGATACAGCTGGTGAAGCAGCGGGGTGACACAACATGTTAGAGGGGACTGTGTCTTAATTGTGTCGATTCAGATCTCAGCTTCGAGGTTGCCCGGTGCCCGGTGCCTGAGGGACTTAAAGGCCAGCCAAACGACCACGTGGGGAAGCGATACGACGCCGTGGCGAGGGTTTTCGTTCCCTACGTGGCCGTTTGATTCCCTCCGTGGCCGTGGGTTGTGTGACAGTTCTTGTGACAGTTTCGCAGTTCTTTTGCAGATGAGCATCGCTCCGCTAAGTACTCTGGGTCGTAATTGCGCCAACGTATTCACGGCGGACTGCGGAGGACGCAGAGGTTTTTGGACAGGATAGACGGGATATTGTCATGTGAATTAGGACTCCTCTTGAATTTCGGCGCAAGAAAGGCGAAGTGAAGCGAAAAGTAAAGGAGCTCAGAGAACGACCCGTTTATCCTGTCATCCTGTCAAAAAGGGCTTTGCTCCCTTCTCATACGTCATCGTATTTGTGATACATGGCAAGCGACACGCGTCGACACTTCCGGCTGAAACGAGATGTAACATTCGGGGCCGTGGTGGCATCTTACTTGCGAGAGCTTGACCGCCACTTGACTCAGGCCATTTGCCGTTTTCGCCGGCTTCACCCGCACGACGATGGAGAGGAGACGACGGCCGTTACACGCAGATGATGTGCCACGATCGTTTGAGACGGCCCCCCGGGTCTCGATTCCGCAGGCGGCATCTTGCGATCCTCGTATGCGCTGCCGCGGTCCCAACCGCCGGTGCCTGCTTCAACAAGTGGGGCAAGGATTTGGGGGGGGGTGCGGTTGACGCGGTCCGAGATCGCTCGCCCGAACTGCTGGTGCCCCTCCGCGATAGCATTGTTGCCATCGCCGGACGGACCTACGAGGATTCGCTGCGGCCACGCCTGGAATCGACGGTTGACGGTGTCCTTGACACCATCGAGAGCCGGGCCGCGCGGCTCGAGGATACCCTGGCCGTGTACGTGGAAGGGCGGCTCAACGAGGCGCTCAGGACGCTCCTCGATAGCAATATGAGCGCATTGCGGGATTCGGGTCGCAGCTCCGTGGCGATCTGGAGTGCGGAACTTTCCCGGAGCGTGCGGCGCGATCTGCTGCCCGTCGTCGGCGACGCGGCAGACGCCGCAGCAGGGAGAGCGCTCGACCGATTGAACGCCAGCCTGTCCGGACCGCTCCGTGAGACCATCCTGCAGCTTGTCGCGGAGGCCGCCGGCAGCCTGAAAGAGAAAGCGGGCGAAGCGGTGGAGGAACAGCGCGGTTTCCTTGAATCGCTCTTCGAGAAGATCGGCCTCGTTGGTGGCCTTCTCGTCGGCGGCTTGCTTCTGCTGTTGGTGGGCGCCCTGGTCGTCGTATTCATCAATGCGCGGAATAGCCGCAGGGCGCTGCAGGCCGTAACCGCAGTGGTACGCGATCGTGGATCTGGGGATTTGCGCGATGCTATAAGAGACGAAGCGAGCGGCAGAGGCGTTGAGCGCTGGCTGAACAAGTATCTGTCGAAGCAAAATCTGCTCTGGCGGGAAAACCGCAGCGGGAGGTGATTTGCGGAAGATGACCTCGACCCACCACGATGAGCGGCCGGCCGGACCGAACCTCGTCACGTTGGACGAGCCGCTCCCACAGCGGGTCCTGGTGCTGAGCGACCTGCACCTGGGATACGGTAGAGACCCAGCCACCGGCCGGTACGATCGCACGGAGAATTTCTTCGCCGACGATGCCTTCCGGCGATTGCTGGAGTACTACGACCCGGATCAGGCGGGGCCCACCCTCCTGGTGTTGAACGGAGACATCTTTGACTTCCTCAGGATCGCCACCTGTCCACGAACACCGCAGGAGCTGACAGACTGGAGCGCGGACCTCGAGGCATTGGGTGTCGCAAAAACACCAGGAGAGTTGAAGACCAGCATCGTATCCAAAGAGCACAAGTTCGGGCTTCGAACACACGACTTCAAATCGGTGTGGAAGTTCCTCGAGATCGCGCGTGGTCATCCCGGTTTTCTCACCGGGTTGGGATGGTGGGTGAGCCGCGGAGGCAGCGTCGCGTTCGTCAAGGGGAACCACGACATCGAGCTGCACTGGCAGTTGGTGCAGCGCAGCATCCGTCGTCAGATCGCTTCTGGGTATCCGGATAGTGATGTCGACAAGCGCGTGCTGTTTGTTTCCGATCGCCTGCAAGTCGGTAACGTGTACTTTGAACACGGCCATAAGTACGAGTCGGTAACGCGAGTCATCGGCGATGCCACGAGGAGCAATGGCAAGGAACTGAACCTTCCCTTGGGGTCTTTCGTCAACCGCTACATCATCAACAAGCTCGAACGCCTCGAACCGTTTCTCGACAATATCAAACCGGTACAAACCCTGCTGTGGACGTTGGTACGCCGGCATCCGCTGAAGTTGCTCGAGATCGTCTGGCGCTCATTCCCGTTCATTCGGCGCGCAGCGCGCCCCTACTGGCTGCGGGAGAGTTTCGGGTTTGCGCTCTACTTCCTTTCCCTCTTGGTGCCCGTCCTCACCATCGCCATCGTAGCGGCCGCTCTTCTGGTACCGGGGTTTGGCTCGATCGTGCGCGACCTGCTGGGTTGGCTACGGGTTCCGTTGGGGGTTGCCGGCGTGGTGGCGCCCTACCTGGTGGGTGCGGTGCGTGACTTGCTTCCCAAGAAGCGGTACCCGAATGCCGAAGACCGGCATGGGCAGGCAACCTACGACATCCTGCAGGGGGCCCGGCCCAGCGCCGCAGCGCCCGTCCTCTACGGCGTCATGGGACATACTCACGTTCCCGACGTCCAGCAGTTGCCCAGCGGTAACGGGCAGACCCTGCTCTACATCAACGCCGGATCCTGGGCGCCGACCTGGCGTGAGGCACGCCCGGATCTGACGGGAAAGACGATCTACTCATTCGTGCGGTTCGATCGCGTCGGGGACCATCTTGAGCACGCGTGTCTCGAGTGGCGGGACGATCGACGCGCTCCGGCCGACGCCATGATCATGAACGAGCACACACCATGAGGCTTGCCTCGGTGTGAGCGATCCTGCATACGGAGTCGATAATGGCAAAAGCGTTCATCTCGGGAGTGAATGGATTCATCGGGTCGCACCTGGCGCAGGTTCTCCTGGAACGAGGTGATGAGGTTGTCGGACTGGTGCGCACAACCAGCGACACGCGCTCGCTGGCACCGTTGTTCGAGCGATACGGACCCCGGTTCCGCATTGTCGTGGGAGACCTTCGCAATCCTCGAACACTCGGTGCAGGACTGGAGGACGTGGAGTACGTATTCCACTTGGCGGCCGTACTCCTGGGTATCTCCGAAGCGGAGTTCGTCGAGACGAACGTCGACGGCACCAAGAACCTGCTCGAGGCGGTGATGCGCCATCGCACCCCCCGGCTGAAGCGGTTCGTGTTTACCTCGAGCCTCGCAGCGGCCGGCCCGTCACCGGACGGCTCCGCGATCGACGAGTCGCGACCACCGGCCCCGGTGTCATGGTACGGACAATCCAAGGTCGAAGGCGAGCGCATCGTCATGCAGTATGCGAGCCAGGATTTGCCGGTGACCATCGGCCGTCCGGTTTCCGTGTACGGCGAGCGCGAGCGGGATCTTTCAGGTGGAACCTTCCCCATCGTGAAGCTCGGGATAAAACCGATGATCGGGTTCAAACGCAAGAAGCTATCCATGGTGTACGTGGGGGATCTCGTGGCCGGCTTGGTGGCCGCCGCCGAAAGCGACGCAACGTTGGGAAAAACCTATTTCTTCTCCAATCAGAGCGCGAATAGGGACACCGAAGTCGTAGCAGCAGCAGCCGACGCCATGGGAAAGCGGATTCGGATTCCGTTGATCACTCCACAGCTTCTGCTGCCGATTGCGGGGCTGTTCGCCGAGACGCTGCATCGCTTCACCCGGACGCGGCCCGCCCTCACACGAGACAAGGCCCGGGAAGTGCGCCAGCGGTGGTGGGTGGCCTCGCCCCAAGCGGCAGGCACGGATTTCGGATGGACGGCACGCGTCTCCCTCGCCGAGGGGATGAAGCGCGCCGTGACGGAGTGGCAGGAACGGCGGGCTCGCAGGCGACTGGTGCGGGAACCCATCAGAGACCGGGCGGTCAAGACCTATCTCATCGCCCTCGGATTCGGCATCGTCGTGGAAGGCATCGCCAGCATCGGGCAGTGGTACGAGTTCGACCCCTGGTGGGTCATCTTCTTGGTTATCGTGGCCGTGTTCGGCGGTGTCATGGGGTCAGTCTCATTGTTCTTCGCCCGGAGGCCGGCCGTCGTCCAGTTCGTGTTGGGGGCGATCGTGGGCGTCGGCGCCGAATTGGTCAATCATTTCTGGCTTCACGCGTGGGAGTTTGCCCCGGCATTCCTTGCGCGACTGCCGTCCGATCCGTGGATGCTCGCCCTGGCGCTGGGTCTGCCGGCGGGACTCATGCCCGTCCTGGTGAATGCCATCGCACAGACCCTGTACGGGCTACGGCTCCGTTTGGGATAGTATGGTGTCGCAGAAGTGCGTATTGCAGGCGACACCACTCTAGGTCGCCAGAAAAGGAAGAACTACCATGGTCGACGGCAAACGCCTCGCTCCCCGTCCTGACGACAGGCGGCCCCGCCTCATGGCCGTGTCGGAAGCCGAACTGGACCGGCCCAAGATCAAGACCGTCCTCAAGGTCATCTACAACACCCTGGCACGGTTGTTTCACGATCCGGTGGGCATGGTGCTGGGGAGCACATTCGTGCTACTCATGTTGTGGGGCACGCACGGCAAGGTGGACCTGCTCTCCTTGGTCTGGGACGGTTGGACGGGTCCTGGGAGCGATCCAGCCGCACGGAGACAACTCATTCCGGGTATTCCGTGGGATCAAGAATGGCTCTCCTTCTTGATCGGGGCGGTGCTCCTCGTTGCAATTCCCGTACTGCTCATCAAGCTGGTCTACCGGCAGGACCTGAAGGACTACGGACTCGGCTTGCCGCCCCGGGGCCGCCGTGCCTTCGCCCTCCTCTCCGCGGCGATGCTCTTCGCCGTCAGCCTGCCCGCCTTCTACCTCGGGACGAAAGACGCGGGCATGCATTCGATCTATCCGATGTACCGCGGAGTGTTCGGCGGGTTGGGGCCGTTCATCGTCTACGAACTCGGGTACCTCGTGTTCTTCGTCGTCATCGAGTTCACGTTCCGCGGATACCTGTTGTTTGGGCTCTACCAATTTCGGGACCGCGACGCGCCGGAGGGGATCGTGGGGACCAGCGGTCCGCTGGTGTTTGGGTACTACGCGATCTTCATCGCGATGCTATCCTATACGGCGTGGCACCTGGGAAAGCCCGTACCCGAGCTTTGGGGCACTCTCGTTTGGGGCATTGCAGCCGGGACGGTGGTGCTCGTGTCCCGAAGCATCTGGCTCATTGTGGTGGTGCACTGGCTGCTCAACGTCTTCCTCGACCTCGCGATGTGGCGAGGATGGTGACGGCCGGACCGGCACAGGGAATCGACGTTGCGTCTCGCCGCTTGTGCAGCGCGCCCAAGATCCGCTAATGGCACAGCGTGCCGGCGTGTCCCGAAGCGCGCGGATCCCGATGAGATCCACATCGTCCCCCGGTGAGTGGTACTCCGGGACCTCGACTTCTACGCCACGCTGCTTAGCGTGCGTCTCGTAAAGAAGACGGTGAACTTCGACAACTAGCACCCTGGTGCGATGCCCCTCAATGCGAGCCAGCTCCCCCTCAATTGCTCCCAAGATTGTACACAAACGACAGCGACGGGATCGGGAGTCCCTCGTCCAACAGTTTGTCGATCAGAGTTGAGAATGATCGCGTAGATGCGTACCATGCCGCATCATTGTGGTACCGTCTCTGAGGCTCGCCCTCCCCATGATATCGCTCGCCCTTCGGGAGCGATGGTTGCGTGGGAGCGTTGCCAGGCACAGCACGCCGCGCGCAGCGGTTGGGCCAGATCCCTGGCGCACCGACGAGACAATTCTGACGCCG
>FXBF010000308.1_pt1 | contig 16257 bp, 16 predicted proteins | sample 5335321 | NCBI WGS metagenome assembly FXBF01 (sample SAMEA103928391, study PRJEB20085) | sediment metagenome | isolation source: sediment
CCCCTTCGGGCCTGGGCTTCGGCTGCGCCCCTCACTCGGCTTGAGTAAGGGGACCAAAAACAGCAACGGCCAAAACTACCCCCCTTACGGGCTGATCCTCCTCGGCTGCGATGCTCGGCTTGAGCAAAGGGGCCAGAAAAACCCACCCCCTCACGATTCACGGATCACGGATCACTGACCACGGATCACGATTCACGGATCACGATTCACGGATCACGATTCACGGATCACGGATTACGGGCCCGCTCTTCGTCTTCGCCCGGGGCTCGGCTTGACCAAGACGCATAACAAAAAGCAAACCTTTCAGTCCTCAGTTTTTCTGCCCCGTCACGATTCACGGATTACGGACCACGGCTCACGGATTACCGATCACACCAGATTAATACCTTCATTCTCCAGCATCCGCACCAGGCGAATCAGCGGTAGGCCGATGAGGGCACTGGGGTCGTCGCCCTCGAAGCGCTCCAGCAGCGTAACCCCGAGGCCTTCGGCCTTGACGCTACCGGTGCAGTCATAGGGCTGCTCCTTTTGCAGGTAACTTTCGATCTGGGGCCCGCTGAGGCGGCGAAAAACGATGCTAAACGGGATGACAGCGTTCTGAATGCGGCCGCTGTCGGCGTGGACCAGGGCGAGGCCGGTAATGAGCGTGATCTTATTACCCGAGGCCTGATGCAGTTGCGCAACGGCCTGTTGGTGATCGCGCGGTTTGCCCACGATGGTTCCATCATGAACCGCTACTTGGTCGGCGCCGATCACCAGAGTTCCAGGCCGTACCTGCGCCACCGTCTGTGCCTTGCTGACGGCGAGCCTTTGCACCAGTTGCTCCGGCAGTTCGCCCGCCAGTGGTGTTTCATCGACATCGGGCCCGGTGATCTCGAACGGTATGCGCAGGCGCTCCAACAGCTTGCTACGGTAAGGCGAAGATGAAGCGAGGATTAGTGTGGGTGCAGGCATGCCGGCAGTATCATCAAGCCTCTCGGAAGTTGCAAGACGCGGTTTTGGCCTGCTCTCAAAGGGGCTACGGTGTCGCACTTTGCCCCGCGGGCCGCTTACCGCGGGCGCTGTTTAATGGATTAGTTCCCGCGGTAACTGCTCCATGCGTTACTCTAGCTCCTGCCTCCCTGCAGTCGTCTGTGATCTCTGCGCTCTCTGGTGTGAGTTCATGCAATATTCGCGCTAGGCCACCCCTGCCGGCAACTACCTTTGTCCAAGGCAGCAGCGGGCTACTGGCTTGGCGACGATCACCGTCTCCCGGGGCTTCATTCCGGTCAGGGCATGCGTGATCGGGCACGAAACCCGGTATTTTGACACAACTTATAAGCAGTTATATGATGCCTCGCCGACGCGCAGCCTGCGATTCTCGGCAGCCAAGGTTTGCGGCCGGGGAGGCACGGTCAGGCGCGTGGGCGGCATGGACGCTTTCTGGGCGCGCTTGCCGGCAGCGCTGATAAGGTCGGAGTCTGCGGGGCACAGCCGCCCGTGATTCGCCCGTTCGCCGGGTCAGGAGCCCCCGGGACCTTGGACATTGCTCTGGCTCACCCGCGGTGTGGCTCTCGGCGGCCAGCGGGTCGCCCGGGTCCTCTGCGATTTCCGCCGCGCCCGCGTGCTCACTAGACACTGGGTGAGAAATGCGGACTGGTGACTTGCCAGCAACGGTTGATCCGGTCAAGTTGGCCGATGCGAAGGCACGGCTTGCAGGCGAACTACCGCTGCGGGCCATGCAGCGCCTGCGCGCAATGTGCGTCGATGACGAGTCAGCAGCGTCGGTCGTGTTGCAGTTCGAATGCAGTGGGGAGTCGGGTGTCAGGCGAGTTTACGGGGACATCGCGATAACGGTGCACGTCGCGTGCCAGCGCTGCCTGCAGCCGATGCCATTAGTGCTCGACGCGCATCCATCGTTGATCATCGTGGCACCGGATGCGCGTGCCGATGCGTTGGGCCAGCAGGCCGATGTGCTGGTAGCGGACAGACCGATCGCGCTGGCAAGTATCGTGGAGGATGAGCTGTTGCTGGCAATGCCGATGATTCCGACGCATGATGCCAGTGAGTGCCCGGTGGCCGCGTTTTTGGGGAAGGCGGAACAGCAGAAACATGACGATAATCCCTTCTCGGTTTTGGGAAGGTTGAAGCACAAAGATTGACAACATCAGCCCAGAGGACTTGGTATGGCTGTACAGAAAAGTCGGAAAACACCTTCACGGCGCGGCATGCGCCGATCGCATGACGCCTTGCGCAACCCGACGCTGTCGGTAGACGCGAGCAGCGGTGAAACGCATCGTCGTCATCATATCACTCCCGATGGCTTCTACCGCGGTCAGAAGGTTGTCGAGACGCCTGAAACCGACGTAGACGCCGAGTAGCCGCTGGCGCGCGCTGCAGAGGTGTCGCACCCTTGACGGTCACCATTGCCCTGGACGCCATGGGTGGCGACCACGGTGCCGGTGTGACCGTACCAGCCGCGCTGGCTGCGCTGGACCAACACGCCACACTTAGACTGATCCTGGTCGGTCAACGCGAGGTGCTTGAGCGCGAGCTCGGTCGTCGTAAGACAGGCGAGAGCGAGCGGCTCGTCATTCGGCACGCGTCGGAAGTCGTGGACATGGATGAATCACCCGCGCACGCATTACGCGGGAAAAAGGACTCCTCCATGCGCGTATCAATCAACCTGGTAAAGGCGGGAACTGCGCACGCATGCGTAAGCGCCGGTAACACCGGGGCGCTCATGGCAACAGCCCGTTTTGTCCTGAAAACGCTTCCAGGCATTCACCGCCCGGCGATAATTTCATCCCTACCCACCGTCCATGATCACGTGCATGTCCTGGATCTGGGGGCCAACGTCGATTGTTCCGCGGAGCAACTGCTCCAGTTTGCTATCATGGGGTCTATCCTGGTAAGCACCATCGAGGGCAAACCCAGCCCGCGGGTTGGGCTGCTAAATGTCGGCGAAGAAGACATTAAGGGTAACGAGATGGTCAAGAAAGCCGCCGAGCTACTGCGAAATAGCAAGGTTAATTACTGCGGTTACGTGGAAGGCGACGAGCTCTATACCGGAGATATGGACGTGATCGTGTGCGACGGATTCGTCGGAAATGTCGCGCTGAAGACCAGCGAGGGTCTTGCGCAGATGATCGCCCACTATATCAAGCAGGAGTTCAGACGCAATATCCTCACGAAGCTTTCCGGCCTGATTGCCCTGCCGGTGCTAAATGCGTTTCGCAGGCGGGTCGATCCACGAAGGTACAATGGAGCGACGCTTGCCGGGTTGCGAGGAATTGTTATAAAAAGCCACGGTGGGGCTGACGTACTGGCGTTTCAATACGCGATCCAGGAGGCCATCGCGGAGGTGGAAAAACAGCTGCCGGAACAGATCGGCCGGCAACTGGAAACCATGTTGGTAAAAGAGGGGTCTGCGTGACGTTCTCGCGAATCACTGGCACCGGTGGTTATCTTCCGGAGAAGGTGATGACCAACGCCGATCTGGAGAAGCTGGTTGATACCTCGGACCAGTGGATCGTCGCGCGTACGGGTGTGCGTGAACGCCGCATCGCCGCAGAAGGTGAGAGCACTGTCGATTTGGCCGAACACGCGACGTTACGTGCTTTGGAGTCAGCGGGGATCGACAAGCATGACGTCGATCTGATCGTACTGGCGACGACCACGCCGGACCAGGTTTTTCCCAGCTCTGCGTGCATACTGCAAAAGCGCCTCGGCATACACGGCTGTCCCGCATTCGACATACAGGCGGTGTGTGCGGGGTTCGTCTATGCGATGGATGTGGCCGACAAGTTTGTGCGCACGGGGAGCGCCAAATGCGTGTTAGTTATCGGAGCGGAAACCTTCTCGAGAATCATCGATTGGAGCGATCGCACAACCTGCGTGTTGTTCGGAGACGGTGCGGGCGCGGTGATACTGCAGGCCGCAGACTCACCAGGGATTATTTCCTCGCATCTGCATGCCGACGGTAAGTACAAGGAGTTACTGGAAGTCCCGGCCGGCGTTTCACTGGGTTATGACAAGGTACAAAACAGTGAGGCCTATGTGACCATGGGCGGCAGCGAGGTTTTCAAGGTCGCCGTGAATACTCTCGGAGATATCGTTGATGAGACTCTCGAGGCGAACAATATGCAGCGCTCAGATGTGACGTGGCTGGTGCCGCACCAGGCGAACATTCGCATCATCGCCGCGACTGCCAAGAAACTCGGCATGTCCATGGACAATGTCGTGGTCACGATCGACCGGCACGGTAATACGTCGGCCGCATCCGTTCCGCTCGCGTTCGATGAAGCCGTGCGCGATGGCCGTATCAAGCGTGGTGACGTTGTCTTGATGGAAGCCTTCGGTGGCGGCTTTACCTGGGGCTCGGTACTTTTGAAATATTAGTAAGAAGTTTCAGGTGGGAGGGATCAAGGAGCAAGCTGCTAATAGGCGAGTAGCAAGCAGCAAGCTCCAAGTAAGAGATTTTATGGTTTCCTTGCTACTTGCCACTTGGTACTTGTCACTCGAATTATGAGTTTAGGATTCTTATTTCCGGGACAGGGCTCGCAATCGGTGGGCATGCTGAGCGAGCTCGCTGCCGAGTACGATTGCGTACACGAGACGTTTGCCGAGGCCTCCGAGGCGCTCGGCTTTGATCTCTGGCAGTTGGCACAGCAGGGGCCCACGGAAAAACTGAATCAGACCGCGAATACGCAGCCGGCCATGTTGACCGCCGGCGCCGCGGTATGGCGCGCGTGGCGTTCAAGCGAAGGAGTGAAACCCGATTATATGGCCGGCCATAGCTTGGGCGAGTACACGGCTTTGGTGTGCGCCGGCGCGATCGATTTCGCCGAGACTGTACGCCTGGTGGCGGATCGCGGACGTTTCATGCAGGAGGCTGTGCCGGTCGGGCAAGGCGGCATGGCTGCGATCATGGGCCTCGATGACGACGCGGTGCGCGCGCTGTGCGCGCAGGCGGCGCAAGGCGATGTGCTCGAGGCTGTGAATTTCAACGCCCCGGGGCAGGTCGTGATTGCCGGCGCAACGGGCGCGGTCCAGCGAGCCGTGGAGCAAGCCAAGACCGCTGGCGCGAAGCGTGCGGTGCCCTTGCCGGTCAGCGGGCCTTTTCATTGCGGGTTAATGCAACCGGCGGCCGAGCGCATGGCAGAACGTCTACGCAGGGTTGAGATTCGCTCGCCGCAGATCCCGGTGTTGCATAATACGTATGTGCAGACAGAGCGTGATGCCGACGCAATCCGGCGTGTCTTGGTACAACAACTCGAATCCCCGGTGCGCTGGGTCGAGACGATCAAGAAAATGGCGGCCTGCGGTGTCGATACGTTGATAGAATGCGGTCCCGGAAAGGTACTGTCGGGGCTCAACAGACGCATCGCACCTGAGATGGAGGCGGCGGCGGTCTTCAATCCGGCGAGCTTGCAGGAAGCGTTGGTGAAAAGCAGTGAACCGTCAACCGTGATCCGTGAGCCGTGAATCGTGAGCCGTGAGCCGTGAATCGTGACCCGTGAATCGTAATAAAGCGGTAGCTAGTAGCGAGTTGCGAGGGGATTAATTCTGTGAGGTGTGAAGCGTGAGAAGTGAGGAGACAGAAGCACTAAGGGCACAGGACTGAGCATCGAGCGCTATCCTGTATCCCCTCCCCCTTCACGGGGGAGGGCTAGGGTGGGGGTGTGCGCCCTGGTCAAGCCGAGCTATAGGTCTGTGAGGCGTGAGGGGCTAACCCGGTGAGGCCCGAAGCGTGAGGCATTAAACGTGAGTGCCTTTGTTGGCCCCTTTGCTCAAGCCGAGCATCGCAGCCGAGAAGGATCAGCCCGCAAGGGGGCGCGCAGGGATGCGCGCATGAGCAGTCAGGGCAAGGGATAGCCCTTACTGCGAGCCCGACGCAGGCGAGACGCGCAGAGCACCGGCGAAGCCGGCGCAGAGCCAGGCGCAGATGGCTTTGGGAACTTTGGCCGAAACCAAAGTTCCTCGTCTGCCGGGACGAGACTCGGCTAGTATAACCGCCGGTAGGCGACACACCGCGTCGTGCGGGGACGAAACCCCGTTAGTAATCACGCGACTAGCGGAGAAAAACTCAATGGAGTTACCATTAGAAAACGAGATTGCGCTGGTGACCGGTGCCAGCCGCGGGATCGGACTGGCCATTGCCCTCGAGCTGGGCCGCCGGGGCGCGTTAGTTTCCGGGACGGCGACTTCGAAGGTGGGGGCAGACAAGATCGATGGTCTGTTTCAGGAAAACAAGGTAAAAGGGCAGGGGCTGGTCCTCGACGTCACGGATCCGCCGTCCATCGAGCGGTTACTGTCGCATTTGGGCGAGATCAACGCTTTGCCCACGGTGCTCGTCAACAACGTGGGCGTCACGCGCGATAACTTGTTGTTGCGGATGAAGGAGGAGGAGTGGGATGCAATTATGGATACCAATCTCAAGTCCGTATTCCGCATGTCGAAAGCGTGTCTCAGGGCGATGACCAGGGCGCGCAAAGGACGCATTATCAACATCAGCTCGGTCGTCGGCGAAACAGGAAATCCAGGTCAGGCCAACTACGCGGCCGCTAAGTCCGGAGTCGTGGGTTTCACGCGCGCACTGGCGCGGGAGGTCGCGACGCGCAACATCACCGTTAATGCCGTGGCGCCGGGCTTTATCGAAACCGACATGACGCGGGCATTGCCGCAAGCCCAGACCGAGGCGTTGCTGCAGCAGATTCCGCTCGCGCGTCTCGGCCAGGCACAAGAGGTGGCGTACGCGGTTGCGTTTCTGGCATCATCGCACGCCGCCTATATTACGGGTGCGACCCTACACGTGAACGGCGGTATGTATATGAATTAAAAAGTGAATTTTTCGGCTAGACTGCATCGGGCAATTATGCTAACTATGCGCCCTCGCAGGGGCTAAATGCACTATGTGGAGGAAAGGTCCGTTATGAGCAGTGTCGAAGAACGCGTCAAGAAAATCGTCGTTGAGCAATTGGGGGTCAACGAGAACGAAGTTACGTCGGGATCATCCTTCGTCGATGATCTGGGCGCGGACTCGCTGGATACCGTTGAGCTCGTGATGGCCCTGGAGGAGGAGTTTGGTACGGAGATTCCGGACGAGCAAGCGGAGAAAATCACCACCGTGCAGCAGGCCATTGATTACATTAACTCGCGACTGAACTGAACGCAAATCTACTCCTAAAGGGGCCGCCCCCAACATGCGGGAGCGGCCCCTTGGCTTATCGCAGGCCCCGTAATCGGGGAAAACATGTGTCCCTGCAAAAAATCCCGCACGAGGTCTAGTCAGTGAGCAAACGGCGTGTCGTTGTTACCGGGCTGGGGATTGTGTCGCCGATCGGCGTCGGCGTTGCCGAGAATTGGAAGAATATCATCGCCGGGCGCAGCGGCATCGGCGCCGTGACGCTCTATGATGCTGGCCAGCTACCGTCGCGCATTGCCGGTGAGGTAAAGGGATTCGATCCGACGGATTTCGTGTCTGCAAAAGAGGCACGCAGGATGGATCGCTTTATTCAACTGGGCATGGCGGCCGGGATAGAGGCTTTTCGCGGGTGTGGGCTGGAGATCACGGAGGCCAATGCCGTCCGGGTCGGCGTGCATCTAGGTTCGGGGATCGGCGGCGTCGGCACCATCGAAGCGACGACGCGCGTGTATCTGGAGAAGGGCGCGCGCCGCGTGTCGCCGTTTTACGTACCCATGAGCATCGCCAACATGTTGGCCGGTGATTTGTCCATCATGCTAGGGGCCAAGGGACCGAACCTTACCATGGTCACCGCTTGCTCCACTGGGACACACGCCATCGGCGACGCGGCGCGTTTGATCGAGTACGGCGATGCGGACGTGATGATCGCAGGCGGTGCGGAAGCGGCGGTAACGCCGACCGCGATGGCCGGATTCGGCAACGCCAAGGCGCTCAGCACCCGTAACGATGACCCGGAGGCGGCGAGTCGACCATGGGACAAGGATCGTGACGGTTTCGTCTTGAGCGAGGGTGCTGGTGTGCTCGTGCTGGAAGAGCTCGATCATGCACGCAAACGCGGCGCCACGATCTATGCTGAACTTGCCGGTTTCGGTTTGAGCGGCGACGCCTATCATATGACGAGCCCGGCAGAGGGCGGGGAGGGTGCGGTGCAATGTATGCGCAACGCGCTGCGCAATGCCGCAATCAACCCCGAGCAGGTTAATTACATTAATGCGCACGGGACCTCGACACTGGTCGGCGACCGTGCCGAAACAATTGCCGTCAAGACCACGTTTCGCGAGCACGCATACAAGCTGGCCGTCGGTTCGACAAAGTCCATGGTCGGACACTTGCTCGGCGCCGCGGGCGGTGTGGAGGCCGTGTACACGGCGCTCTCGATCTACCATCGGGTAGTGCCGCCAACTATAAATCTCGACAACCCCGATCCGGACTGTGACCTGGACTTCATACCCGGTGACGCCCGCGAAATGGACGTCGACGTAGCGCTGTCCAACTCCTTCGGGTTCGGCGGGACCAACGGCACACTCGTGCTGTGTAAGCCCATGTGAGCATCTCCCGACTCGAAGAGCTCGCCGCATCGCCCGGGTTCGTGTGCCACACGCTGGCACTTTTCCCGGATCTGCTTGATCTGCAGCGGGCGCGACCGCAACGTTATCCGCACTTGTTGGAAAGCGCAACGCACGGTACGCCGCAAGCACGCTACGACATCTTGTTCGCGTTCCCCCGTCACACGCTTACGCTTCGCAGTGGTGGGCGGCTTATGCGCGGCGATCGCCTCACGGGCTTCGGGGATTTCCTTGAGGCCTTCGAGCGCGAGTGGCAAGAGCACGGCCGCTCGCCGCCGCAGGCGGGCGCAACGGTGCCGTTCACGGGCGGCTGGTTCGTGTACCTAGGGTACGAGCTGGCGGCACAGATCGAGCCGAGGCTCGGTCGTGCGGCGGCGGATCAAGCGTTCCCGGTCGCCAGCGTTACCCGAATCCCGGCGGCAATCATCCGCGACCGTATCGGCTGCGTAACGCACCTGGTCTGTGAAACCGATGCAGCGCAGTCATTGATACCGGAAATGGAGGAGGATCTACGGCGTCTGGCAAGACGCAGTGAGAGCGCGATCGAGCTAACCGGTCTGGTGGAAGAAGACTCCGCACGCTACCTCGACAGCGTCAAGCGCACGCTCGAATACATCCGCGCGGGGGATGTGTTCCAGGTCAATCTTTCCCGTAGCTGGGAGGCGACTCTTGCCCGACCCGTGTCGGCGGCGGCTGTTTATCGTTGCCTGCGACGGGCCAACCCGGCGCCGTTCGCCGGCCTGATGACGCTGGACGAGCACACCGCAGTGATCAGCTCCTCTCCCGAGCGGCTCGTGCGGGTCGATGGCAGCGCAATTTCCACCCGCCCGATCGCCGGCACCTACCCGCGCAGCCCGGATCGCGAGCAGGATCGGCGTTGGTCGCAGCAATTGCTGTGTCACCCGAAGGAACGCGCCGAGCATGTCATGTTGATCGACCTTGAGCGCAATGATCTCGGTCGCGTGTGCCATACGGGCAGCGTGCACGTCAACGAATTCATGGTGTTGGAGACCTACTCGCACGTGCACCATATCGTTTCGGAGGTAAGCGGGACGTTGCGTGAATACATAACGCCGGCGCGAATCATCCGTGCTGTATTCCCGGGCGGGACGATCACCGGCTGCCCGAAGGTACGCTGCATGGAGATTATCAAAGAGCTGGAGAGCGGACCCCGGGGGCCCTACACGGGATCGATGGGTTATATTAACCGTGACGGCAGCCTCGACCTGAATATCCTGATTCGGACCATGGAATTGCGCGGCGATCGCATTCGTTTACGTGCCGGTGCAGGCATCGTCGCTGACTCCCGGCCGATACGGGAGTTGCAGGAAACGCGCGCCAAGGCCAAGGGAATGTTGGCGGCGCTCGGTCGTGCATGAATCCCGAGAGCGCAGCGCTGATCAATGGTGCGCCGGCCGAATGCGTGTCGATCCATGACCGCGGGTTCCAGTACGGCGATGGCGTGTTCGAAACCCTTGCGGTTTTCGAAGGTCGGCCGTTACTGTGGCGTTTACATCTGCTGCGCCTGCAGCAGGGGTGTGTACGCCTCGGCATTGCATCGCCGGACGCCAGGCAGTTACAAGCGGAGGCTGATCGACTTTGCGCGAGCGCCGGGCGCGCGGTGTTGAAGATCATAGTGACTCGCGGTGAATCGCGGCGTGGTTACGCGCAACCGCAAGGCGTGCAGCCGACGCGGGTGCTCGAGCGGCTCCCCTGGCCCGATTACTGTTCAGCGAACGCGCTTGACGGCGTGGATGTGTGTGTTTGTCGCGCTCGTGTATCGCCAAACCCGGCGCTTGCCGGGTTGAAACACCTGAATCGGCTGGAGCAGGTGCTCGCCCGGTCCGAGTGGCGCACTGAGTATGCCGAGGGCCTAATGCTGGACCAAGACGGTAACCTGATCGAGGCGACTGCCAGCAACGTGTTTCTGGTTTCCCAGGGAATGTTGCTGACCCCGGATCTGTCGGAATCGGGGGTAGCGGGCGTGATGCGGGCCACCGTACTGGACCGCGCTGAAGCGTTGTCGATACCATACCGGGTAGCCCCGGTGTCGCTTGATATGCTGCACGGTGCCGTGGAGGTCTTTCTGACCAATAGTCTGATCGGTATTTGGCCCGTCAGGCGTGTAGACACGAGGAGCTATGCGTTAGGCCCGTTAACGCAGCGCCTGCAAAAAGGAATTTCGGGGGCACACTGTTTTGACAAGACTGGTTAGAACGGCTGTTATTATCGGCGTTGCGGTGCTAATCGGTACCGGTGCCTACCTGGCGTGGGCCTGGAACCACGGTCTCAGCGTGAATGATGAGGTCTATATCGTTGATTCGGGCACGCCAATGCGCTCGTTTGCGCGCAAGCTCTATGCTGCGGGCATGCTTCCCGATCGGTTCTCGTTGGTGTTGCTCGCTTACTTGAAAGGCGATGCGCGCGACCTGAAGGCTGGGGAGTACCGGTTCAAACAAGGGATTACCCAGCTGGAGCTGCTCCACCAGGTGGTGGAGGGACGAGTGGTGGAATACCCGTTGGTGTTGATCGAGGGTTGGACCTTCGGGCAGTTTCTAAAGGTGATTGACGATGCTCCGAAGTTGACCAAGACGCTCGACGGCTTGAGCTATGAGCAGATCATGGAACGACTGGGTCAACCTGGGCTGCACCCCGAGGGGCAGTTCTATCCCGATACTTATTACTACTCAGCTGGCACCACTGATCTTAACCTATTGCAGCGCGCATTCGCACGAACGCAAGATCGCTTGCGGGACGAGTGGGCCGCGCGGTTGCCGGATTTGCCGTTGAAGACTCCCTACGAAGCCCTGACCCTGGCATCCATCGTGGAAAAAGAAACCGGACTTGCCAGTGAACGCTACTTGATCGCAGGGGTGTTCATCAATCGGTTGCGCCGTGGTATGCGTCTGCAGTCCGATCCCACCGTCATCTACGGGATGGGGCAGTCGTTCGACGGGAATCTCCGGCGCAAAGACCTGTTGCGTGACTCCCCCTACAGCACCTACACGCGCCCGGGCCTGCCGCCCACGCCGATCGCTATGCCCGGCGGAGATGCACTGCATGCGGTTTTGAATCCCGCTACCACCAAGGCGCTTTACTTTGTTTCGCGCAATGACGGCAGTCACCAGTTCTCCGAGACCTTGCGCGAGCACAACGAGGCCGTAATCAAGTACCAGTTGCGCGGCAAGAAGAGAAAATTCTCGTCGTACCGGACGGCGAATTGAGCAATAGAACCCCTCACCCCGACCCTCTCCCACAAGGGGAGAGGGAGTTAAAAAAAACGGAAATTCAGTCGATTTCGCGTTTTACAGGTACTGGCCTATGCTCTACAGTGGTCCGTTTTCAAGACCCATTGCTTACTTGCCCTACCTCCCCGGTTTGTACACCCACGAGAGGAGCGGGGATTAATTCTGTGAGGCGTGAGGAACGACTTCAGTTGGAAGTAGCAAGTAGCAAGTAGCAAGGAAATGCAACGGATGAGGACATAATCCCGTGATTCGTGAATAGTAATTCGTGATTGGCTAGAAACGAGCAGGGAGGACCAAGGGCCGTGAGGAGTGAGAAGTCACAAGGATTAAGCACATAGGACTGAGCATCGAGCGTTATCCTGTATCCCCTCCGCACCCGAAAGACAGGATTTGTTTTTTTACGCATTTTAATGCCCTCTCCCCTTGTGGGAGAGAGATAGGGTGAGGGGATGCGCCCTGGTCAAGCCGAGCCCCGAGTGCAGCCGAAGGACCGGCCCGGAACGGGTTGAAGTTGTTTTGCTTTGGAACCCCCTTACTCAAGCCGAGCGAGGCACGAAGGCGAAGAACACGCCCGAAGGGGCCGCGAGACGGATCTCGCGCGTCCGGGCCAGGGCCAGGGAATGGCCCTTGCGCGGACCGTCTGAGACGAGTGCGGAGCGAGGGAACCCGCGGGGTTTGCGGGCGCAGAGTCTGGGGTGCCTTTTCTTTCGGTTCCTTTGAGCCGCACCGTCCCTGGCGCGGCCCCTGACGGGCGCATTAAAATGCGGCCGTTCGCTCCAGGCGAGTGTCTTTGGGCAAGTGAAGACAAATCTGATGGGATCAGATTTGGACCGCCGAAGGCGACCCGCAGGGCGAAGGCCAGGGATGGCCTGAGTCAAAAGAACACGTCGTACGGGGGTGGGTGAGCTGGGAAAAGGCAAGCGTCCAGTGAACGCTTGCCCCGGCGAACGGGCTTGCCACGGAGGGCAAGCACAGGACTTGCAAGCGAGAGCACGGAGAGCGGAGCGCAGCAAGCCCGGTAGTAAAATATTGCCGGTAGGCGACACCATTAGCAAAGGAAGACGAAACCCATGAGGCACGGGTTCCTCATAACGCTCGAAGGCATCGAGGGTGCCGGCAAGAGCACGAACCAGACACACGTTCGAGATATCCTGGAGCAGGCCGGCCGGGAGGTGGTCGCCACACGCGAGCCCGGTGGCACGGAGCTCGGGGAGCGTATTCGCACGCTGCTATTGAGCACGCCGGGCGTGGAGATCCCGCCGGAGACGGAGGTGCTGCTCATGTTCGCTGCCCGGGCCGAGCACCTGGCCCAGGTCATCAAACCGGCGCTGGTGCACGGGAAGACCGTCGTTTGCGACCGTTTCACGGACGCAACCTACGCCTATCAGGGCGGTGGCCGGGGCGTGGCGTTCGAGCGCATCGCGTTGCTGGAGAACTGGGTCCAGGGCGACCTGCGCCCGGCGCTGACGTTGTTGTTTGATGTTCCGGTGAATGTGGGGTTGCAACGCGCAGCTCATCGCGGCAACCCGGATCGCTTCGAGCGCGAAGACCACGAGTTTTTCGAGCGAGTCAGACAAGCTTATCTGCAAGCGGCGGCGCGCGAACCAGACCGGGTACGGGTGATCGACGCGACTGCTCCGCCCGCTCAGGTCCAGCAGCGGATTCGCACGATCTTGCACGAAGCCGGAGTGTCGTGAGCCGCGTATGAACGCAACCGAACACTTCCCGTGGCACGAACCGCAATGGCAAAGCCTGATGCAGGATCCGGCCAGGTTATCGCACGCGCTCCTGCTCGTGGGTTTGCCAGGGCTTGGCAAGGTCGCCTTTGCCGCCCGGCTTGCGCGATCGTTGCTTTGCGGCGAACCCGGACCGCAGACACGGGCGTGCGGGGCGTGCAAGGGCTGTCTCCTGCTCCGGGCCGGCACCCACCCGGACCTGCGCTTGGTGGAACCCGCCGAGGAGGACAAGCCCATTACCGTGGACCAGGTGCGAGCGCTGGTGGATTTCGCTATGACGCGGCCGCATACCGCCAAACGTAAGGTCGTGCTCATGCACCCGGCGCAGGCGATGAATTTGAATGCGGCCAACAGCTTGCTCAAGCTGTTGGAGGAACCACCGCTCGGAAATGTATTCGTGCTCGTGAGTGACAGGCCTACCCGTCTCCCTGCCACTGTACGAAGCCGCTGTCGGCGCGTCGAGTTCAAGCCGCCGCCCGCTGATGCAGGAACCGCCTGGTTGACCGAACAAGGGGCAGGTGCTGCCGAGGCGGGGGCCTTGTTGGCCTTGGCGAGCGGCGCGCCGCTGCGGGCGCTCACGTTGCGGGAGGCGGGCTTCCTTGACCAGCGGGCCGAACTGCTGGACGATATGGACGCGATACGGCGGCACAGCGCCGATCCCGTATCACGAGCGGCACGCTGGCAAGGCCTCGGCCCGGAGATATGCCTAGAGTGGCTTCAGCGGTTGATCTCGGACCTGATCAAACTGGCGATGCTTGGCGAGAGCGCCACGAGCCTGGTCAACGTCGACTTGGCACCACGTTTGCATGGTCTGGTGGAGGGGTTACACTTGAAACAGCTATACGGGTTTTCAGACGCCGTTTCGGAGGCGCGCGAGCTGCTAAAAAGCCCCTTGGATAACTTGTTGCTTTTGGAAGATATTCTGATACGCTGGAGGACAGTCGCTCAATAACAAACTGGCAAGCTCGCGAGAACCCGGTTGAGACGGGCTGCGAACGCGGCGGCCGGGCTTGGAAATTGCAAGGCTGCGCGACGTTTGTTTTGTGCCTGCCAGCGCACCTTAAGGATTTGAGAACCCTCGCCGCATGGTAAACATCCCGAAAAAGCCGGTAAGACCTGTAGCGCTGGCGCGCCCCGGCGTTTTGTCTTTGACCATCAAGGACAAGAATGCCTTGTATGCCGCCTATATGCCCTACGTCAAAGGAGGCGGGCTGTTTGTCCCGAGCAACAGACGCTACAAGCTGGGCGATGAGGTGTTCATGTTGTTGACGCTGTTGGATAGCAAGGAAAAGATCCCGGTCGCCGGGCATGTCGTTTGGGTCACCCCCGCGGGGGCTCAGGGTGGCCGTACCGCCGGTATCGGTATCCAGTTCAGCGAGAAGGACGCCGGTGTGGCACGAAACAAAATCGAAGTGATACTTGCAGGCTCTATTCAGTCCGATCGCCCCACCCACACCATGTGACGGCGTTGAATCTCGTCGATTCGCACTGCCACGTCGATTTCGAGCCCCTGAGCACCGACCTGGAAGCGGTCCTCGCGCGCGCGCGCGATAACGATGTCGCATACATGTTGTGCGTGGGCGTGAACCTCGAGGATTTCCCGCGGGTCCAAGCGCTTGCACACAGCCACGCCCATATCTTTGCCTCCGTAGGGGTCCATCCCAACGAACGCGATGGTCACGAGCCGGATCCCGAGGAGCTCGTAGCGCTCGCGAATGATCCACGTGTCGTGGCCATCGGCGAGACCGGGCTTGATTACTATCGCTGTGAGGGCGATCTGGGCTGGCAGCAAGAGCGATTCCGGCGCCATATCCGTGCCGCCAGGGCATGCGCGAAACCGTTAATTATCCACATGCGTGACGCCGGTGCCGATACGATTCGAATTATGCGGGAGGAGGGCGCCGAGGAGGTCGGCGGTGTCATGCACTGCTTCACGGCCAGCTGGGATATCGCGCAGGAGGCCATGGCGCTCAACTTCCATATCTCGTTTTCCGGTATCGTTACCTTCAAAAATGCCACGGCCTTGCATGAGGTCGCCAGCCGTGTACCTGCGGAGCGCATTCTGGTGGAGACCGATGCGCCCTACCTGGCGCCGGTACCCTACCGCGGCAAGACCAACGAGCCGGCATTCGTCCGCTACGTGGCGGAATGCCTGGCGCAGTTGCGTGCGTGCCCACTGGAAGAGCTGGCCGAGCAAACGACTACAAACTTCTTTTCGCTATTTCGCCATGCGAAGCGGGCCGAGAGCGTGCCGGCGTAGACTCGCCTTGGGGCGAATGCCTCGCGTCGACCACGGCCTAAAAAAAGGAGTCAAGACGATACGTCCCACACCCCCGGTGTGAAACGCTGAAACTCGCCAAGACCGAAGACCGAGAGGCCTGGGGTATGGGCTGTGCTCAAAGGACATGGATCACCCCTTTGTTTCCGAGACACGCCGTGAATCCCTGCGGTGCTACGCAATCGTGCTGCGCTTGCAGGACCGGGGCTCGCCTTTCTTCGCTCCCGCTGTCCCTGCTTCGCTCGAAAGCCCGGGGCGTGCCGTCCGTGGCACGCCCGTTCGCCGGGACGAGCGTCCCCCGGACACTCGTCTTTATTCGGCGCACCCATGACGAGCCCGTTCGGCCGGGCAAAGTGCCACCGGCACTTTGTCTTTACCGGCCTCACCCCTGTAGGCTCGACGCCAGCCTCCTTGGCTTGCGACGGTCTCGGAAACAAAGGCCCGATCCATGCATCGGGCGGTT
>FXBF010000309.1_pt1 | contig 16252 bp, 17 predicted proteins | sample 5335321 | NCBI WGS metagenome assembly FXBF01 (sample SAMEA103928391, study PRJEB20085) | sediment metagenome | isolation source: sediment
GCCGGTGAGGTTGCCCAGGTGTCATTGTCTCTGCGCAGTGCAGCGCCGCCGCCCGCCCGAATACAACAAGGTCGAGTAGCGAATTCGAACCGAGGCGATTGGCGCCGTGCACGGAAACACAGGCGGCCTCGCCGACGGCCATCAGTCCCGGCACGACCGTTTCGGCATCGCCGTCCTTGTTTGTCACGACCTGGCCTTTGTAATTGGCCGGGATGCCGCCCATATTGTAGTGGACGGTGGGCAATACCGGTATCGGCGCTTTTGTAATGTCGACGCCGGAAAAAATTCTGGCAGTCTCGGCAATACCGGGCAGGCGTTCCTCGATGACCTCGGGTCCGAGATGCTCCAGGTGAAGATGGATATGATCCTTTTCTGCGCCAACGCCGCGACCCTCACGAATCTCGATCGTCATCGAACGGCTGACGACGTCGCGGGAGGCGAGATCCTTCGCATTCGGTGCATATCGCTCCATGAAGCGCTCCCCGTCCGAATTGGTCAGATAGCCGCCCTCGCCGCGGGAGCCTTCCGTGATCAGCATGCCGGCACCATAGATTCCGGTCGGGTGAAACTGTACGAATTCCATATCCTGCAACGGCATGCCGGCGCGAAGCACCATGGCACCGCCATCACCGGTGCAGGTATGGGCAGATGTGCATGAAAAATACGAGCGACCATATCCGCCTGTCGCCAATATGACCTGGTGCGAGCGAAAGCGGTGCAAATGACCTTTCTCGAGGTCCAACGCCACGACACCTCGGCACGCCCCGTCTTCCATGATCAGGTCGATGGCAAAGTACTCGATGAAGAACTCGGCATCGTGTTTCAGCGATTGTTGATAAAGAGTATGCAACATCGCGTGGCCGGTGCGATCTGCCGCTGCACAGGTGCGTTGCGCGGTGCCTTCGCCAAAATGCGTTGTCATGCCGCCAAACGGACGCTGATAAACGCGTCCGTCTTCGGTACGCGAAAACGGCACGCCGTAATGCTCGAGCTCGATCACGGCGCCCATCGCTTCCTTGCACATGTATTCGATTGCGTCCTGGTCGCCAAGCCAGTCCGCGCCTTTAACCGTGTCGTACATGTGCCAGCGCCAATCGTCCTCCCCCATATTGCCGAGTGCGGCACTGATGCCGCCCTGAGCAGCCACGGTATGGCTGCGCGTCGGGAAGACCTTTGTGATACATGCCGTCTTGAACCCGGCCTCGGCCAGGCCGAGGGTCGAACGTAATCCGGCGCCGCCTGCCCCGATCACGATGATGTCGTAGCTGTGATCGATAAACTCGTAATCGCTCATCAGACACCGAAGCCGATTCTCAGCACGGCATATATGCCCGCGACCGCCAACAATATATGTGCGAGCATATTAGTCCGCAGGGAAAAGACCGTGATAGCCGGTCCGTGCACGTAGTCTTCAATGACCACCTGCACACCCAGCCTGGAGTGATAAACGAGCGTTGCAAACGTCAATACCATCAGCATGCTGCTCAATGGCTTGCCCAACCATGTGGACACGGCATTAAATTGGAGGTCTTCAAGCAACAGCAGAGAAATCAGAAACCACAGTCCCAGAAAGATCAGGGCGACGGCTGTTAGCCGCTGCGCCCACCAGTGACCGGATCCATGATTCGAAGAACGCTGACTCATCCCTTAATGCCCGATACCTACAGTGCAAGCCAAAGCCAGAGCGTCAAGGCCGACGATGCCACCACGACAGACCAGGCCGAGGCATTTACCTGACGTATTTCGAATCCCTTGCCCATATCCCAAAAAAGGTGTCGAACGCCGTTACACAGGTGAAAGAAAAACGCGAAACTGAAGCCCACCAACAGCAATTTGCCAACGATCGATCCAAATAATGCGGCGACCTGGTCATAGGCTGGCGCGCCGGACGACAACGCGAGCAGCCAGATCGTCAAGATGACAAGCCCAGCCGACAGCGCAACACCGGTAAGCCGATGCAGGATTGAAAGCGTCATCGTTATCGGCCAGCGATAAATTGTCAGGTGCGGCGAGAGCGGACGGCCTGCTTTATTCATTCTTAATTTCTGTTCCTAGAAGTCGACGCAGCGACCGTTCTTCTCCCAATCACCGTAACGGGTCGGGTCCGGGCCGTCTGTACCGCCAATTTCTTTCGCAGGTTTGACACCCTCACGACCAGCCTTCGCGCTATCATTCACGTCTTCAGTCTTGTCGGCTTCGGAGTTTTTTATCGACTTATTGTTGTCGTGGGGCATTTAGGAAGTATGCCAGACTGTGTAGGCTTGTGCTGCTATGCCAGATGAGATCTATAAACTGATTCGCGTCACGGGAAGCGATGCCGGCGAGTTTCTTCAGGGGCAGCTTAGCCAGGATATGGAGCGCGTGTCCCAGACGGGAAGTCTGCCCTCAGCATGGTGTAACCCGAAGGGTCGCGTCGTGTCCCTGCTTCGAATTCTGATGATTGACGGCGGCTACGGGCTCGTACTGCCGGCCTCGATGGCGGAATCCGTTTGTGAGCGACTGGCCGTCTATCGGCTGCGAGCGGATGTCGGCCTCGATGTCGAGGACTCGGACTGGACATGCCTCATCATCAATCAAGATGCCGACCTCGAGACACTCGAAAAACTCGACTTGCGCCCGGCGCAGGAAATGAACGCCTGCCGCATCGGTCACGGGCAGATTGCGGTCAATGTCGGCATCGAGGAAGCGTGCATCGAACTTATGGGCTATACATCGGACATCGAGAGAGCCGGGATTATTAGTCCCGCTCCCGCCAATGTCCTGCGTACTGCAAAAATCCGCGCCGGTATTGCGGAGATTACAGAGCGCCATTCAGAAAAATTTACGCCGCATATGCTGAATCTCGATCTGCTCGGCGCAATCAGCTTCGACAAGGGTTGTTATACCGGACAGGAAGTCGTTGCAAGAACCCAGAACCTGGGCAGCAGCAAACGTCGCCTCATGCGTTACCGGTCAGACGCAACACTAGCCGCCGGGGATAACCTGTTCGATGGGGAAAGAAACGTCGGCGAAGTCATCAACGTCATCGGAGACGATCTGTTGGCCGTGACGCCGCTGGAAATGCATGCGAAGACGCTCTTTGCCAACGGCGTCGAAGTGACGCCGGTGCCATTGCCATTCGCAGTGCCAGATTCCTGATTCGCCCGTCAGGACGGGCCCTTCGCACCTGGCACCCGTAATCGCCCGTCAGGACGGGCTCCAACGATACGTCGAGCAGCCCCCGTTGGACCCGGTCCTGACGGGCGATATTCGACTTTCTCATAAAGTTAATCGAATACCTCGGGCCGCATGTGTGGGAACAGCAGCACATCGCGAATCGATGCTGAGTTCGTGAACAGCATAACGAGCCGGTCTATGCCGACCCCGAGGCCGGCTGTCGGCGGCATACCGTATTCGAGTGCCCGAATGTAGTCCGCGTCGTATGACATGGCCTCATCATCACCCGCCGAACGGCTCGCGGCCTGGGCCTCGAATCGCTGCGCCTGGTCCTCCGAATCGTTCAGCTCCGAGAAGCCGTTGGCGATTTCACGACCGGCGATGAAGAGTTCGAAGCGGTCCGCTATGAAGGGGTCGTTGTCATTGCACCGTGACAGCGGTGACACTTCGGTCGGGTAAGCAGTAATAAATGTCGGTTCGCGCAGTTTCTCTTCGCAGGTTTTGTCGAAAATCTCTATCTGCAATTTGCCGCAGCCGTAATCTTTCTCGATCTTGATCTCCAGTTTCCTGGCAATTTCGGTCAGGTACTCGGGGTCGCGCAATTTAGCCTTGTCCATATCGGGGTTGAACGCGATGATCGCCTCTTCGACGGACATGCGCGCGAAGGCTTTCCCGAAATCATATTCCTCGTCCTGATATTCAACCTTTGAATCACCAAGCAGCGATTCCGACATGCCGCGAAGCAACGCCTCGACCATCTCGATCAGATCCTCGTAATCGGCATAGGCTCGATAGAGTTCGAGCATCGTGAATTCGGGATTGTGCTGCGTCGAGATTCCCTCGTTGCGGAAATTCCGGTTGATTTCATAAACGCGTTCGAAGCCGCCGACGACGAGTCGTTTCAGGAAAAGCTCCGGTGCAATTCGCATATATAGCTGCATGTCGAGCGCATTGTGATGTGTCGTAAACGGCCGCGCGATCGCACCGCCAGGCGCCGTCTGCATCATCGGTGTCTCGACTTCGAGAAAATCCTGCGCATCGAGAAACGCGCGAATGTAGGCGACCAGTTCTGAACGCAGCCGGAACACGCGGCGGCTGTCCTCGTTCATGATCAAATCGACGTAGCGCTGCCGGTATCTGATTTCACGGTCAGCCAGGCCGTGGAATTTCTCCGGCAATGGCCGCAAGGACTTGGTGAGCAATTGCACGTCGTCGGCCATTACCGTCAGCTCGCCGGTCTTGGTCTTGAACAAGGATCCCGTGGCACCGACGATATCGCCAACGTCCCATTTCTTGAATTTCTGGTAAAGCCCCTCGGCGAGCCGGTCGCGTTCGAGTCGAAGCTGAATCTGCCCGGTCCGGTCCTGCAATTTAACAAAGCTGGCTTTGCCCATCACGCGCTTGACCATCATGCGACCCGCGACCTTTACCTCGACTGCCTCTTCTAGAAGGGTCGCATCCTCGCGTTCACCAAAAGCCTCGTGCAGTTCCTCGGCAAGTGCGTTTCGTCGGAAGTCGTTCGGAAAGGCATTGCCGGACTCACGCTGTTCGCCAAGCTTGCGCCGACGCTCGGCGATGAGCTTACTTTCTTCCCCGCTATTTTTTTCCCTATCGCTCACGAGCCCGGGGATTTCACGAGAGTCCGGGAATGTGGACGAGAGATCGGAGTGCCCGACATCGCTCTGCACTGAGAGCCATGCCGGGCTAGGGCTCGAAGGAAGAGCCAGTCAGGTGCAACTCGCATGCATGTTGCACCAGTTGATGCGTAAGATCGGCCAAGCGAAAGCGCAGCAAACTGGCGCAACGTGGGGGCCCGATCCGGCCACAAACCGGACAGCCAAGGAGAGGTAAAGAGATTCATCACCTGCAATATTCCTTATCAATATCTATGTTATGTCAGTGTCACAGGACCGGGGCGGTCTCCTGGAATCTTCGGGCTATAGCCCCTGTTTTAGTCCCGCCTCGATGAATTCATCCAGCCCGCCATCAAGCACGGCCTGTGTGTTGCCGGTCTCGACCCCTGTTCTGAGATCCTTGATCCTGCTCTGGTCCAATACGTACGACCTTATCTGATTTCCCCATCCGACGTCTGCTTTGCTTTCCTCTACCTTCGATGCGTCTGCACGGCGTTTCTGCAGTTCGAACTCATAGAGCTTTGCTTTCAACTGCTTCATCGCCGTTGCTTTGTTCTTGTGTTGCGAACGGTCGTTTTGACACTGCACGACGATATTCGTCGGCATGTGCGTGATGCGTACTGCGGATTCTGTGCGATTGACGTGCTGACCGCCAGCACCGCTTGCACGATAGACATCAACTCGAAGATCACCGGGATCGATGTCGATGTCGATTTCGTCGTCTACCTCGGGTGATACGAAAACACTCGCGAACGACGTGTGACGGCGATTGCCGGAGTCGAACGGGGACTTTCTGACCAGTCGGTGCACACCGGTTTCGGTGCGCAACCAGCCATAGGCGTACTCACCGACGACCCGGACGGTCGCACTCTTGATGCCGGCGACTTCGCCTGCCGAGGCCTCGATGACTTCGGATTCGAAGCCATGAGACTCTACCCAGCGCAGATACATGCGCAGAATCATTTCCGCCCAGTCCTGGGCTTCGGTGCCCCCAGCGCCCGATTGTATGTCTACAAACGCGTTGCTGTCGTCCATCTCCCCGCTGAACATGCGGCGAAACTCGAGGCCGGCAACTCGCTTTTCAATGCCTTCGAGATCAGCGGCGACGCCTCCGACCGTTGCCTCATCGTCCTCTTCGATGGCAAGGCTTATGAGTTCATTTGCATCGTTAAGCCCTGTAGAAAGCTGGTCGAGTTCATCGACTACTTTTTCAAGTTGGGCCCTTTCTTTCCCCAGCGATTGCGCGCGTTCAGGCTCGTTCCAGACTGAGGGCTCCTCGAGCTCCCGGCGCACTTCGGTCAGGCGCTCGCTCTTTCCTTCATAGTCAAAGATACCCCCTTAACGCCGTCGTGCGTTCCGACAGGTTGGTAATCTTCTGTTTTATCTGGCCGGTTTCCATTAATTTGAGCCAATGCGGTTTGCGCAAAACGCGGCATGTTAACACGGCACAATTTGTTCGACGATCAACTGTGGCGTTTCGACGCCGCGAAATTCGTTCACATCGAGGCGATAGGCCATCCTGACGGGTCCACGGATCGGCAATCCGGCCTGGTTGAAAGCGATTGCGTCGATTACGACGGGGCCGTCCACAGGCTGCACCCGCATCTTCAGGTGATTCTCACCGACCACTCGTTGATCGACGACAGAAAAATCGCCGCTCCACATCGGCTCCGGAAATCCGGCACCCCAGGGTCCGGATGCGCGCAGCAAATTGGCGAATTTCAGACTCATGGAATCCGGCGGCAGCGTGCCGTCAGTCAGCAGCGCACCGCTGAAATCAGCTGCAGGATAAAGTCGCTTGATCTGTTCGGATACACAATCCGAGAACTCAGGGTAGTGTTTTTCCGGCAGGTTCAGCCCCGCTGCCATCGCATGTCCGCCAAACTTGGCTATCAGCCCCGGGCGGTTCGCCGATACGGCTCCGAGTAAATCCCGCACATGAACGCCGGGAATCGAGCGCGCAGATCCTTTCAGCTCTCCCCCGTCATCTCGTGCGAACGCGATGACGGGACGGTGACAGCGTTCGCGAACCCTGGATGCGATAAGGCCGACGATCCCCTGGTGCCAGGACTCGTCGTAAAGACAGACACAAGACGGAAGATTGCGATCATCCAACGTGTCGACGTAGGCAAACGCCTGATCACGCATCTTGGTTTCGATGTGTCGTCGTTCACTGTTGATCCGGTCCAGTGTCGCGGCATATCGAGTAGCCAATGCTGGATCGTCTGTGAGCAGGCATTCAATACCGACCGACATGTCTTCCAGCCGGCCTGCGGCATTCAATCTCGGTCCGACAACGAAGCCCAGGTCCGAGCTTACCGTGCGGCCAATCGAGCGCCCTGACTGACTCATCAAGGCCTGTATGCCGGCAACTGCCTTGCCGGCGCGTATCCGATCCAGGCCCTGTCTGACAAGAATGCGGTTGTTGAAATCGAGCGTGACGACATCCGCGACAGTGCCCAGGGCCACCAGATCGAGATAGCTCGCCGGTATCCTCGCCGCACCGTCGACGCCCTCGGACTCGAGCGCGCGCCCGAGTGCCGCCATCAGATAAAATGCGACCCCGACGCCCGCCAGGTGCGGGCTCGGAAAATCGCTGTCCGGGAGGTTCGGATTGACCATCGCTCTCGCTGCCGGCAGTTCGCTGCCCGGCAAATGGTGATCGGTAATCAGCACCGGGATACCGAGCCGCTCAGCTTCCGCGACACCGGCAATGCTGGACACGCCATTATCAACCGTGATCAACAGGGCCGGCGATCGTCCGGCAGCGACTCGTACTATTTCAGGCGTCAGCCCGTAGCCGAATTCGAAGCGATTCGGCACCAGATAATCGACCTTTGCAAAACCGAAGTCCCGAAGACAGCGAAGAACGAGCGCGGTACTCGTCGCACCGTCGGCATCGAAATCACCGATCACGGTGATATGCCTGTCTCTGAACTCGAGAAGCAGTTCGACGGCCTCCGTGACGCCATTCAATGAGCTGACCGGTGCAAGCTTCGACAGGCTGTGGTTCAGATCTGCCGGGTTCTCGATGCCCCGCGCCGCATAGACGCGAGCGAGCACCGGATCGAATTCCATAAGCGCATCCAGCACCGGCTGCTTGGGCACCCGTCTTGTTTTTAAGGATCGGTACGGAGACATCGATGTGGTTTTACAACAGCGGAGACGTCCGGCGCCAGAAGCGAAAGGCATCGAATCGACCAACTTCTGTTGTCAGTCCGTCACGGAACAACAAAATAAGGCGATCGAGCCGCCCGCTTTTCAGCAGCCCGCGAAGTTCATCGAGATGCCTTGCGAGCGATTCGCCATCTTCGTCGGAATCCGGGGTCACGACGACGAGGTCTTTGACCGCAATGTCGAGACATTCCGCGAAATTACCCGGCCACGGCGCAATCACGCCCGTGCAACTTTCCCAATAGCCCTGGAACAACGGGTCGTCGCCAAAAAAGGGCGGCAATAGTTGCACTTTTTTCTCAGGCGCCATGCCGCCACCCCAGAACCAGACCGAATTGACCGGCAACAAGCCTTCCGCCTCGCGCCGTAAATTGACCTCATGTTCGTGGAGGCACAGTTGCAATTCACTGGTCAGCTTGTGATATCCGGCCGCGGCCTCACCTGTCGGCATGAATTCGTCAGGCTCCTGGCCGTCGATGACTGCCGCTGACATCGTTGCAGTTGCGATTGCTTCATTGCCTCGCAAATAACCGTGTTTGCCCACCCTCGCAAATGCGAAACTTGTGTCCTCGCCCAATGATTTCTGCAGGAAATCAAAGATCGTCCGCAGGTCCGACTTCGGCGACCGAGCTCCACTTAGTGCGTGCAAACACAAATAGTCAAGCTTTGCCTCCAGATGCACGGGGTCGGCGGCAGCGATCCACACGTTTGGCCGGTCTCCGGTTTGACCCCACAGTCTCAGCGCCCCCAGCCCCTCTTCGGGCAGCGATAGTCCGGCTGCGGAAAGCACCCTGGCGAACATATCCTGAGGCTTTTCCGCAATCCAAAATGTGGAGCGAGACAGCCAGCGACGGTGATTGGCGTTGCTTATACGGCCGGACATTCCAGCCGGCAGCACGACGATCGCTTGCCTCAATTTCTCTTTTGCCGTAAACATAGCCAGATGTGTAGCATGGTAACGAAGCGCTTCAGGCAATTCTTTGAAATTTACAAGAGATCAGATTTCCAATGTCACGATTCGCCGTGTCGAATCGGGGGCAATTATGGTTGGCGATCAACTGCTAAGCAATAATTTTGCGCTGACGACGGATGAAGTTTTTGGCGACTGGCAGGCTTCTAGCATCGAGGAATTGACCGAGGACGATTTTGAGCCGCTCATTGCTTTGAAACCGGAGCTGATTCTGCTCGGCACAGGCTCGAAGCCCGTTTTTCCGCCGCGCGAACTGGTTTTTTCTCTGGCCAGGCAGGGAATCGGACTCGAGGCGATGGATACGGCCGCCGCCTGCCGCACCTTCAATATCCTGATCGGCGAAGGCCGCAGAGTCGCCGCAGTGATGATTGTCACGGAGAAATAAAGGAGATCGCCCGTCAGGACGGGCTCCAACAGGTGCCAATTGAATCGTAGGAGCCCGTCCCGACGGGCGATTCTTTATGATCAGTCCAATAACGAATCGCTGAATATGCCGTGACTCTCCATCATGTCGCGAAGGTTTCTTAGTGCGTCGAGCTGAATCTGGCGAACTCGCTCCCGCGTTACACCGATTTCCTTGCCGATCTGCTCAAGGGTCAGCCGCCGTTGGCCGTGCAATCCGAATCGCCGCTCGACCACAGCCCGTTGTTTGTTGCTTAGTTTGAAGATCCACGCATCGAGGATCATATGGACCCTTTCCTGCTGGGCACATTGAGCGGGCCCGGCGTCGTGCCTCGCCGGCAGAGAATCGAGCGGCTCGTGGTCGGATGAACTCGAGCAAATCGTGACGCGCTCGTGTAATGCCAGCAGTCTCTCGACATCGGCCACGTCTTTGTGCAGGTATTCTGCTATCTCTGCCGCCGTCGGATGGTTGTCCCGTGCCTGCCAGAGGGTCCGAGACGCACGAATGCAGGCATTGATCTCCTTGATCACATGGATAGGCAATCGAACTGTGCGTGACTGGTTCATGATCGCCCGCTCGATGGTCTGGCGAATCCACCAGGTAGCATAGGTCGAAAAGCGAAAACCGCGTTCCGGGTCGAACTTCTTGACCGCATGAATCAGCCCCAGATTGCCTTCTTCGATGAGGTCCAGTAGTGGCAGCCCGCGATTGACATAGCGGCGCGAAATTTTCACGACCAGGCGGAGATTGCTTTCAATCATGCGATGCCGGGCGGACTCGTCGCCCTTTTTGATCCGGCGCGCGAATTTCACTTCTTCTGATGCCGTCAGTAGCGGCGACACGCCGATCTCGTTCAGGTATATGCGGGTGGGGTCGGCGCTCCGACTCGGGCCGGGATCCGGCCGTCTTTTGCTCGATTCACGAAAAATCTCGCCCACTTTACAGTCCCTCGCCAATTCGGGAGCAGACCACGACACGTCAAGTGACGATCAAGTCGATTTATCTCGCAGGCAAATATTGTCGCGGGTTAACCGGCTTGCCATTGCGCCTGATTTCAAAATGCAGTCGCGGCTTTCCTTCCGGCCCCTCACCCATCGTCGCTATTTTTTGACCCTTTTTTATGCCCTGGCCCTCTCTGACCAGTAGCGACGCGTTGTACCCGTAGGCACTCAGGTAGGTGTCGTTGTGCTTTAGGATAATAAGCTCTCCGTAACCTATTAGTCCACTTCCCGAATAAACGACGATGCCGGTTGCCGCTGCTTTGACGGACTGACCGATCGACCCGTCGATCAAAATGCCGGTGCCGGTGCCTGGACGGTCACCGAATTCGACCGTGACCTTGCCAGTGACCGGCCAACTCCAGGGCGGCGTCGGCTGTGTCGGGATCTGTGGTAGTGGCCGCGTGGTCGTCGACCTGGATGCTGATGTTGATGATGCCCGGCGCTCCCCGGGCGGCGGCGTTAACCGAATAGCCTGGCCTGGATAAATCAATGCGCCGTCACCGAGTTTGTTCCAGCGCGCAAGGTCGCGCGGATCCTCGCCGTATCGCCAGGCGATCGTAAAAAGCGTCTCGCCCGTGCGAACGAAGTGCCGCTCCGTGGGCGTGTGATCCCAGCGTGTCTTCGGTCCGCACCCTAACAGGAGAAGCAGCACGGACATCACGGCGAGGCAACGAATTCCTGCCATCTCCGCGCTAGTCCGCTTGTATGATAATGACGCCGATTATTACCGTCAGTAAGACCACGGCCCAGCCGATACGCTCTACATATTTTGGCAGAGCGGACGCCATACGCTCGCCGCCGGCGACAATCAGGCCCGCGACCAAGAAAAACCGGGCACCACGGCCGATCAGCGATGCGATCACAAAACCGGGCAGGTTCAACGCGGTGGCCCCGGCCGAGATCGTAAAAATCTTATACGGAATCGGTGAAAACCCTGCGACAAAAACGGCCCAGATGCCCCAGTCGTCGAACCATTGCCGGCCCTTCAGAAAGGCAGGCCAGTAACCCATGTTATGCAGCCAGGGCTCTATTGCCTCCAGAGAGAGATAGCCGATCGCATAGCCCGCAATGCCGCCGAGCAACGAGGTGATCGTCGTCACTGTGGCAAATCGCCAGGCACGCCCCCGGTCCGCGAGACACATCGGCGCCAGCATGACGTCGGGCGGAATCGGGAAAAAGGAGGACTCGGCGAAGCTCAATGCGGCCAGGTATTTCTCGGCATGTCGGTGAGCCGACCATGAAAGCACGCGATCGTAGAGGGGAGCGAACAGACGCAAGATTAGGGAATCCCTTGTTGAAACTTTTGATTAAGAATACATAGCATGAAGTTGTTTTTACTCTTATTTACCATGAACAAGCGGGACGAAGCTGACGAGGCCCAGCGATTGCTGCTCGTGGTGGTTGTTGCGCTTTGTCACTTTGGCCAGTTCCTGCCGGCCGGAAGGTCCGACCGGAATGACCAGCCGGCCACCGGGTTCGAGCTGCTGCAGGAGTTTTTCCGGGAGCTCCGTTGCCGCTGCGCCGACGATGATGCCGTCATACGGGGAATACTTTCGCCAGCCTTCCCAGCCGTCACCCAGTCGATAATGTACATTGTAGATATCCAACTGGCGCAGGCGTTGCTTGGTCTTTTTCAGGAGTTCAGGAATCCGCTCGACGGTATAAATCTCTTTGACGAGCGGTGCGAGCACGGCCGTCTGGTAACCGCAGCCGGTACCGATTTCCAGTACGCGCCCACCTTCCATTCCCTCGAGCAATGCCTCTGTCATCCTGGCAACGACGTACGGCTGACTGATCGTCTGTCCCAGCCCGATCGGCAGTGCCGTGTCTTCATAGGCCCGGCTCGCCAAAGCCTCATCGACGAACAAATGACGCGGGACGTTGCGGATCTGCTCGAGAACCTCGACAGACCCTATGCCGGAGTCATGAAGACGCTGCACGAGCCGGTCGCGCGTACGCGCCGAGGTCATTCCGATTCCGCGAATGCCGTCGATCATTTGCCGAGCCATTTGCCGAGCTTCGGCAGCGCCTCATGCCAGGTCAGGTCTACCTTGAGCGGCGTGACGGTAACGGCTCCCTGCTCGATGGCCTCGAAATCCGTGCCGGGCCCGGCGTCCTGACCCGGTCCGGCCGGGCCTATCCAGTAAATCGTCTTGTCCTGCGGATCTTTGGTCTTGATCAACGGTTCGGAGCGATGCCTGAAACCCAGCCGGGTTGCCTGGATCCCAGTCAGCTTATCGTAGGGTCGGTCCGGCACGTTGACATTCAGAATTACATCGTTGGGCAGCGGATTTTCCTGCAGCTTTTTTATGAGGTCGCAGGCAACTTTCGCAGCGGCGGCAAACTGGCCGCCCTGGTGGCCTACGAGGGACACCGCTATCGCAGGATAGCCCAGGAACCGACCCTCCATCGCGGCCGCGACCGTGCCGGAGTAAATAACGTCATCACCCAGGTTGGCGCCATGATTGACGCCAGCGACAACGATATCCGGCTCGAAATCCAGATAGCCGGACAACGCAAGGTGAACGCAATCGGTCGGCGTGCCATTGACAAAATAGCGACCGTCGGTCACTTCATGGATTCGTAATGGCGCATGCAGCGTCAGGGAATTGCTGGCCCCGCTATGATTTCGATCGGGTGCGACAACGACGACATCCGCTATCTCGGCGAGCGCATCTGCGAGCAGTGTTATTCCGGTGGCGAGATAGCCATCATCGTTACTGACTAGAATCTTCACATTACGTCCGTGAGTGAGCAGGTTTCGTGGGTTTTCGAAGCCGCGCTCACTATACTCAAAGTTCCCCTTCTGCCATAGCCGTGTTTACGGAGACTGTTGTGCCGACCAAGGACAAAGACGACCGGTCTCCCCAGGACGATGACGCCGACCTCTTCCGACGCCAGATGTCGGATGCAAGGCCGCTACGCCAGGAAGCCGTTCCGCCGCCGACGAGTCGCGTCAGACCCAGGGCCAGGTTCAGCAGACGCGATGAACGGAGCGCTTTGCGCGAGAGTCTCGAAGCGGATGCCGAATCAATGGAATTCGAAAGCGGACAAAGTCTGTCTTTTGCTCGTCCGTCCGTCGGCCACCGTACTTTACGAAAGCTGGCCCGTGGCAATTTCAGCGTTCAGTCCGAGATCGATCTGCACGGGCTGACTGTCGCCGAAGCAAGGACGGCACTTGCAGATTTCATCGAGGACAGTGTCGATCGCGGTCACCGCTGCGTGCGCATCATCCACGGCAAAGGCCTGGGATCGGGCAACCGCGGGCCGATTCTGAAACGAAAAGTCGACAGCTGGCTCAGAAAATGGGACGCGGTGCTGGCGTTTATCTCCGCCCGGCAGGCCGACGGCGGAACCGGTGCCATCTACGTGCTCTTGCGGGGACGGACTCGGAGTCCGTCCCCCTATTTCTAGTACCTAGCGATCTCCCTGAGTACCGCCGTTGCGAATCCGCCGCGCGTCAGGAAAAAGTCCAGCCACAGGGTACCGCCGTCTCGTTCCCAGTTGAAATCCCGGACCGCAAGGCGAAGCGCTCGCCTTGCATGCCGAACTCGTTCATTTGCGAGGCCATCCGTGAGATCAGGAAAGCGAATGACGACCGACTGCTCCCGGTCGGCGATGTTGCCCTCGCTTTGCAGGGCGCCGGCGCCCCACAGTGCACCACTGGGGTGAATGTCGAGTTCATCGATGCGTTGCCGGAGTTCGTCATCGGCTGCGGCAACATGAAAAATGCTGGCACTGCCATCGAGATTGGCGCAGTCACCTGCTTGCAAGGTGTTCCATGTATTGTCCCTTACCCGGTCTTCGAGGATATGATTAAAAAGGAACGACCGCGCAGCCGACAGCGCGAAACCTCGCTTGCTACGCGAAAGTCGCTTGCCGCCAAAAAGATCGCGCGCCAGACCGAGATTGCCACCGTCGCGCCCGAAGCGTTGCTCGCCGAAGTAATTTGGCACGCCGGCATGCCGCACTGTGGTCAGTCGATCGTCAAGGCCCTCATGCGTCCCCGTCAGATGCCTTAGCGCAATGCGAAAGTGATTGCCCGTGTGCGCGCCGTGACGAAGCTTACGCTGGTGCCTGCCCACCTCCAGCACGCGAATGCCGCCGAGGTCGAGCGTCATCCAGTCCACTTTGTCACCTGCAGGCCGACGGACGCTGAACCATTGCGTCGTCACCGCATGGCGGTCCTTGAGTCCGGCGTAGCCAATATCAGAGACTCGAATACCGGCGTATTTTGCGAGACCCCCGGCAACCCAGGCCGTATTGGCACCGTCTTTTTCAATCAGCAGGTAATCGTGCTCCCCATCGCCGGATAGCTCGAAACCGAGTTGCTCGTTAACCTGAAAGTCTGCGTTATCGGATCGAATGATGCAGGATGCGACTGGCTCGCCGAAGGCGCGCTGCCAGTCCGGGAGCAACTTGTCCGTCACTCTGCTTCTGGCGTGTCAGTGGCAGGAACCACCTGGTAGAAAGTTTCATTGTGGCCGATCATGCCAAGGTCTGTACGTGCCCTTTCTTCCGCCGCCTCACGCCCGTTTTTCAGATTGAGCACTTCTGCCTCGAGGGCAACATTTCGCTCCTTGAGACTCTGATTCTGCTGCCGTTGCTCGGCAACGGCGGACCTGAGCTCCCGGGTCTTGCGATAGCCGTCATCGGACAACCACAGCTTGGCCTGCATAACGAGTCCAAGAATCACCAATACTGAGAGTGTCCAGCGCGCAGTATGCAAGTTTGTCCCCTAAAACCAAATCCCAAGTCAGTCAGGGCGCTTTGACCGAGAATGCCTCCTTACCGGCATATCGGGCCTCATTGCCCAGTTCCTCTTCGATGCGTAACAGCTGGTTGTACTTGGCGATCCGGTCCGATCGTGACAGCGACCCCGTCTTGATCTGTGTCGCCTGCGTGCCGACCGAAATGTCCGCGATCGTACTGTCAGATGTTTCCCCGGAGCGGTGAGAGATGACTGCTGTGTAGTCTGCCTCGACCGCCATAGTAATTGCATCAAGAGTTTCCGATAAGGTACCGATTTGGTTAGGTTTTATCAATACAGAATTGGCGATTTTTTGCTCGATTCCGCGACCCAGGATCTTCGTGTTGGTGACAAAAATATCATCGCCGACAAGCTGCACGCGCTCGCCGAGCCTCTCGGTGAGCTGCGCCCAGCCGTCCCAGTCTCCCTCGTCCATGCCGTCTTCCATGAAAATAATCGGGTAGGCATCGACGAGTTCGGCGAGGAATTCGCAGAAACCGGCCGCGTCGAAGTCGCGCCCCTCGGAATCCAGCCGGTAACGGCCGTCCGTATAAAACTCCGAGCTCGCAAGATCGAGGCCCAGCAGGATGTCTTTTCCCATCCTATAGCCTGCTCGTTCTGTTGCCTCGATTATCGTGTCGAGCGCGGCCCGGTTGGAGGGCAGGTCCGGCGCGAATCCACCTTCATCCCCGACAGCGGTGTTCAGCTTCATCCCGCGCAACACATCCTTGAGAGAGTGAAATATCTCCGCGCCGTATCTTAATGCCTCGGCAAAGTTGGGCGCACCAACCGGCAAAATCATGAATTCCTGGATATCGATGCTGTTGTTGGCATGCGCCCCACCGTTGATGATGTTCATTGTCGGTACCGGCATCGTCGTGCTGTTGCCCAGATGTCGAAACAGAGGCACACCCTTTGATTGCGCTTCGGCTTTTGCGACCGCCAGTGAAACGGCGAGCAGAGCATTCGCGCCGAGGATTCCCTTGTTGTCGCTGCCGTCCAGATCAATCATCTTCTGATCGACGGCGCGCTGATCGCTGAATGATTCCGCAAGCAGAGCATCACGAATTATGCCGTTGATATTGGCGACCGCCTTTTGCACGCCTTTGCCGAGATATCTGGCTTTGTCACCGTCGCGAAGTTCGACCGCCTCTCGCGTGCCGG
>FXBF010000310.1_pt1 | contig 16230 bp, 15 predicted proteins | sample 5335321 | NCBI WGS metagenome assembly FXBF01 (sample SAMEA103928391, study PRJEB20085) | sediment metagenome | isolation source: sediment
GGCAAGGAAGTGAAGCCGGAGAGCCTCATGATGAGCTACGGCTACGATCCGATGCTCTCAGAAGGCGCCATTAAGCCGCCTATCTTCCAAACGTCCACCTTCGTTTTCGAAAGCGCGGAAGCAGGGAAGGCCTTTTTTGAGCTCGCGTACGGCCTGCGCGCCAAGGGCAAGGCCGAACAACTCGGACTCATCTACAGCCGCCTCAACAACCCCGACCTCGAGGTGCTCGAGGACCGTCTCACGCTGTGGGACGATGCAAAGGCCTGTGCGGTGTTCGAGAGTGGAATGGCCGCGATCACCACGAGCCTCTTCGCCTTCGTCCGCTCCGGGGATTTTGTGGTTCACAGCGAGCCGCTTTATGGTGGCTCTGAGCATTTTCTGCGGCACATTCTCCCGGATTTCGGGATCACGCCCGTCGGATTCCCTGCGGGCCATCCGGTTTCCGACATCGGGGAGTCGATCCGCAGTCGTACCGCCGGTGGGCGCGTGAGCGCCGTGCTCATCGAAACCCCGGCCAATCCCACGAATGCGCTGGTCGATATAGCGGGAGTCGTGGATCTGGCGCAGTCGTTGAACGGGAGCGACGACAAGCCGGTAGTGATGGTGGATAACACTTTCCTGGGGCCGCTGTGGCAACATCCGCTGCAACACGGTGCTGATCTCGTGCTGTATTCGGCGACCAAGTTCATTGGGGGGCACAGTGACGTGATCGCCGGAGCGTGCTTGGGTAGCTCTGAGTTGCTGCAGCGGGTACGGTCGCTCCGCACATTCATGGGGACAACGGCGGGCCCGTGGACGGGTTGGTTGCTCCTACGGAGCCTGGAAACGTTGAAGATGCGCATGACCGCGCAGATGAAGAACGCCCGGTACATCGCGGACTACTTGAACGACCATCCCAAAGTCCGCTGCGTGCGTTATCTCGGCCAGATCGACGAAGACAACGAGATGTACGAGGTGTACCGTCGGCAATGTGTGGGACCCGGCTCCATGGTGGCGTTCGAGATCGACGGTGGAGAAGCGGGTGCCTTCCGGCTCCTCAATGCGCTGCAGCTCATCAAACTCGCGGTAAGCCTGGGGGGTACCGAGTCGCTTGCCGAGCATCCGGCCAGCATGACCCACGCCGACATCCCGCCCGCCGACCAGGACCGCATGGGCATCAATCCTTCCCTGATACGCCTGTCCATAGGGGTCGAGCACTACGAGGATATCCTCGCGGATTTGGAGCAGGCACTGGCAGAAGTCTGACCGGTTCGTTAAAAGTCCTTCATATTCGCCGCATGGTCTCCCCACGGACTGGGCAGGTTCTTTAGGCGGAAACTGGGTTTCTTTCGGACCCCAGGGTACGTCTTCTCTAATAACAGGCGGACACAAGAGGTAGCGTAGTGACAACCACGACGACGACGACGTGCCCCAGCTGCGGCAGCGCCTCGGCGGGGAAATTCTGTAATGACTGCGGGGCTCCACTGGGCAGTCCCACGTGTCCTTCCTGCAAGGCATCCTTGCCACCAGGCACCAAGTTCTGCCAGGCGTGTGGCGCGGCCATCGGCGGACCGGGGCCGTCGGGGATCTCGGCTTCGTCGGGGATGTCGGCTTCGGTGAAACCCTGGATCGTCGCCGGGGGCGCCGTGGTGATCGTGGTCCTCACGGTGGTGGTGTGGGGTTCTGCGGCCCGACCGCCGGCCCAGCAGGCCGCCGCCATCGCCCCCGCTCCGGTGGACTTCAGCGGCTTCACGCCCCAGGCCAAGGCCGACACGCTGTTCAACGCGGTCATGTGGGCCCACTCACGGGGCGACCAGGGTGGTGTGATGAATTTTGCCACAATGGCTGTCGAGGCGTACGCGGCCTTGGGCGTGATGACCGCCGATTCGCGCTACCACCTCGGGACGATATACTCCGTGGCCGGGCCCATGGACATGGCACTGGTCCAGGCCGATTCCCTGGAACTGGCGTTTCCGGGCCATCTCTTCACCGCGATGCTCCGGGGGGGCGTGGCGCGGGTCCGACGGGACACCGCGGCGTTGGACGAAGCGTACCGGACTTTCCTCGAGAACTATGATGCGGAGATCGCGGCCGGTAGGTCCGAGTACCGGGATCACGCGACGACGGTCGATGCCTTTCTCGCCGAGGCCCGGGAGGCCACCGGTGCGGGTGGCTGAGCCCGGGAGTACATGACGACGACGACGACACTTACCGCAAGCAGCGGCGGTAGCCGCGAGGCCTCATGACTATTCTCGGACAACTCGCGCTCGGTTTGGGGTTCCTCCTCGCGATTTGGGGAACCGTGGTCGGCGCCATTGCCGGCCACACCGGGCGGTCGGAACTCGTTCACAGTACACGGCGCACGGTCTATGCGCTTTTTGGGGTGATGGCGGTTGCCACACTCGCCCTCATCGTTGCGCTCCTCAACCGCGATTTCAACGTCGAATACGTCTGGCAGTACACCAGTCGTCAGTTGCCCGCGGTGTACACCCTTGCCGCCCTTTATGCGGGGCAGGCCGGTAGCCTGCTGTTTTGGGCTTTCGTCCTCACGGGGTTCGCCGCCGCCGCCATCTGGCTCTCGCCGAGTCGCTATGCACGGTTGTTGCCGTATGTTGGAGCGGTCACGTGCGCTGTCACCCTGTTCTTCCTTGCGGCGATCCTGTTTTCGGCCAACCCGTTCGATCGGCTTCCGTTCACGCCGGCGGACGGCAACGGGCTCAACCCGCAGTTGCAGAACCCCGGCATGGCGATACATCCGCCGATGCTCTACCTCGGCTATGTCAGCATCACGATCCCATTCGCGTTCGCGGTGGCGGCGTTGCTGACGCGCCGGCTGGACGCGGATTGGATACACGCCGTTCGCAAGTGGACTCTATTGTCTTGGGTGTTCCTTTCGGTCGGGATCACGCTGGGCATGTGGTGGGCGTACGTCGAACTCGGTTGGGGTGGATATTGGGCGTGGGATCCGGTGGAAAACGCCAGCTTCCTGCCGTGGTTGACGATGACCGCGTTCCTGCACTCGGTAATGATTCAGGAAAAACGGGGCATGCTGAAGAAGTGGAACGTGATCTTGATCGCGCTGAGTTTCATGCTGTCGATCTTCGGCACGTTTATTACGCGCAGCGGAGTCATCTCCAGCGTGCACTCGTTCACGCAATCCAACCTCGGCTACTTCTTTCTCGTTTTTTTGATTCTTGCGACAGGGTTTCTGATCTGGTTGTTCTGGTCTCGGCTGCCGCTCCTGAAATCGGAAGGTCATCTCGAGAGCATGGTGTCCCGGGAAGCGAGCTTCCTGTTCAACAACTTGCTGTTGGTGGGAATGGCGTTTGCGATCCTGTGGGGCACGATGTTCCCCATTATCTCGGAATTGGTCCGCGGGGTTCAGGTCACTGTGGGGCCGCCGTTCTTCAACAGGGTCAACTTCCCCATAGGCCTTGCGTTGTTGGGGCTGACCGGTATCGGACCGCTCATTGCATGGCGCAAGGCGAGTTCAGGGAATCTGAAACGCCAGTTCACGATCCCGATCGCCGCCGCCTTAGTGCTCGGCGTCCTCTTGATCGTGTTGCAGTTCGGTGACTTCTACGCGGGTGCCGCGCTGACCCTCGGTTTGTTCGTCACGGTGGCGGTTTTGCAAGAATTCTGGCGCGGCGTGGGGGCTCGGCACCGGTTGCACGATGAGAGCTACGCGCTGGCGCTGGCCCGTCTGATCGGCCGTAATCGCCGCCGGTACGGTGGCTACGTGGTGCACCTGGCGATTGTGACATATTTCGTTGGCTTTGCGGGAAGCGCGTTCCGCACCGAGTTGCGGGCGACGCTCAGCCCCGGTGAAAGTGCTACGCTTCGCTCACCCTACGGATACGATTATACGTTCACTCACGTGGGCGTTTCCACCTTCAAATCACTGAACCGCTATGTGACTGCAGCGACGGTGGAACTGAAACGAAACGGTGAGCCTGTGGGATTGATCACCAGCGAGAAGCGGCAGCACTTTCGGTGCCTCGTAGCGGTGTCGCCGTGTCCGAACGGTCCCCAATACGAAGAGGCGAGTTTCCAGCCCTCAACCGAGGCCGGTATCAGGAGCGATTGGCGCGAAGATGTATATGTGGTGTTCGCGGGCGTGGCAGAAGGTACGGAATCGGCGGTGTATCAGTTCACCTTGACGCCGCTCGTGTGGTGGATCTGGTTTGCCGGCGCGCTGTTGGTGGTAGGAGGCGTCATCGTCATGTGGCCCGGGGGTGGCCCCACGCGGCGATCACCACGTCGTGCAATTGCGGGATACAACGTGAAGCTCGTTGATGAGGGGGAGAAAGCGGCGGTATGACAGCCCGCTGCTGCGCCCACAAGACGAGAGGCTGTTAGAAGTGCTGGAACTCGTTACAGGGATCGTCGTTGCGGTCATCGTCCTAGTAGTCGTTCTAGAACCGTTGCTGCGAAGCCAAGGCGCCGGTGGCGCATCGCCTTGGGACTGGGTCGAGGCCGAAGACGAGGACGACCTAGTCGACCTGGAGGAGTCGGGATCGGCTAAGATCAAAGCGTTGCTGGCGCTGCGCGAGATCGAGTTCGATCGTGCCACGGGCAAATTGTCGGATGACGATTACGCTTCACTAAAGCAGGAATATTCCCAGGCGGCGCTTGCTGCCATCAGAGCGGAAAGGGCCGCCGACGTGGAGAAAGCCGGCACCGATCAGGTGCCGCCTGACGCCGAGGCAGTTATAGCGCGGGCCAGGTCGCAACGATCGGGCAAGTGCCCCACCTGTCAGTGCACGCTCGAGCCAGGATCGATATTCTGTCCGAGTTGCGGGCGATCGTTGGTCGAGGCGGATGCCTCGCCCCGGTGTCGGGTCTGTGGTGCGGATCGGCGGATGACCTCGAAATTCTGCGGCGAGTGCGGCGAGGCGTTTGCGGGAACGACCTCTCGAGTGGATTAGAACTCGAATTCCTCCATTTTTCGTAAGCCGATCTTTAACGGCACTGCGGTGGCGGTTATGCACAGCAGCAGCACGCCAATAAAGGCGAGGATCATCGATGTTGTAATCTGAACAGTCTCTCCTCGGAAGGCTGCGCTCATGTAGCCGTACACCGGCATGGCTTCGAGCACGATCACGCCGGCAACGAGGACGATCGTGGTCATCATGAAGACGAGTCCACCGAATGACGTCGGGATCTGTGCTGCGTTCTCGGTTTCGAATTGCGGATAGAGGGCGCCGAATCCCAACGCCAGCGCACTGATGGCGAACGTGAGGAGGATCATGGTGGTCACACTCAACGTCATCATGAATGGCGTTGCCTGCAAAAGGACATTCGTAAACACCGTGATGACCAGAGCGACAAGCAGCAGCGGTACGGTGCCGATCCAATATTTCGACCACAACAATGCGCGCAGGTCGAGCGGGCTCGACCGGAGGAGCCACATCTGGCGTCCTTCGAGGGAGATCGACGGAAAGATGAAACGTGCGGCGATCGATGCCAGCACGAATCCTGCAAGACCGAGGTTCAAGAAGGAGATGACGGACACGAGGAAGAACGGCACTTGCTCGCCTCGGAACAGCGGCAAGGCACGAATGTTGAACAGATAAATGACGATGAGGACGCCGAGCAGGATGAGCTGGCTCCACTGTGTTGTGTCGCGAAAGAAGAGCTTCAGATCTTTGATGATGAATTCGCGTTTGGCCACTGCCAGAGGCTTGAACAGGGGATCGAGGATCACCCGCCAAACCCAGCCTTTTACGAACCGCTCCGCACCCTCCTGCGCCTTGGTGAATCCAGTAGCGTACAGCGCCCGATGAAGGAGGGCGCCCAGAACCACAAGAGACGCGGCGGTACTCCACAACATGAAGATGGGGAGGACGTCAAACGGACCCACAAGGAATCCCATGAAGCTGCTGGTGGCCCACTCGCTCGGCAGCAGCGGTGATGTTGGGGTACGCAACAGCGTGATGAAGTCCAGTAGGCTGAGAAAGCCCTCTGGTCGGGCGAGTTGCTCGGGACGTATGATGCGGAACAGCAGCACCAGGGCTCCGGCCGCTCCGATCGTAATGATGGACAGAATGTCTCGCGTGCGTCTTGCTGGGAACACGTTGACGAGCGTGAGCGTGATGGCACTCCCGATGACCGCTGGAATGACCAGCAGTGGCAAGAACACGAAGATCACGTAGGGAGCGAACAGCCATCCGCCATCGTACACCACCCCGTAGGCTGTGAAGATCGGCACGGCCATGAGAGCTACCATCCACGAGCTGTGCACCATGGTTTCGCCGAGCTTGGCGAGGTAGAGGTCCAGCCAGTCCACTGGGGACGACGCCAACAAGTCGAGGTCCTTGGCGAGAAAGAAAGACGAGAGGGCCGTGATGACGTTCGAGAGCAGCAAGATCGCCAGGAACGACAATAAAATGAGTCCCAGGAGCTTGCCGGCGAGGAGCGGGCCGATCTCCGCGACGCCACGGAAATACCCGAGGATGCGATACAGCACGCCGAAGATCATCAACCAAAACAATACTCCGACCGTACCGAGGAGCACCGCCCGGCCACCACGACCCTGTTGGGCCGCGCGTGTTCTTGCGAGCGCCGTGCGCCATTTTGGCGCAACCAGGAGCGATAGCGCCGTCGCTCCCACCGCTAGTCCTCTAACACAGCTGCGAGTTCGCGGATGGCACCGCCTCCGGTGAGTTTCAGGAACAGCTCTTCGAGCGACGCGTCGCCGGCGGCGGTCTGTTCGCGCAACTCGGCCATCGTTCCCTGTGCGACGATCTTCCCTGCCTGGATTATGGCGATCCTGTCGCACATGGTCTCTGCGACCTCAAGGGTGTGCGTACTCATGAGAACGGTGCCACCCCGATCCACAAACTGACGGAAGATGTCTTTGAGGAGTCGCGCGGCTTTGGGGTCGAGGCCAACCATAGGTTCGTCGACTACGATACATTCGGGCCGGTGAATTAACGCGCTCGAGATGATCAACTTTTGGCGCATGCCGTGGCTGTAAGATTCGATCAGCTCGTGCTTCCACCGAGACAGCTCGAACACGTCGAGCAACTCGTCGATTCGTTTTTCGACGACCTCGCCGTCCTGTCGATAGAGGCCGGCCACGAACTGGAGGAACTCGGCTCCGGTCAGCTTTTCGTAGAGGAATGGGCGGTCGGGGATGAATCCCAGTCGCGCTTTGGCTGCCATGGGATCGGCGACTACGTCGTCGCCGCCGAGCCATATGCGCCCGGCGGTGGGCTGCATGATTCCGGCGATGATGCGCAAGGTGGTCGTTTTTCCAGCGCCGTTCGGCCCGACAAAGCCAAACATCGTTCCACGCGGGACATGAAGGCCGATGTTGTCCACGGCCACGAACTTGCCGTATGTCTTGGTAAGGCCCTCCAACCGAATCATGGGTTGCTCCCGTCGTCGACGACATCGAGGGACAGTTGTCCGATGAGTCGTACTAGTTCGGTTTGGCGGGCCAACCCACCGATGGTGAAGCGGATATGTGATGCATCGGCTGGAAACTGTCCGAAGGTCGGATCGGTAGCCACCCAATCGCCAAGGTAGACCTCGGGCCACGCGTGGTAGTAGAAGCGGCCTCTGGCGTATACGAGCCCGGCCGCCGTCCGTGCCGGCAGGCCGATCGCCCGAGCGAGCGCCACGAACAGAACGGTGTGTTCGTTGGAATCGCCACGTCGCGTTTCGAGAAGCTTCACGGCGCTGGGGACGTTTAGCGTGATTTCCTTGTCTAGTTGTTCATAGACCCACTCCGTGAGGAGCCGGGCGGCGCGCAAAGGATTGCGGCTCCGACCCACGATCTGACGTGCCTGCGCTTGGATGCGAAGGTCTCCGGATTGCACGAGTGGCTCCGGCGTGACGTACGGTCGGAGATCCGCCGGCGTCGCCTCGAGGCTGTAGCTTGCGTTGAGTTGCGACGGGCCCTCTCTCGTCACGATGAGCGTGTCGCCGGCCAACGCCTGCCGTCCCCCTGCGAGATCGAATTCCTCCGGATCGATTCCACCAAGGACCACACGCAGCTCGCGGCGTTCCACGGAGAGGTCGACGTTGGACGCGATGGCTGTTTGTTGAATGATGTCGGCTGCCTCGAAGTGGGCGATGGCCAGACTCCGGTCTCGGTTCTGGAAATTATTGAAGGCCAGCTCGAACGCAGATCGCTCGATAGTGAACCCCACCGGTGATGACGCACTGACAACACGGCCTAAATGATCGATCCACGCGTCCACCGACACGCCGTTCGCCTTTTGCTTCACCTGCCACGCCGTGACGGTGTCCCAACGCGCCGCGACCCACCGCATCGACGTGGAGTCGAACGCAGCGCTGTCGGGTACGAGCAAAACTGAATCGTTCACGATGCTGATCGAGACATCGATGGTCTTGAGAAGCAACGGATCGAACGTTCGGATGACATAGTTCTTCCCGATCTCGGGCTCGCCACCGAACACCAGGCGGAGCGGCATATAGACGGGCAGTACCACAGGTTCATCGAGAGGAACGCGAACCCGCCGCCGACTGTTGGCGCTTTCGAACTCGATGCTGAGAACGGTGTCCCCGGACACTTCGCCGCTGGCCGTAAATCGTCCGGCGTCGCCGACCAGTCCTGCGACGAAGCTCTGGAGGCGCAACGTGTTGCTCAGGCGTGCGGCGGTGCGCTCCTCCATCCGGCGGATGGTTCCCAAGGCAGGTATTTCCAGCGAGAGTCGATCCTCAACCAGAAGGCCCTCCGGAACGGTGTCGATCGTGTTTGACGCAAAGCCTATGGGGACGCCGCCCATCGACACCGTGTAATACAGCGCGCCAGGTTCGACGGTACGCATCGCGTCGTCGAGCACGCCGCCGCCGACCGACCGAGTCTGTCGCGCGACCAGCCATCCGACGGCGCCGGCCCAGCTCAGCAAGATCAGGACGGCGGTGGTTCGCCGGTTCACCATTCTCTCATCCGCAGCAGATTCTCGAATACGGTTCTATCATCGTCGGTCCTCACCACGATCTTGACCTCAGAAGGAAACGCCTGGTCGCGCAAATGGCTGTGCAGCACGTCACATATGATCTCGGCGGCATCCTCGAGAGCGAGGTTGCCGGGACCCGTACCCATGAGCGGTATGGCCACGGCTCGAAACTGCCACGCCGCGGCCTGTTGTAAGGCGCTCACCAGGGCGCGTCGTACGCCGGTGCGGGACACCGGTTCCGACATGCTCCGAATGATAGCATGGATGACGAATTCAGACAGAAGATCGCCGCCTCCGGTCACGGTAGCGGCGCCGACGGCGAGAGGGGCTCGCGTCTTCAGCTGCTGCTGGAAGCCGGGCCCACCGATACGCTCGAGCTGCCTGAGCGAAGGAGCAGTGGGTTCCAGCATGTCCGTGGCGGGTCGAACCACCGCGTCCGCCTCGACGAACGCGAGATCGTCGACTACCACGCTAATCACCTGCCCGCGAGATCCCGGGAGCGGCGGTACATGTGCTGGGCCTCCTCGGGCCGGTTCAAGCGGTCGTAGATGATGCCCAGCCCGTAAAGAGCTTTCTCATTATTGGGCACGAGTTCCACGGACCGCTGGAACGCCTGAAGGGCGCCGTCGAGGTCGTCCACGTGGTTCAGCGCGTCTCCCAAGTAGGTGTAGGCAACCGCTCGGCTCGCATCCAATTCGATCGACCGCCGCAAGTGGGGTAATGCTTCTCCCCACAAGCCCTTGCGCGACATCAAGAGGCCGAGATTGAAGTAGGCCTCTGCGTTCGTGGCGTCGAAATCCAGCGCCCGGCGCAGGTCCGCCTCCGCCTCGCGGTAACGACCGAGCGAGCCGAGCACACCTCCACGGTTGACCAACACCTGAGGATTGTTCGGCTCGGTCCTGAGGCAGAGCTTCAGCTCGTGGAGGGCCTCCTCGTGGTCGCCGTTCTGGTCCAACAGGAGCGCGAGATTATTGCGGGCTTTGACGTGCTGTGGGGCAATGCTCAACAACTCGCGGTAAATGGCCATGGCCCTGTGGTGTTCCCCCTGCGCATGGGCTTCGCGTGCAGCATTGTACAACAGCTCTTCTGCCGAAGGTTCTTGAGGCTCTGTAGTCGCCGTGTTGGAGTCGACGGCTTGTTTCTGCTCAGAAAGTTCATCTTGGGGGGCTGTCAGCTCGCTTGCCGTCTTGCCGTTCGCTTGTTCGCTTACCACTCCTGCCTCATTCTCTTGGGCGATCTCGAAAGGTAGGTCGATCCTCTCGGATTTCTGATTGTGCGTAATCCCCACGATGGACTCCTCCGGAAGCTCCGTGGGAGCGGGTAAGGGCTCAGTCACCGGCGCAGTTCGGCTGTGGCGGTTTGCTTGCTCCAATGCCTTCCGACGACGGTACCGGCGGCGATATGCCGTACGCTTCATGTCTGGTGTGCCCCCTCATCGGACGTTTCTCGATTTACCCAGCTGAGGTATGCGTCCAACCCGACTTCCACGGGGAGCGCCAACAACTCCGGCACATCATAGGGATGTCGGCGTTTTACGGCAGTTTCGAGATCGTGCCAGCGCTCCCGACGGGTCTTGAGGAACACAAGCGTTTCCGATTCTTCGGAAACCACGCCTTCCCAACGGAAGATCGAGGTTGCCCCAACCATCGTGCCACAGGCGATGACCCGATCCTCCACCAGTCCCCTGATCAACTCTCGGGCCTCTTTCTCGCCGCCTACCGTCGTCAGCACTACGATATGTGAACTTTGGCTGGGGATCTCTCCCGACATCGGGCGACGCGTCTTTCTAAATGTCTCGTTCTTAATTGAACATATTGCGATGAGTCGGGGACCCCAAGGTACGGCACCCCAGGCTCGATTGCAAGAATTACGAATAGAATGGACGGTTGACCGCCCGTCGGGCTCGGGTCTAGCTTGACAAGCTATGCCAAAAGAAAACCTCGTTGTTCGCGGAGCCCGGGTCCACAATCTACGGAACATCTCCGTAGAAATACCCCGCAATCGCCTGACAGTGGTGACGGGCCTGTCGGGTTCCGGCAAATCCTCGTTGGCCTTCGACACGATCTACGCCGAGGGGCAACGGCGATACGTGGAATCGCTGTCGGCCTATGCCCGCCAGTTCCTTGGTCTCATGGAAAAACCGGACGTCGACGTCATCGAAGGCCTGTCGCCGGCCATTTCCATCGAGCAGAAAACGGGGGGCCACAATCCTCGCTCGACGGTCGGGACGGTTACAGAGATTTACGACTACTTACGGTTGCTTTGGGCTCGGGCTGGGACCCCGCACTGTCCCAATGACGGTGAGCCGATTCGTCGTCAGAGCGCCTCCCAGATCGCCGAGGCGGTGCTCGCCTGGCCCGAGGGCACCAAGATCGAGGTGGTGGCCCCTCTCGTGCGGGGTCGCAAGGGCGAGTTCAGAGACCTGTTCGAGGGAGCCCTGAAGCAGGGCTTCGTCAGGGTGCGGGTGGATGGAGGGATGTTCGATCTGTCGAGCCCGCCCCGCCTCAATCGGCGTCAGGCGCATGACGTTGGCCTGATTGTCGATCGGCTGGCGGTGCGGCGCGAAGACCGCAGTCGGCTGCACGATTCCATCGAGACGGCTCTGCGATCGGCGGATGGCTTGGTAGAGGTGATTCGCCACGGGAAATCAGGTCGGGGAAGCGGTCGGCCGGTGCTGTACTCCGAGCGGTTTGCATGTGCCAAGTGCGGATACTCGCTGGCCGAGCTGGAACCGAGGCAGTTCTCCTTCAACTCACCGTTCGGCGCGTGCGAGGGATGTGGTGGGCTGGGCACGCGGCGCACCGTGAGCGCAGAGCTCATGCTGGCCGATCCATCCATTTCCATTCTCGAAGGTGTGGTGTTGCCGTGGGGTGAGCCGTCGGGTTACCTGCGAAAGAACGTGCTTCCGGCGTTGGCCGAAGCCCTCGACTTCGATCCTGCGAAGCCATGGGGCAGCTACCCTGCCAGGGTCGTCCAGGCCCTGTTGCACGGCGTCCCAGGCCGGCAGTTCGCCTTCAGGTACGGGAGTGGACGCTCGAAGGGAACCTACCGGACCGAGTGGGAAGGGATTATTCGGAACGTGGAACGGCGTTACCAGGAAACGTCGTCCGACACCGTCCGGATGCAACTCGGCGAGTACATGACCGAACAGCCGTGCCCTGTGTGCAACGGCAGCAGGCTCAAACAGGAGAGCCTGTGCGTCACCGTCTACGGGCGGAGTATCGGTGACGTGCTGGACGACTCGGTGGAGGCGGTGCTGGAGTTTTTCGAAGCGGTACCGCTGCGGACCTCGGGGAACGGCGCTGCTGCTGCGCCGGCCGGCGGTGGTCTCGACGCGGGAATCGCAGGACCTATTCTCAAGGAGGTCACGGATCGCCTCCGTTTCCTCATGGACGTAGGTCTCGGCTATCTCACGTTGGGGCGCCCGGCCTCCTCTCTTTCGGGCGGAGAGGCGCAACGGATTCGCTTGGCTACTCAAATCGGCAGTCGGCTCGTAGGCGTCCTCTACATCCTGGACGAGCCCTCGATCGGTCTGCATCCCAGGGACAACAAGCGTCTGTTGCGCACGCTCACCGGCCTCCGGGATCTCGGCAACACGGTCATCGTAGTCGAGCACGATGAAGAAACGATTAGGAGCGCCGACTACATCGTCGATCTCGGCCCCCGCGCGGGGCGTGACGGTGGTGAAGTGGTCGTTGCCGGAGTGCTGGGTGACGTCCTCAAGCACAGGACATCGCTCACCGGCCGCTACCTGCGCGGGGATTTGCGTATCGCCGTTCCGTCGGCTCGCAGAGCGTCGGGCTCGCGTAGACGCCTCACTATTCGGGGCGCCCGCCAGCACAACCTCAAGAACCTGGACGTACACATTCCCCTGGGAGCATTCGTTGCGGTAACCGGGGTGTCCGGGTCGGGGAAATCCACGCTCGTCACCGACACTCTGTATCGAGCGCTCGCCCGCCATTTTTACCGCAGCAAAGTGCTTCCCGGTGAACACGATTCGATCGAGGGCTTGGATCAGCTCGACAAGGTCCTCGATATCGACCAAAACCCCATCGGCAGGACCCCGCGATCGAACCCAGCCACCTATACCGGGCTGTTCACGCCAATCAGGGAGCTTTACGCTCAGCTGGGCGAATCGCAAATTCGCGGCTACGGGCCGGGGAGGTTTTCTTTCAACGTCAAGGGTGGCCGGTGCGAGTCGTGTCAGGGCGATGGGTTGGTGAAGATCGAGATGCATTTCCTTCCGGATGTCTACGTACAGTGTGAAGTGTGCACGGGACGCCGATACAACCGCGAAACCCTGGACGTGCGGTATCGCGGTAAGTCGATTGCCGATGTCTTGGAGATGACGGTGGCCGACGCGATGGAGTTCTTCGAGAACCAACCCCGGATTCGCGCCAAGCTCGAGATTCTGAATGACGTGGGATTGGGGTACCTGCACCTCGGACAAAGTGCCACCACGCTGTCGGGTGGCGAGGCGCAGCGAGTCAAGCTCGCCACCGAGCTGAGCAAGCGGGACACGGGCCGCACCCTGTACATTCTCGATGAGCCGACCACGGGACTGCACTTTGAAGATGTGCGGTTGTTGCTGAACGTGCTCCACCGACTCGTCGACAAGGGAAATACAGTGGTCGTGATCGAGCACAATTTGGATGTGATCAAGACGGCTGATTGGGTCATAGACCTGGGTGTGGAGGGCGGTGAGAAAGGCGGATACGTGGTGGCAGAGGGATCACCGGAGATGGTAGCCAAAGTGAAGCGCTCGCACACTGCGCGGTTCCTGCGGAAGGCTCTGGGGCACAAGAAACGGCCGGCCGGTCGTACGGTCTGACGACGGTGGATGGTCTGCGTACCGCTGAGGAGTCGGGCCTGTGCAACTGTCCAACCGTCCGATCAAGCTCGGGCACTTTCTCACGCTACCGTTTACATTGGAGATCGGTTCCTGACACCTCAGGGCCCCTCTGTCGTATGGATGGAGGAGCTGCACTGGAACGGAGGCGCGCCGTTGGATCCTGCCAGCATCATCGTGCCGTTGGCGGGGATGGCCACAGGCATCATCCTCGGTATCGGCTTCTTCAAGACGGTACGTCACGTGATCGACCGCAAGCTGTCTCGCGGGGACGATGGGGAACTGCGGGGGGAAATCGCCGACCTTCAGGCCCGGATCGAAGCCCTCGAGGGCGAGCACGGCCGGGTCGATGAGCTGGAGGACCGACTGGAGTTCGCCGAACGGCTGTTGATCCGAGGACGGGAGTCCGGCGCCGCGGCCGGGGAGAGGTGATCCATGCCGGAAGAGATAGTATTCTTGGCGTTTACCGGCATAGTAGCCGTGACGACCATTGCGTTCGGCATCATGCGCAGCATCAACAAGCACCTCGACCGCAAATGGCGGGCTCAGCAGGGTGGGCCAGGGCATGAACCGATCTTGGCAGAGTTGGAGGAAATGCGGACACGGTTGGATGGCTCTGACGAGCTGCGAGGCAGGGTGGCGGAGTTGGAGGAGCGTGTGGATTTTGCCGAACGGATATTAGCCGAGGGAAACCGACCCGACGAGCTTCGGGCAAGCTCCTCGTAACCCGGCAGCGGTGGGCCGAATGTTAGATGCGCTAGCGGTATTCTTCATATTTGGGGGTGGGGCGGCTTTTCTCCTGGCTATCTCCCCCATAGGGGGGGCCATAGCGGACCGTATTCGTGGTAGAGGGCTTGGTGGTGCGGACCAGCGGATCCGGTTCCTCCAGGACAGTTACGACGCATTGCTGCAGGAAATGGAAGGGCTGCGTCACGAAGTAGTGGATCTTCAAGAACGAGTTGACTTTACGGAACGCCTGCTGGCCGGCAAACGGGACCGGGCACCGCTTCCAGGGTCGCCGAACGTTCAAGATTGAAACATTCGACTGTCGTTGGCGTAGTAGATGTTGAGGGATCCCGGAATACCGGAACACGCCCTGGTAATCCCTACGGGCTGCCCAGGGGGAGGGTCGGTTGCACCGAGACCATAGGGGAGGTTAGGCTCCCAGGGTCTACGGCCCGAACTGGCTCCTGAGGTGTTCCGGAGGTGGCAGGCTTTTATCTCGGAGGAACGATGGCGAGTCGCGAGGACCTCGAGAGTTTCATCGCTCGGCTGGACGCCGACATAAGCAGCGAGGAAGTAGACCCCGGCATCTGGGTCCTAGCGCCCGGAGAAGACAACGCTCCGGTCGTGGTGAGCTTGGACCCTCCCGTGGTCGTGTTCCGGGTCAAGGTGATGGACATGCCTGAGCCCGGGCAGAGCAGGAACGATCTGATGCAGAAGCTGTTGGAGCTGAATGCCGCGGGTTTGATGCACGGATCGTACGGCATTGAGGGCTCGCACGTGGTCCTCACGGACGCGCTGCAGCTCGAAAATCTCGATTTCAACGAGTTCCAGGCAAGTATCGATTCGATAACGTTGGCGCTCGCTTCGCACATTCCTGCCCTAGCGGCTTTTCAGGAGTAAGGGGTTATGGGGATCTTTGATCGCCTAGGTACGCTGCTCAAGTCGAACATCAACGATCTGATCAGCCGGGCAGAAAATCCAGAGAAGGTGTTGAACCAGTTGATCACGGATATGCGCAGTCAGCTGGCGAAGGCCAAGCAGGAGGTTGCGTCCGCGATCGCCGATGAGAAGAAACTGAAGGCCCAGGTCGAGAAGGAGAAGAGGCAGGCTGAAGAGTGGCAACGGCGCGCGATGCTTGGCGTGCAGCAAGGGCGGGACGACCTGGCTAAGCAAGCCCTCATGCGTCACAACGAGTACATACAAGGTGCCCAAGCGCTGCACGAGACGTGGGTACGCCACAAGGCCGAAACGGAATCGTTAAAGGCTTCGTTGCGTACTCTGAACGACAAGATCGAAGAGGCGAAACGCAAGAAGAATTTGCTCATCGCGCGTCAGAAGCGTGCGGAGGCACAGCAGCGGATTCAACGGACGATGTCGTCGATGTCCGACAAGAGCGCGTTCGACCACTTCGAGCGGATGGCGGCGAAGATCGAAGACGTCGAGCGCAAGCAGCTTGCGGCGGCGGAACTCAACGAGGAACTCTCAGGCGACGACTTGTCCCAGGAGTTTGAGGCCTTGGAGTTCGATGGAAGTGCGGACCAGCAGCTGCTCAAGCTCAAGAAGCAGATGGGAGTGCTGGGCGCCGGCGAGTCCGGGGAGCGTCTGCAACTCACCGACGGCGACGACGTGGAGGATGCCGATATAGTGAAGGACGAGGAGGAAGAGGCGAAGGGGTGAGGAGTCAACACGGGTATCCGGGAAACGCGGCCGGCCGAGAGGTTGGTCGCTTTTTCGTTTGAGTCG
>FXBF010000311.1_pt1 | contig 16229 bp, 8 predicted proteins | sample 5335321 | NCBI WGS metagenome assembly FXBF01 (sample SAMEA103928391, study PRJEB20085) | sediment metagenome | isolation source: sediment
CGCCAGCGCGTCGCGCAACGACGGCCGGCGCACGACCTGGAAAAAGACCCGCATGTCTTCCATCACCTCCTGGCGGCGTCCCCACCAGTGAAGCGCGGCGATGCCGAGCGGGGGGAGCGCCACCGCCGTGAGAGCCGCCGCCGCGGCGCCCCCGGCCCACGCCGCCAGGCCGATCCACCCCAGGTACGTCGCCGGGTAGGTCACGACGCCAGCCAGCAGCTTGACCGTGGACACGGTCTCGATCTCCGGCTTCATGATCCGGCAGGCCAGCCCGGACAAGAAGTAGGGAAGATACCACGCGGCGGTCCCCAGCGCCGCCAGCGGCACCGTGATGCCCAGTCGCGCCCCTTCCCGCAGGACGTAGCGCGCCACGTGGCGCGGCTTGTAGCGCGGTGGCACGTCCGCTTCGCCACTGCCCAGCAGATCGAGCTTGCGGCGATAGCTGCGCAGGCCCTTAGCCAACCGCTCCCAGCGCTCCGGGTCGCTGGCCTTGAGCCGGGCGATCGCGCCGGCGAAGCGCTGCAGCCTCGGCAGCCGCGCCTTCAGCGGCTGCCGCTCGCGCCAGCCGGCCTCTCCCCGCTCCCGCGCCCAGAGCAGCTCGGCGGTCTCCACCAGCCGCCGGTCCGCCTCGGCCGGCAGGTTCAGCGTGTGCCGCTCCAGACCGCAGGCGATCTCCCGGTTCAGTGAACGGATCGCCGCCGCGCGGTCCGCCTCGTACGCCGCGCGCCAGCTGGCGACGACGATCGGCTCACCGATGCTGGCCACCATGCGGCTGCGGAAGCGGTGCTTGCGATGATAAACGAGCCCGATGGGCACGACCTTCACGCCGAGCCGCCAGCCCAATTCTTCTTCGGCCGCCAGCACCATCCGCGCAACGCCCGTCTTGAGCGGAGCGAGCGTCGGCGACGAGTGGCTCTTGCCTTCCGGAAAGGTCAGCAACGTACCGCCCTCGCGGAGCGCGTCCACGGCCTCCTGGAAGGCGAGCCTGTTGCGGTGAAGCTGGTCGGGATCGTCCTGCGGCCGGTAGAGCGGCAACGTGTCCAGCGATCGCAACACGCTGCCGAAGATCGGGATATCGAAGAGGGGCGCCTTCGCCAGTATCCGCACGCGCCGGCCCGCCGCCTTCAACGAGAGCAGCGGGTCCATCAGCATGTTCGGATGGTTGCTCACGATGAAGACCGGGCCCTCGGGGAGTTCCGCTCCGGTGCGCTCGACCCGGTAGTAGATGCCGGACGCCCAGACGGTGGCGTTCGAGACGGCACGACCGATGAAGCCCATCGTCAGTGCGCCTCCGGCTCCAGGAGCTGTACGCGCGCCGTCACCTTCTGATGCTCCGTCATCCCGCCCAGGAAGTAGAGGCGCGTGCCGGCGACCGCGAAGCCCCGGTGGTCCATGCTGGCGAGCGGCTTCGACGGCCAGGTCTCCCAGGCGCCGCTTTCCACGTTGAACGCGAAGACGGTGCGGGAAGGCCCCGACGGCTCGCCGTCGTAGCCGAGCCCGTCGTAATTGTATGGGTTCGTGGTGCCGCCGGCGAAGATCACCCTCGACCCGTAGGCAGCGGCCGCCATCCGGTACAGCGGCGGTCCCGGGTGGGGCGGCAACTCGCGCCACTCGATCTTCGTCGGGTCGGCCGGATCGATCGCGCCCAGGTACGCCGCGCCCGTGATCCGGTAGCGCGGACGCGTGGGGAACCGGCGCACGCCGTCTATATAGATGATCGTGTTCCCGGCGATCGCGCCCGAGTGGCCGAACACCCGCGGGCCGGGGATCGGGGTCGCCGCGCGCCACCGGTCGGTGAACGGATCGTAGACCTGTACGTCGCGCACGTTGTCCCGGTCGTGCCAACCGCTGATCAGGTAGACGAGCGAGTCGCGCCACACGCCGGAGACCGCATCGTCCACCGGCACGGGGATCGGCGCGCCGGCGCGCCACTCACCCGACGCGGGTTCGAGGATGTCCAGGCGGGCCAGCGACCTCTCGCCCCCGTCGGCCGCGACGGTGTAGCCGCCGAACAGGTAGATCACACCGCGCACCGCCTGGGCCGTCGCGGCGATCCGTCCGACGCCCGGCCCCGGGATCTCGGTCCAGTCCGCCGCCGCCACGTCGTATCGGAACATCCGGTCGTGGATCCCCGAGTATGCGCGCGTCGAATCGAGCCCCAGCATGCTGACCAGGTACTCCCGGCCGCCGGCCAGGACGCCGGCGACGGCGTTGTTGGTGACGGGCGCCGGCAACGGCGCGATCTCGGACCAGGCCGTCCGGTCGCCCGCGGCAACCACCTCGTTCGCCGGGGTTCCGCGCGGCGCGCCCGGCTCGCAGGCCAGGACGAGCGGGCCGGCGATGCAGGCGAGGACGCAAGATCGTTTCGAGACACTGCGGTTCCGGTTCACCATCTCATCACTACCGCGTTGGACGGTCGGGCGCGGCGGGACCCCCTCGCTTCATGTCGCGCGGTTACGGGCAGAGATCTCTCACAGGCCGGGGCGCTCCAAATGTCCGCTCGGGGGATCCCGCCGCGCCTTCCCTTCCGCAGGGCTGGTGGGGTCCAGCTCCTGGCATGCACCGTTCAGCATTCAACGTTCAACGTTTCCCACCGCGCGAGCCAGGGACGCCGGCATGGGCCGTCGAACGTAATTTGGAGCGCCCCGGCCCGTCACGCACCCCTGCCCGTAGCCGCGCGACATGGAGAGAGATGACCCATGCCGGCGTCCCGCCCGGAGCCCGCTGCCGGCCGCACGGTCATTGTGGCCCCGAGAACGCTACAGTAGGATTGGTATGAGGCGTTCCGGACGGCAAATGAGGTGACGATGACGAGCCTGCAGGACCTCAAAGATTTGGCGAGCCTGCCCGCGACCGAACTGGCAGCTCACATTGGCGCCGTGCTGGACGAAGCGAAACAGCCGGGCCCGGCCGACCCGCGTTCGCTCCAACTCGACCGCGAGGTGGTTGAGCTGATCCAGCGTTCGCGCGATCGCGACTCCATCCTCGAGGGGCTCGACCTGGAGAGCCTCGCTAGCCTGCTGGAGCGATTCGTCAAGCGTCTGGAGGACGCGGGCGAAGCGTTGGATCCCGACCTGCGCGAGTCGACCTGGGAAGTGCTGGACCTGATCCGCTGTCCGGCGGTGTTGCGACGCATCAGTGCCGCGGGGACTACGGGGCTATGGTCGCAGCGGATCCTATCGGCGGTCGAGGCATCGCACCTCACGGTCGGGCCGCTATTCAGGCAGCGGGCGCGGACCTACGCTGCAAGAGTCCTGTTCGAGATTCCGACGAGCGCGGGTGGCGAGAGCCTGACCTGGCGTCAGGTTGCGGCCCGCGTGGAAGCGACAGCTCGTGGGCTGATCTCGCTCTACCATCCCGAACAGCCGCCTCGACTGGCCATCCTGTCGGAGAACCGGATCGAGATGGCTCTGCTCGATCTCGCCTGTCTCACGTCGGGTCTGGTAAACGTGATGGTACCCGCGAACGCGACGGACACGGACGTGGGCTACATCCTGCGGCATGCGAAGGTCGGCACGGTCGTAGTCTCGGGGCCTGAGCAGCTGGAGAAGGTCGAGAAGAACCGGGGTTCGCTGCCGGACCTGAGGCACGTGGTCAGCATCGAGAAGCTGGACCATGTTACCAGGCGGGTGATGACCCTTCGCGAGGTGGAGGATCGGGCGGGCGCGATTCCCGCTGCGCTGATCGAGGAGAGGTCCAGCGCGGTTCGAATAGGCGACCTAGCCACCGTAATGTACACGTCCGGCACCACGGGCGGGCCAAAGGGGATTCAGTATTCGCATCGGAATCTGGTCTTCAAACGTTTCGCGCGGGCGCTGGCGCTGCCCGAGATCGGGGATCACGACGTTTTCCTTTGCTACCTGCCGCTGTTCCATACGTTTGGCCGTTACCTAGAGATGTTGGGTTGCGTTTTCTGGGGCGCCAAGTATTGCTTCCTGAGGGATCCCTCGGTCGACGCTCTCATCGACCGCATGCGCCGTTACCGGCCCACAGTTTTCATCAGCGTTCCCAAGAAATGGATTCAGCTCTATGAGGCGATCGCGAGGCGGGCCGATCCGCTGCACGCGTCGGATGAGGAGATCCGTGAGGCTGCGCTGCAGGTGACGGGTGGGCGGCTGCGCTGGGGGCTTTCCGCGGCCGGCTATCTCGATCCTGATATCTTTCGCTTCTTCCAAGGGCAGGAAATTCAGCTGCTCAGCGGCTTTGGCATGAGCGAGGCCACCGGCGGTATCACGATGACACCTCCCTATCAGTACCGGGAAAACTCGCTGGGAGTCGCTCTGCCCGGAATGGAGTTGAAGCTCGCCGAGGATGGGGAGATGTTGATCCGGGGACCGTACGTGATGGTGGGGTACCTCGATCCGCCCGACCAGGAGCCATCGTTCGACAAGCACGGCTGGCTGCACAGCGGCGATCTGATGAGGATGGACGAGGACGGGCATATCCGGCTCGTCGACCGCAAGAAGGAGATCTACAAGAACGTCAAAGGCCAGACGATCGCGCCCCAGCGGATCGAGAATCTGTTCCGCGAGTTCGCGTCGGTCGGCCGCGCTTTCCTGGTGGGAGACCACAGGGAATACAACACGCTCCTCATCTATCCGAACCCGACTTACGAGGAGCTCGACTTCTCCTCGATGACGGCCGAGGACGTGCGCGACCATTTCCGCTCACTGGTGGTGTCGGTCAACAAGTTCGTGGCCCCGTTCGAGAGGATCGTCGATTTCGCGATCATCGATCGAGACCTGGATGCCGATAGAAGCGAGCTGACACCGAAGGGCACGCCGCGGCGCGGTGTAGTGGTCGAACACTTCGCCGACGTTATCGAAACGCTGTACCGGCGTGCTCATCTCAACGTAGGCGGAGTCGACCTCACACTTCCCAACTGGCTGTTCCAGACGCTCGGGGTGACCATACAGGACGTCCGCGTGGACGGAGACACTCTCCGGGTTCCGTCCCTCGGGGCGAGCCTGACCGTCAGGCGGGTGGATGAGACCTCATTCAGGGCGGGCTCCTGTCTCTATAGTTGTCAGGCCAGGACTCTGAACCTCGGTGCGTTTCTGGCTACGCCGCGGCTCTGGCTCGGCAACGACGAACTGGTCGCCTTCGCTGCTCTGGAGCTTGACGACCGGCTACGGGCGGGGAGCTCGGCGGAAGCGATCAGATGGCTGGGGCACACCGAGCGTTTCCAGCCCACCGCGTCGGACCGCGCGGCGCTGGAAGAATCGATCCGCCACGCGGAATGGAGCCTGCTGGATCTACATCAGGCAGCCTGGATGTTGGGCTCGACTGACGAGAAGGGGGCGTTGAATGCCGTCCGCCTGCTCGAGCGGGTCGTCACGGGCAACGAGGAAGGGCCGCTAGCCGAGCCCGCACGCTTCCTGCTCGCCCGCGGCGTAGTGGCAACCTCCGCGGAAGTGAGGCGGCGCGCGTTCCAGGCGCTGGTGCCGGTCGAGAGGGAAACGCGCTTTAACGATACGGTCAAAGAATTCCTCACACGGGACCCGTTGCTGCTGGACTCGGAGACGCGCGCCGTTCTCTGCGAGCAGAGCCTGCCCGAGTCCAAGATCGAGGCGTTCATCAGCCGCGCCTGGGATGCCTGTACGGAATCGGCGGGCGACCGGGACAACGAGGCCCTCGCGGGCGCCCTGATAGACTTCCTGGCCGCCTACGGCGGGGCGCACCCTACTCGCTTCCGCAGGATCCGGGCGTTCCTGGTGCGCACGAGCCTGTTCGGCGGCACTCAGAGTCTGCGTGAGCGGGCCGAGGAAGCGCGATCCGCTCTCCGAAACGGGTTCTTCCAGTGGCTCGGGCCCACACTGAGAGTCGCCGTCGACACGGAAACGGGTCAGGAGTATCGCTGGGAGGATGTGATCGTCTTCGAGGAAGGCATGGACGAGGACGATCGGCGACGGCTGCTATCAGCCATCAAGAACACGCCGTTGCTGAGCGGATCGGTCTTCCTGCTCTATGGAGGCACGGCGATCCGGCTGACCGACATACCGCCCGGCGGGATATGGATCCGCCTGCTGGGATCGCGACACGGCAAGGCGGTATACCGAGCCACCATCCAGACCCGCTCCCAGGACTCTTACGAGCTGGCCGTCAATCTCAACAAGGCCCTTACCCCGGCGCAGGTGCGGGAGGAGATAAACTGGCTGATCCTCTGCGGCGATCCGGACGGCAGGGAGCCCGTGGTGGAAGAGCTCGGCGGATATGTGCCGGAAGGTGATATCTGGACCGAGGAGTTAATTCCCGGCGCCACGCTGGACCGCGAGATGCGGCGCCTGGCACGGCGTTCGGATGAGGGTCGAGAGGACCTGGCTCAGCTGTGGCCGTTCCTGGCCTGGAGCGCCATGAGCGCGTACGTCGACTTCTGGCAACGGACCGGGAGGCGCTACGAGATCGCGGACCTCAACACAGCGGACATAGTGGTGCCGACGCACGACTATCATCGAGGATCGCGCATTGTGTCGCTCTCGAGCAGGCGCCAGCATCAAGGCATCCTCGCCATGCTTCAGTCGTACAAGGAAGAGTTCGTCGATCCAGTCGAGGGCGAGTATCCGGCTCTCGAGGGCCTCGTAGGCTGGGACGTGGTCTTCTCGTCCCTGCTTGAAGTTCTCGGTGAGAATGAAGGTCTGGCCGCTTATGAGCGGGCGCTGGAGGTGGAGGTGGGCGCGTCCGGCGGACTTCGAGCTGCGCTCCGGGAATACCTGTCTACTGTACGAGGCCGTGGCTTCCTACCGATGCGTCTCTACTTCGCGGCGAAGCGCTATCGTCGGTGGGCGCGGCTCAACGAGGACGCGACCCCGCAGGCCCGCGCCAGGACACTGCAGGAGCTTTACGACACCTACGGACTCGACGGGCTGGCCAGTCCGTATCCGGAGGTCAGGCTTCGTTTCTTCCGCGAGACGGTATTCCGTGACAGTTCGTCCGAGCTCACTCAGGGCCTGGACGATCAGATCCGCAAAGTGCGAGCTGGAGAGCTGCGGGAAGGCGAGTTGGCCGGTGCGGTGGCCGACGTGCGACAGCGGCTCAAGGTAGAACCCGACGACGACTATTTCCTGGCGCGCATTCCATTCGCCTATCTCCAGCCCGAGGATTCCGTCGACTTCGTGAGCAGCGACCTGGGCGGCGAGTATCAGAGCGAGATCGTGGTCACCCTCGAGGATCTCGACGGCAGTACTTTCCGAGTCCGTCATGCCCTCTTGCCCAAGGAGGTGGAGCGGCTGCACCGCTTGTTCCTCGCCGCCCGGCTGGAAGTCGGGTTCGGACCCGAGCACAGATACCTTGTCGCCATCAGCGATAGGGAGCAGATCATCGGGGGGCTCTACTACAAGGTGGAGGAGAGCGGGATAGTTGCCCACCTGGAGAAGATCGTGGTGGCCGAGCGATATCGGAGGAGGGGTGTGGCGGACGGCTTGATGCGGCAGTTGTTCAATCGGTTGCGTGCCGCTGGGGTCAAGACGCTGACCACGGGGTTCTTCCGACCGGAGTACTTCTACTCATACGGCTTCAAGATCGAGCGCCGGTACGCGGGGCTAGCCAAGGAGTTGGATGAGGACTCGCCAGGGCCGGGCACGAGCTGAAGTCGGGTGGCCTCCCCCGATTTGGAGAGCGATAGCACCTATCGTTAGCAACGAAATCGGCATTTTCACTTCCGCCCCACGCCGTGGCAGATCGTCCCTGCGACTCGGCCGGCGCCAGCGAGCCGGAGGGTGATCAGCGTGCTACGAAGCCCGCGTCCACCGGGGCCTGCGGGCATGACTTATGCATTTTTGATTCAGGTCCTCGTATGCCAGATGCACTAACTGCGGCCTTTCCAGCCGCCGAGTCGCACCCTGGGGCTCGGGCTGATTGGCTCGATGAGGGCGTTCGTTTCGTTTCGTTTCGTTAAAGGAGGCGACGATGTCGCTACAGGAGAAACTCCGAGAGAAGATCGAGGCCTGGCGGCCGCGGACCACCAGGCTGCTGAAGGAGCATGGTGACGTCAAAGTCGGCGAGGTCACGATCGCCCAGGCGATCGGCGGTGCCCGCGGCGTCAGATGTCTGGTCACAGACATCTCATACCTCGACCCGAACGAAGGCATCCGTTTCCGCGGTTACACGATCCCGGAGACGCTGGAGTTGCTGCCCAATGTCCCCGGCGCCGAGATGCCGTACGTCGAGGGTCACATCTGGCTGCTGCTGACCGGCGACATCCCGACCGAGAAGGAGGTCAAAGAGCTGGCCGCGGATCTCAGCAAGCGCAGCGCGGTGCCCCAGTACGTCTGGGACGTGCTCCACGCCATGCCGGCTGACACGCACCCGATGACTATGTTCTCGGCGGCGATTCTGTCGATGCAGCGTGAGTCCGTATACGTTCAGGCCTACCAGAAGGGGCTGGGCAAGATGGACCACTGGCAGCCCACTCTCGAGGACGCCCTGAACCTCTGGGCCCGGCTACCGCAGATCGGTGCCTTCATCTACCGCTTGAAGTATCGTGATGACAAGCAGATCGATCCAGATCCCACGCTCGACATGGGCGGCAATTTCGCCCACATGATGGGGTTCGAGAAACCGTACGACGACGTCGCGCGCCTCTACTTCCTGCTGCACTCGGACCACGAGAGCGGCAACGTCAGCGCTCACGCGGGCCACCTGATCGCGAGCGCGCTGTCCGATCCCTACTTCGCGACCTCCGCCATGGTGAACGGCCTGGCCGGCCCGTTACACGGTTTGGCGAACCAGGAGGTGCTGCGCTGGATCCAGGGAGTGATGGACGACATGGGCGGCAAGATTCCCAGCGAAGAAGAGATGAAGGAGTTCGTGTGGAATACGCTGAACTCGGGCCAGGTCATTCCGGGCTTCGGCCACGCGGTGCTTCGCAAGACGGACCCGCGCTACGCCGAGCAGCGCAACTTCTGCCTCAAGCACCTGCCGGACGACCCGATCTTCAAGTACGTGGACTTGCTCTACAAAGTCGTCCCGCCGATCTTGGAGGAGCAGGGTAAGGCGAAGAATCCATGGCCGAACGTCGACGCGCAGTCCGGCGTTATCCAGTGGTACTACGGCCTGCGCGAGTACGACTTCTACACCGTTCTGTTCTCCATCGGTCGTGCGCTCGGCGTCATGTCCAACATCGTATGGGACCGTGCCCTCGGCTATCCGATCGAGCGGCCGAAGTCGGTGACTACCGCTATGCTGGAGGAGACTGCCGGCATCAAGAGTTAGCCTGATTAACTGGAGAACCGCTCCGGGCTCGGCACGTCGGGCCTGGAGCGGTTTCTGTTGTCGGTAGCCGGCTTAGACCTGCTTCTCTTCGAGGAGTGCCTGCTCGAGGGCGCCGTAGACCCGCGGCTGGAACCAGATTCCCTGACCTTCTCTCAGCGTCTGCAGCGCATCCACCTCGGAGTGCGCCTGGCGGTGCGCGCGCTTTTCAGTGAGTGAGACGAACATCTCCGCCAGTCCAACCACCTGGCCGCCCAACGGGATCTTCGGTTCTTTCAGCCCGCGCGGGTAGCCGGACCCGTCGAGCCGCTCATGATGACAGCGCACGAACTCTACAGCCTGGCCGATATGCGCGAGCGGCTGAAGGATGTTGGCTCCGAGCTCGACGTGCTCCCGGACGTGCCGGTACTCGTCGTCGCTCAGTTGCCCTTCCTTGTGCACGACCGACTCGCGGATCGCGATCATCCCGATATCGTGCAGCAGTCCCGCTGTGCGCACCTCCTCAACCTCAGGCGGCTCGAGGTCGAGGCGTTCAGCCATCTTCTCGCATAGCGCCGCGACTCTTTCGCTGTGGCCCTTCAGGAAGGGGTCCTTCGCCTCCATGGCCCGAACCAGAGCCGTGAGCGCAGCCACAGAGACCTGCTCGATCTGTTCAGCCTGGCGGCGCACCTGTTCAATCCGCTTGTCCACCTCGGCTCGCAGCCAGGCTTCCAGCTTGTGCCGATAGAGCCCCTGGCTGCGGTGACGGAGCGCGCGCCCCACCGACTCGACGAGGGCATCGACAGAGATCGGTTTCGTCAGATAGTCCTCAACCCCCAGACGCAACGATTCGACGGCGGTGTCCGTGTCGGCGGCGCCGGTCAGGATGAGGATGGCGAGGTCGGGGTCCTCCTCGAGGGCGCGACGGGCGAGCTCGATCCCATCCATAACCGGCATCCTGATATCGGTGATGAGCAGACCGATCCCGCCCTCTGCGATCCGATTGAGCGCATCTTGCGCCGACTCGAACGGCTCAACGGGGTAGCCCTCCCGGCCCAGCACCTTGCCGAGCAGCGCGAGCACCGGTTCTTCGTCGTCCACGACGACGATCGGCGTGGCCTCGGGAGCCGGCAGACCGACTCCAACCGGTCCCGTCTGATCGAAGTCAAAGGGTGTCCAGCTCATCTTCCGCTCGCGGTATGGTTGGCCTTTCCCCGTTTCGCGCGGGCCACAGGTATGATGCCGACAGCCGCGCGTGGATCCAAGGGCACTAATATGCGCAATCTCGCCGAAAACTAAAGGAGTGGCAGTTCGGGCCGACCGGCGCCGGCCTGGAGCCATGGCCGTGCCGCGGTCAGCAACCGATACACCGACCAATGAGCCAGTCGGCCCACCGACAAGGCAGAAGTCGCAGCAGGCGGGAGCCGAGGCCAAGGCCACGCACCACGAGGATGCGGGGGCGAGGCCGTCGCGCCGTCAGGGCTCCCGCCACGGCGCGAGCGACCGATGTGGGAGGCAAGCCCCGTTCGGAACCCCGCAGCGCCAGTTCTCGCAGGCGATCCACGGCCTCAGTGTACACCGTACCACGAAAGGCGTCGGCGTCGGTCGCGGCCAACTTGTCCCAGATCGGAGTGCGAACGGTTCCAGCCTGAATCACGATTACCTGAACTCCGACGCACATGAGCTCGCGCCGCAGTGTGTCGGAGATGCCTTCGAGCGCGAATTTCGAGGCTGTGTACGGCCCAGAGAAGGGCATCGCCACACGACCGGAAACGGAGCTGATGTTGATGATTCGGCCGCGGGCAGCGCGCAGAATCGGCAGAAACGCCCGGCTCACCGATATCACCCCCAACAGGTTGACCTCCAGCACGCGGTGGAACTCCTCCAGCGGCAGGAGTTCCAGGGGGCCGCCCCTGGCGATGCCCGCGTTGTTGACGAGCCCTCTCAGCGGCCTCTCTCCGAGAGCGCTCATAACTGTATCCCGAGCACGAGAGATGCTCTCGACATCCGTGACGTCCATCAGTACAGGCGTCACGCCGAGAGCCTCGAGCGCCGCACCGTCCTTCGCTCTGCGAACTGTGGCGAAAACCTCGAATCCTCCGCCCCTCAGCTCCCGTGCGATCGCCGCCCCGATTCCGGTTGATGCACCGGTCACCACGACTCCCTCATGGCCGCTGCCTGGCCCGACGACCGCCCGGTTACCTTCCTGCACGTCACGCATCATTGGACACTCCCCGTTCCGCGGACGACCTCGCCACGTATCCTGCCGGATCCATTTCAGGAGCTCGCGACCGGGCCTGCAGCCTGCTTGGGCAGCGGGTATCTGCGTAGAACTATCGCCGCTATCCGCTCTGCGTTCGCCAGTATCGTCAAGCTCGTATTCACGGCGAGCGATGTGGGGATGGCAGCCCCATCAGTCACATACAAGCCCGGATAGCCGAACACTTCTCCCGCCGCGTCTGCTGCGCCGATCATCCTCGAATCCGCCATCCGGCACGAACCGACTTGGTGCGTCGTCGAGAAGTGCAACTCCTTGTACGGGACACCCTGGCGATGGAACTCAGCATTGACGAGCCGGCAGCCGTTCCTTTGCAGTATCGAATTCAGGAGCGCTTTCATGCGCACGTAGTACGAACGCAACTCGTCGTTGAACTCCAAATGCAGACGTGGTTCAGCATTCGCTGATAGCGTAAGCTCCGCTCCAGCGCGCGTGAGTCCGAAGGCGACGAGAACCATGACTCGTTTCCGATAAAGCTTCATCAAGTCCACGTTCGGTCCACCCCAGTGCCCGGGGCTTCGCTCGTCTCCATCCAACTTCAGGCGCGCCGCCGCCACGGCCTGCAGCGGTAGCGGCTTAGCCGCTGAAATGGTTATGCCGTTCGACTCCAGGAACTCATAGCTGATCATCCCCGGGTGAGACCGGCCGGTGAACATGTCACCTGCCGGGAAGGTCTTCGGCAGCAGCCCGGCCACTTTGACGCCACCGTTAAAGGCGATATTGCGTCCAACCTCATGACTCAGTCTCCGCAGGTACTCCTTCGAACGCAATAGCAATCGCGCCGTCCCGACGGTGCCGCCGGCCAGAATAACCAACCGCGCCTTCAAGCGATGCCAATCCTGCTGTTCACCAGTTGGCCGGCAAAGAACCTCATACCTGTAGGGAACGTTCGAAAGCGTCTCGCTACGTGGTGTGCGCAGGATGTCGCGCAGCGTTCGGATCGTGGTCGCCTCCAGGTCAGTTATCACGCGCGCGCCGACCCCCTCTGCCTTCGGCAAGTAGTTCATATGGAGCGACTGTTTGGCGCCGTAGATGCAGCCGGTCACGCAGAACCCACTTCCCACACAGCCCCGGACGGCGTAGCGGGCGCGATCGCAAGTATAGCCCAGGTTCTTCATCATGCGTGCGAAGACCAGGCCCGTCTTGGGAACCTCTTCTATCGGTATTTGCTCCACGTTGAGCATCCTCTCAGCGATCGCGTAGTAAGGATCGAGAGCGCCGCGGTTGAGCGCGGCGGGCCACAACCGCTTCCCTTGTGCATCGCGCTGTTCGAATGCGAGTGAAGGCGCCCGCAACGAGACCATCTCATAAAAGCCCGAGCCGCCGCCCAGCCCCTCCGCGTACGTCAGGCTGATACGCTCTCCCGACAGCTGCTTAAGGTACCGTAGGAGGTACTCTGGGTCCTGTGTCTGCCTGAAGTCTCCGGGAGCCTCTATCCGCGGCCCCTTTTCGATCATGACAACCTTGAACCCCGCCTCACTCAAGCGTAGTGCCGGGGCCGCAGCACCGAACCCGCTGCCAACAATTACAACATCCGTCTCGATGGTTCTCATTGCTTCTACTCCTTCGATGCTCCGATCACGCCCGCACGCGCAGCAACGGTTTACTAGCCGTAGTTGCCGTCCGCGGTTAGACCACGGGCGAGATAGAACTCCTGGTTCGGATAGGTCTGGTCCGCGAGCGGGACGCCCCTGAATCGCCCGTCGAAATCGATCAGACGGCATCCCTTTGAGTCGTCAAATATCCCAGCATAGAAGGCAAGCTGAGCCAGAAAGATCGCGCCGTTGTACAGCCTCTGCGTAGTCGAATCAGCCGCGAGACCGTCTTCAATAACGCACGTGCGTTGATCCGTGCTCAGGTCGTCGAAGCGGACGACGCTGTATCGGCTCAGGGCTCGTCGACATAGATCAGAGGCGAAATACGACCGATAACGAGCGAACCGATAGAATCCATCGTAATAGACCCGGACCAAGTCGGGCGCATCGCCCTGAGCGCCGGGAATGACTGTCGTGACGAAGGCTCGCAGAACCCTATCGACCAACTCCGCTTCTTCATCGAAACGGTCGGGATAGGCCCGAAGAACGATCCGCAGAGGTGTGCAGCCAACCGCCAGACCTGCAACCGCGGCACCGATGCGCTTCAGGGCAGCCCGGCGCGATAGGCAATCGCCGGACGGTTCTTCGCAACCGTTCGCCTTCGCGTCGTACTCAGAGTTCTCCTGCTCAATCCGTGACAAACCGTACATGCGAACCTCCAGGGTCCGCACGATGCTCGGCCACTGTCATCAAGAGATGGTCAAGGAAAGGAAGGGCTTGCGCTTACAGCGAACTTGCCGCCTCGAGAATCCGTTTTCGCTGGCCGGCAGTCAACATGTCACGCGCCACTACGTCCTGGACGATGCGCGCCACGAACGAGTATCCCCGCGCCTCCGCCGTCAACCATCGCTGCCACTCCAGCTCGTCGAGCGACATGGCGAAGGGCTCGGCCTCGAGGCCTGTGGCGCGCCGCAAGGTCTGCGTATTGACCCGGTCGCCCAGGACCGATGCCGCGGCGAGCGTCGCCTGTGCCTCGTGAGTCAGACGTCGGAAACCCACTCTGACGGCCGCCACTACAGCGTCCGGCAGGTCGCCCGGCAGCGACTGTTCCAGAGTTCGAAGCGGCTCCGGCCAAGCCCCGTGGGTTGCGGATAGGTCGAGACCCAACGCAACGGCGTGGAACAACTCCACGGCCAAGAGCGGCAACCCGGCGGAGTCGGTGGCGATGCGCCGGGTGACCCTATCGAGCTCGATTTCGTCGAACGACGGCAGCGCCCACCTGGCGAGTGAGCGGAGCGCCTCGGCGGAGAGTGGCCCGAGCCGGACGTTCACCCCGGCGAGCTCGCGCCCGATATGCGCCCTTAGGTCCTCCAGCTCGGGGCGGTCGGGGTGCGGTGCTGCCGAGATAAGAAGGAACAGCGGCACGCGCTCCAGGTCACGCAGCAACGCACCGAGTGCCAGCAACGAGTCGCGGTCGAGCCACTGGGCATCGTCCAACGAGAGAAAGGCAGGCTGTTCAAGCGTCACCGCCCGCAGCACGTCGGTGAGCGCACGTCCCAACCTCGACCGCGCGTCGTCTGCTTTTCCGGAACCGAAACGCTCCGACCACTCCGGCAGATGTGCAGCGAAGCTGGCCACCGCTGCTTCGGGCGCGTCGTCCAGGCCAGGGGTGTCCAGCGCGACTCCGCGCGCGAGGCCCAACACGCCGCTCCAGGCCTCGCCAGCGTCCGCCTCGACAGCCCGGACTGCGGCCACCGACGCACCGTCCAGGCGGGCACGGGCAAGAAGCTCCTCGAGCAGGCGCGTCTTGCCGACTCCGGGGTCGCCCTCGATCACGCCGAGCATCGCCCGCCCCTGCTCTCTGCAGCTCAGCCAGGCGTCGATCAGCTGTTCCAGCTCCGCCTCGCGCCCGACCAGCGGCACACGCCGCGACTCCGCCCCGGGTCGCTCACCTTCAACCACGGCCTCCGGCAACTTCCAGGTGCGCTCGCGCCGAACGCGCTCCGCCAGCGCCCGGATGTCTTCGTCCGGCTCGATCCCGATCTCCTTCTCGAGGCGCGTGGTGAACGTGTCGTATACCGCCAGCGCGCCAGCGCGGTCACCGGCGATGGCCAGGCTCCGCATCGCCGCCTCGGCGGCCAGCGCCGACGTCGGGTCCAGCGTCAGAGCCCGTCGGGCGGCCCCGGCGGCCTGCCTGATCTCACCGCCATCCAGCAGCTGGGCCGCCCAGTTCACCAGCGCGTCTACCGACCGCTCTCGCCAGCCGACCCGCTCCGCGTGCAGCCAGTCCTCGAGCTCCGAGCAACCGGGGACGCTGAACCCCTCCATGAACTCTCCGGCGACCACCTCTGCGGCACCGCGCCAATCTTCTTCCGCCACCAAACCCTCGAACCGGTCGACGTCCAACTGCATCGCATCCGGAGAGAGCCGTATCTGGCCGCTCTCGCTCTCCATTTCGTCCGCCCCAGCGCACTTGCGCAGCACACGCATCGCCTCGTTCAGCGAGTGTCGAGCGGCCGAGTCCGGCTTCTCCCCCCAAAGGAGGCCTATGAGATGATCGCGCGAGCGCGCCCGTTTGGGTGATCGGGCGAGATAGACGAGCAGCGCCAGGTTCTTGCGCCAGAGCAGTTCGGCCGGCGCAGGACCGCCATCGACTACAACCTCGACGGGACCAAGAATTCGGCAGGTAATCATAGGTCACCTCGAAGCCGCCATTTCGCACAACCAGTCACGAACATGGCTAAACCGCGAACAGTGGCGGCCGTATCCCGGCGCCTGGTCGCTCAGCGGCACGCTTCCTCGCTCCCCTGCGCTGCCCGCTCGACGAGACCGGTGTAGCCGCTATCGGCGTTCGACCAAAACTCGAGAACCCGGCTGAGATGCCGGCAGGCCGCCTCAGCATCACCTCGCTCGAGTGCGGCGATGCCGCGCTCGTACCGAGCGTAAGTCCCAAAAGACCAATCGATCTCACCCGCCTGCGGCGCTCCGCTCGGGAAGGCGTCAATGTCCGTAGCCTCGTACCACAGCCACTCGCGATCAGCTCCCTCGAGGTCACCGGCCAGCTTGAACCACTCACCCCGCTGCAGATGCAGAGCCGCGCGGGCAAAGCGGTCACCCAAGAACCCGACTCTCGGGCCGCCGCTCAGGGGAGTCGTGCGCGCCTGGAACGCCAGCAGGGGCTCCGATCGGCTGAGCGCGCTCTGGTACCGGCCGCGTGCCGCGTCCTCCAT
>FXBF010000312.1_pt1 | contig 16219 bp, 14 predicted proteins | sample 5335321 | NCBI WGS metagenome assembly FXBF01 (sample SAMEA103928391, study PRJEB20085) | sediment metagenome | isolation source: sediment
AGTTTCTTGCCCTTGGCCAGGCCGATCTCGAGCTTGGCCTTGCCACGTTTCCAATAAAGCGCCAACGGTACCAGGGTGTAACCCTTGCGCTCGACGGCGCCGATCAGCTTGCTGATCTCGGCACGATGAAGCAGGAGCTTTCTGGTCCTTGTCGGGTCGGGACTGATATGGGTCGAAGCGGAGAGCAGGGGCGAGATATGACAGCCCAATAGAAACACCTCACCGTTTTTGACGATGACATAGCTTTCCCTCAGCTGTACGCGTCCCGCGCGGAGGCTCTTGACCTCCCAGCCTTCCAGCCCCAGGCCGGTTTCATAGCGCTCTTCTATAAAGTAGTCGTGACGTGCCTTTTTATTTAGCGCTATGGTATTGCCGGCGGTTTTGCCTTTCTTCTTGCCCATGATCAGGTAGACTGTATTTGGTCGTTAACTCGACATTGGGTCGTATTTTATCAGTGCGCCTAAGTGAAGTCTGCGACTGAAATCAGCTGTTGGTTCATGATATTAAAGTGATTGATCCGATGGCAGGGCAATAATCGGTTGTAGACTTACAATCATGACGTCTGTGACAAGAAAAAAAACAAAGTTAGGCAAGATAGCCCCCAGGCATGGACTGTGGTCGGCCAACTGGGTATTCGTAATGGCCGCAGCCATGGCGGCCATTGGATTGAGTAATTTCTGGCAGATTCCACACATGGCGGCGCAATACGGGGGTGGTGCGTTTATCCTCGTTTATTTTATTTTTCTTCTGCTGATCGCCTTTCCACTGATGATCGCCGAAGTCATGATGGGCCGCGTTGGCCGCCATTCTCCGATTAACACCCTGGCCACCTTGTCTTCCCACCTCAAGGTTAACCCAAGATGGTCTCTGGTAGGCTGGCTGGCCATAATAACCTGCCTGCTAATTTTGTCCTCGTTGAGCATTATCGGTGGCTGGACCATTGCCTATTTTTTCCGGTTCGTTGCAGGCGTGTTTGAGACGCTCACCGATAGCGGCATAAACAGCATATTTTTCAAATTCGCCGAGGATCCGGAAAAGCAGCTATTCTGGCACAGCCTGTTTGTCATCATGACGACGGTTGCCGTCGCCCGCGGGCTGAGGGCAGGTCTTGAACCATTGATTAAGGTTTTTGCCCCGTTGTTGTTTGTCTTGCTATTTATACTGCTGATTTATGTAGCCATCGTTGGGGATATCACCGGAGCCGTGTCGCACATCCTGTCTCCCGATTTTTCCAAACTCACCCTGAAAGGGGTGACAAGTGCCATTGTATTGGCGTTTTTCAGTCTTAGTGTCGGTATCGGGATAATGATGACCTACGGCGCATTGTTACGTAATGACGCCGATATTCCCCGTTTATCCTTGATTACCGCCGGACTGGACACCATCACCGCGATCATCGCCGGGATTATTGTCTTTGCCATCCTGCTTGCGGTCGATGTCGTGCCCGGTAACAATATCGAATTGATATTTCGCCAGATCCCCTATGGCTTCGAAGAACTGCCTTATGGGCAGCTCATGGGTTCTGTATTTTTCGCCGCTCTCGTCATCGTAACCTGGTTGACTGCAGTCGCTCTCATGGGACCGGCGGTGGCTTATGTCGTTGAACGCTGGGAGGCACGTCGGTTTAATGCCGCTATCTATTGCGGTTTGACTGTCTGGCTGCTTGGTATTATCTTTATCTTGTCGCTGAATTACTGGAAATTTTCCTTTACCCTGTTCGGGGCGAAAAAAAACCTGGGTCTTGTGAGCATAGTGCAATTGCTGACCGCAAACATGCTGATACCCCTGAGCGCTGTGTTGATCGCAGTCTATGCCGGATGGGTGATCAAACGGAATGTCACCCGTGAGTTAGCGGAATTTCGATCGGACTGTACCCATGAAATATGGCTGTGGTCAGTACGGCTGGTGGTTCCGTTGTTGCTACTTATTATTTTATTCAATACATATTCCCTGTTTCTGTGAACACTATTACGCACACAGCAATTGTCCCTTATAGTACTGACGAGATGTTCCGGTTGGTCGCGGATATCGAGTCTTATCCGCAATTTCTTCCCTGGTGTGGCGGCGCACGCATATTGTCGCGAGAGGGTGACACCGTTGTCGCTGAAATCGATATTGCATACAAAAAAGTAAAAAAGAGTTTTACCACCCGCAACATTAATACACCTGCCAGTTCTATTGAAATGTCGCTGGTTAGCGGTCCGTTTCATCACCTCAGGGGCCAGTGGCGTTTTGATGAATTGGATACTACGGCCTGCAAAATAACATTTGAGATTGATTTCGAATTTTCCAATAAACTGGTAGCGATGACCTTGGGACCGATATTTAACAGGATTGCCGATAGCTTTGTGGACAGCTTTAGCCTACGCGCAAGAGAGCATTATGGTAAACGGTAGTGATTCGTCATCGTAAGATTAATGTCGAGGTTGCCTATGCCACATCGACGCAACAGGTGATAAGGAACTTGTTTGTCGAGGCGGGGACATCGGTTGCAGAAGCCATTGAGCAATCGGGCATACTGGAACAATTCCCTGACATTGATCTGTCAATCAATAAGGTCGGACTATTCGGGGAATTGATCGAACTGGACGCCAACATCCATGACGGTGACCGGGTGGAAATTTATCGCCCCCTGACTATCGATCCCAAGCAGGCACGCAAGCGGCGGGCGCAGCTGGGCGAACATTCTACTTGATTGGACTAGTCTAACCTGGCAGACAGGGGTTTTGCCGGTGCGAAATTCTGATTGGCCGGTCTGACGTCACCGTTGACGGCGGTAAGTTTGCCGTCACTGCTAAAAATCAGCGTGATCCGCCGTTGCTGTACAGTCTTACCGCCGCCTTTCCTGAAAGAATAGTAATAATCCCAGCGATTCCTGGTAAAAGCATCCTTCACCAGCGGTGTCCCAAGCAGATAACGGACCTGGCGTTTGTCCATACCTGGTTTCAAGCGGTTGATCATGGTCTGGGTAATGACATTTCCCTGCTGGGTGTCAATCTTGTAAATACTACAGCCGCCCAGCAAGACTGACAGGGAAATAATCAGTAAAATTAAGGGTTTAAACATAGAAAATTAATCACAATGATTTACAACAGGCATTTTACAGCATAAGCTTCGTTTCCGTAAGCTCAGGGAATTAGCCACAGCTAACGACCATGCCTGATAGTAACGATCTCAAGAAGGCCGGCCTCAAGGCGACCTTACCCCGCCTGAAAATTCTTTCTATTTTGGAGGAATCTACGGGTCGCCACATGGGCGCCGAGGATATCTACAAACTCCTGCTCGATGCCGGTGAGGAAATTGGACTGGCGACGGTCTACCGGGTGTTGACCCAGTTTGAGACTGCGGGCCTCGTTATCCGCCACAATTTCGAGGGCGGGCGGGCCGTGTTCGAGATGAACCAGGGAGGGCATCACGACCACATGGTTTGCGTGGAATGCGGCAAGGTGTTTGAATTCTTTGATAAGACAATAGAGGATCGACAGCATAAGGTCGCTGAGACCGCGGGTTTTGTTGTCGGTGATCACAGTCTCTATCTTTACGGTGTCTGCGAGGGCATGAAGAAATCCGGCAAGTGCTCAAAGAAGAGCGCCTGAAGCAATTAAATACCCGGCCTTGGCCGACCTGGTATTTAATAATTACTAACGTGAATATTTTGTGCGACCCGGACGCTTACGAACTCCGCCAATGTCCTCATGCTCGATGCCGAGTTTAGTCTGTTTGCCGCACTTAACCTTATAACTCGCCTTTATTGTTTTAGAGGGCACTGATGACAGGACCTTGAGCATCAACCACCCCTGGGCATCGTAGGCAGGCTTGCCGCTGGCACTCAAACGGCCGCCCAATTTCTTCTCGGGGTTGACCACCTTGCTCCACAGGCGTACCGGTTTAGTCTCGGCCTTGGCAAATGACAGCGTAAACACCGGCGATAATTTATTGTCGTTGCTGAGATATTGATATTTCACCGTACCGGCACGGCTGCTGCTAATGTTACCTTTAAATTTGACCCCGACCGGGCAGCGTCCAATGTAGGTTCTGGGTGAAGCCGAAAAAATGATGGATTTGATCAATGGCTTCAATTTGGTTTTTTTAGGTTTGGTTTTTTTAGGTTTGGTCTTTGGTTTTGGTTTGGCCTGTGGGGAGCTTTTGCAATAGATTCTTGCAGGAACTATGGTTGTCCGGGTCTTGGTGTCTGTAAAGCCAATTCCCCTGCATTCGACATATAGCGATGCTTTATAGGCATTGGGATAGTCCACCTTAAATCCCTTGGCGAGAATGTCGGCACGATTTCTCCCCTGTGCCACTTTTAAGTCGACCTGTTTGTTACAGATTGAAACCGGGTCGGTTTGACCACCGCCTTGATAACGGACAGCTGTTTTGACTCGGGCCCAGCTGCCATCACTCTTCATTTTGTTAAGATATTTGATGCGATCAAAGCCATATAGTGTCAATTTAGCGCTAATATTATTAATGACACGGCAGCGTGCCTTGGTCTTTACCGAATATGTGGTTTGTTTGTCGGTATTAACAAAGTGATACTTTTTGCCATTCTTGGAGTAGACATAAACAGATGGCCCATCATTGTAACTAGAGTAGGGCGCAATACCGATATCCTTGACCTTTGCCGCCATGGCAGGAGTGCTTGCCATAAGGGCCATCATCGCCATGATGTAGAAGATAGTAGTGGATGGTTTCATGATCTTCCCCTTTCCTAACATTAATTGTTAGCCCAATATTTCCAATATTTTCTGTACGTGAGTCGGCCGTTAGAGCATTGAGGTTCAACTAATATTTACATCACGTAATACAGCAACTTCGTCACAATTATTGTATTTGTAGCATTTGATACAGATCCCCCACACCTTTTCCGGCAGGGTGTTCTTTGCCACCGTCTTAAAGCCGAGATGGTGGAAAAATTCCGGCACATAAGTCAGTGCCATCAACCGGTATAGCCCCAGTTGCCGGGCCTCCTGAATAATTCTCTCTACCAGCACATGCCCCAGCCCCTTACCCTTATACTCATCGGCCACCACCAGGCTGCGGACCTCGCCGAGGTCCTCAGTGAATATTTCCAGCGCCCCACAGGCCACCACCTTGCCATCGATCTCGATCACAAAGAAATCCCGCAGGTGACGGTAGAGTTCATGCAGGCTGCGGGGCAGGAGATTGCCCATCTGGGCGTAGCTGTCGAGCAAGGCATAAATTGCCGGCACATCGGCGATAACGGCGGGCCGGACTTTTGTCAGCGCCGGACCGGGGGCGGTCATCGGTTCAGACGGAGGCACGGCTGAGCATGTCCTCGGCGTGGTTCAGGGTCTGCTCGGTAATTTCCACGCCACCGAGCATGCGTGCGATTTCGTCGATGCGTTCGGCATTGGACAATGTCTGTACCTGGGAAATCGTAGAGGTGCCATCCGAGTTTTTGCTGACACGAAAATGGTGATTACCCTGGGCCGCGACCTGGGGCAAATGAGTGATACAAAGTATCTGCCGGTTCTGACCCAAGGTACGCAATTGCTTACCGACGATTTCGGCCACCCGGCCACCGATACCGGCATCCACTTCATCAAATATCAATGTCGGTATCCGACCGACCTTGGCGGTAACGACCTGCAAGGCCAGGCTGATCCGCGACAGTTCACCGCCCGAGGCGACTTTGTTCAGGGGCCTGACCGGTTGGCCAGCATTGGCACTGACCAGGTATTCAATTCTTTCCAGACCGAAGGGGCCGGCTTTATCTTCAGCCAGGGGTTCCCAGCCGATCTCAAAGCGCCCGCCGGGCATACCCAGTTGTTGCATCTCGCTGGTGATATTCTGCGACAAGGTCTTGGCCGCAGCCTTCCTTTTCTTTGAGACCTCATGGGCAAGTTTGAGGTAGGCCTCACGCTCCCCTTTGATAGATGTCTCGAGCTTGCCCAGATTGGCATCGTAGTCTTCGATGTCGGCCAGCTCGGTGCGCAACTGCTCAAGCACCTGCGGCAGTTCCTCCGCCCGGACCTGGTGCTTGCGGCTGAGGTCGTGCATGGCCGCTAGACGCTCATCCAGCCATTGTAGGCGCTGTGGATCGAGATCCAGGCTATCGAGATACTGGTGCAATTGTGAGGCGGCTTCGTCAATCTGGATACTGGCTTCGTTGATGAGGGCAGACAGTATTTCCAGCTTGGCGTCATACTGACTTAACTCATCCAGTTTACCAGTGGCCTGGTTGAGCACCTGGGCCACCGATCCCTCATCGTTGTCGTAAATGTTGTGGGCGATCCCCTGCAGTTGTTCAAGCAACTCAGCCCCGTGCGATAGACGAGCATGTTCCTCTTCCAGTTGCGGTACCTCATCGGCGGTCAGTCCCAAAGCCTCCAGTTCCTGGGTCTGGTAATTCAGGAGCTCAATACGTTGACTCCGATCCGCCGATTGCTGGCGCAAGGTATCGAGGCGTGATTGTAGGCCCGCCATGGTCTGGTGATGTGCAGCCATGGTCTGTACGGTCTCGGTGAGGCCGGCATAGTCATCCAGGATCTGGCGCTGGGCCTCGCGCCGCAGCAGCGATTGGTGTTCATGTTGGCCATGGATATCGATAAGGAAATCACCGAGTTCGCGCAGCAACTGCATGGGAATGGGTTGGCCGTTAATAAACCCTTTTGTGGGTTTGTCGACATCGATAACCCGTCTAACGATGCATTCCCGGTCGTCGAACAGATTTTGTGCCGTCATCCAGGCGCTGGCATCGGAGTTATCGGTGAGATCAAAGCCTGCGGTAATTTCCGCTCGTTTGCTGCCATGGCGGACGACCCCGCTTTCGGCCCGTTGGCCGAGCACAAGTGACAACGCATCGATCATGATCGATTTGCCGGCACCGGTTTCACCGGTTATCACCGTCAAGCTGGCTTGGAGATCCAGTTCCAGGCGATGGACGATGGCAAAGTCACGGATATAAAGATGTGTCAGCATGGCATGCCCAACTTAGCGTTAAAATTCACCACCCCAATTCAGCTTTGCCCGCAAGACACCGTAATGACTGCGGTTGGGCGGGTGGATTAATTTTATCGGTTTATAAGCCCGCCGGATGAAAATCCGGTCATTCTCCTCCAGGCGGAAATTCGCCTGCCCGTCGAAAGAGACCCGGGCATGTTTGCTGGTCGCGCCAATCATCAGGATCTCGATGACATTTTCATTACCAACGACTATCGGCCGGTCACTGAGTGTATGCGGGCAAATTGGCACCAGTACCATGGCCGACAGGGTTGGATGCAGAATCGGTCCACCGGCAGAGAGGGCATAGGCGGTCGACCCGGTCGGGGTGGCGATGATGATACCATCGGCACGCATACTGTTGACAAACTCGCCACCTTGATAGGTCTCGAATTCTATCAGCCTGGCGAGCTCACCTTTATGGATGATGACGTCATTGAAGGCTTTGGACTGGTAGACGATCTTACCGGTACGCATCACTTCGGTATTAAGTAGAAAGCGTTCCTCGATCTGGAAATCACCATCAAGGATTCGACCGATATCATCAACCATCCTGTCAGGCGGGATGTCCGACAGAAAGCCCAAGCGACCCTGATTGACGCCAACCATCGAGGTATCATCTGCGGCCAGGTGGCGGGCGACATTGAGCAGGGTGCCGTCACCCCCGACGACGATCGCCAGGTCAATCGCCTTGCCGATTTCAACCATTGGTTTCACCGGCAAAGTACTTGGCACAATCAGTTTCGCGGTGTCCTGCTCGACGATAATCTTGAGTTTGCGTGATGCCAGAAAGTCGATCAGTCGCTGAATCTCGCCGCCGATGCTTTTATCGCCGTACTTGCCGAAAATGCCGATTGTTTTTATTTCTTGAGCCATCAGCCTGTTCCTGGGATATCGACATAAGCTACCAGATTTTGTCGCTAACGGCATGGGGTACCTGGCTGCTTCCGGGGGCCTGTGTGGGCCAGGTTGACAGCCACAGGGCGGGTTGCTAATTTGCCTTTTAGCACTCTCTAATGCTGAGTGCCAGACCGGCATCCACCCTTAAGGTTGACGATGGAATTAGACACGCGCGCAGTTACGCTCCTTAATGCCTTGATTGAGAAGTATATTTCTGAGGGCCAGCCGATCGGATCGCGGACCCTGGCGCGGGCGGCGGGGCTCTCCTTGAGCCCGGCGACGATCCGCAACGTAATGGCAGACCTGGAAGAAATGGGCCTGCTGGCCTCGCCCCATACCTCAGCCGGCCGGGTACCGACACAACTGGGGTATCGCCTGTTTGTCGACACCTTGTTGCGATCTGAGTCCTTGGCTCAGCCCAGCAGCCTGCAGAACTACCTGGCTGTCCTGGAAGAAGAGCTCTCCAGTGATCTGGATCCACAGAATCTGATCGAGTCTACCTCGCGCCTGTTATCCGAGGTGACCCATCTCGCCGGTGTGGTCATGATCCCGCGTCGGGACGAGAATATTGCGCTTAAGCAAATCGAATTTCTGGCACTCTCGGGTAATCGGGTGTTAGTGATCCTGGTAACAGATGATGGCCAGGTACATAACCGGATTATTGACACCGACAAGACCTATAGCGCCGCGGAGCTGGTCCAGGCCGCCAATTATTTTAATGATACCTATGTCGGCATCGCCCTCAGTAACATTAAGCAGCGCTTATTGCAGGATATGCAACAGGATAGTGAACGTATGCATACCGCCATGAGCATGGCTATTCATATGGCAAAAAATATCTTTGATGAAGAATCTGAGCACGATGACCTCTTTGTCAGCGGTGAATCCAATCTACTTGAAATCCCGGAGTTGAGTGATGTCAACAAATTACGGCGATTGTTTGAGGCCTTTAATGCCAAGCGGGACTTGTTGCACTTGTTGGACCAGACCGCCCGGGTTGGGGGGATCAAGATCTTTATCGGTACCGAATCGGGATATGAGTCTCTGGAGGAATGTAGTGTCGTCACCGCCCCATATTCTGCTGAAGGCGAGATCGTCGGTACCCTCGGGGTCGTCGGGCCGACCCGAATGGCCTATGAGCTTGTGATCCCTATTGTCGATGTCACCGCCAGGCTTATCAGCAGCGCCTTGAACGCAGACCGGGACTGAATCCTTGAATTTTTGGCGTATTGCCCCATAAATTGCTGGGGCTCTCGTGTACGGAGTGGTTTTATGAGTAAGAAGAAGCAACAGACTGAACAAAAACAAGATGTCAGGGAGACACCGCCAGCTGCGGAGGTCGAACTTGAGGAAATGATGGAGGCGCTGACGGCGGCACAGGATGAAGCCGCAGAAAACCGGGATCACTACCTGCGGGCCAAGGCCGAGATGGAGAATCTGCGTAAGCGCACCGATACCGAGCGTGCCAATGTCCAGAAATACGCCATTGAACGCTTTGTGACTGAGTTATTGGCCGTGAAGGACAGCTTGGAACTGGCCCAGTCGGTTGATTTGGGGGATGAAAACCAGGATGCGGCTGAGAAGATGCAAGAAGGTTTGTCGTTGACCTTAAAGCAACTGGAGAGTGTCTTTGAAAAATTCTCACTTGAGACCATCGACCCCCAGGGAGAGAAATTCGATCCTGAGCGGCACCAGGCCATGAGTATGCTTGAGAGTATGGATATCGCCCCGAATCATATTATTAATGTGATTCAGAAGGGCTATCTGCTGAAAGACCGGGTTATCCGGCCGGCATTGGTAGTGGTCGCCAAGGCCGCGAGCACGGCAGCCGGCCAGGCCAAGCCTGAGGGGGATGAATCACCCGCATAGGCCTGTTTATCGGCCAATTTACCGGGGTTTGCTTGAAAACCCCGGGGCTGACCCCATATCCCGGTTATACGTAACTATTTGAGAATACAAGTAAACATTTGAGGAATTGTCCATGGCAAAAATAATCGGCATCGATTTGGGTACTACCAATTCCTGTGTCTCCATTATGGAAGGCGGCAAGGCACGGGTCATCGAGAACAGCGAGGGAGATCGCACGACCCCGTCGATTGTCGCCTTTACCGGTGAGGGCGAGGTGTTGGTTGGCCAGGCTGCCAAGCGCCAAGCCGTGACTAACCCGGAAAATACGGTTTTTGCCACCAAGCGACTAATCGGTCGCAAGTTTGGTGACAAAATGGTGCAGCGCGATATCGGCATGGTGCCGTACAAGATTGTCAAGGCGAAAAACGGTGACGCCTGGATCGAGGCCAACGGTAAGCAGATGGCGGCGCCGGAAATCTCCGCCCGGGTGCTGCAGAAAATGAAAAAGACCGCCGAGGATTATCTCGGTGAGGAAGTCAAAGAGGCAGTCATTACGGTGCCGGCCTACTTCAACGATTCTCAGCGCCAGGCGACCAAGGATGCCGGGCGTATCGCCGGTCTCGAGGTCAAGCGCATCATCAATGAACCGACCGCAGCGGCACTGGCCTTCGGCCTGGACAAGAAAGAGGGCGATCGCAAGATCGCGGTCTATGACCTGGGCGGGGGCACCTTCGATATCTCCATTATCGAGATTGCCGAAATCGATGGTGAACACCAATTCGAGGTATTGTCGACCAACGGCGATACCTTTCTTGGCGGTGAGGATTTCGACAAACATCTGATCGATTATCTGATCGAAGAATTCAAAAAGGATAGTGGCGTTGACTTGCGCAACGACCCGTTGGCCCTGCAACGTCTGAAAGAGACGGCTGAGAAGGCCAAGATCGAGCTGTCTACGGCCCAACAGACCGACGTTAATCTACCGTATATCACCGCTGACAGTGCGGGACCCAAGCACATGAATATCAAGGTTACACGAGCGAAACTGGAAGCGCTGGTGGAGCAATTGATTATGCGCACCATTGAGCCGTGCAAGATCGCAATCAAGGATGCCGGTATCAAGACTGCCGATATTGCCGACGTGATCCTGGTCGGTGGCCAGACCCGTATGCCCAAGGTGCAAGAGGCGGTGAAAGATTTTTTCGGCAAGGATCTACGCAAGGACGTAAACCCGGATGAGGCCGTGGCCATTGGTGCCGCGATCCAGGGCGGGGTGCTCGGTGGCGATGTCAAAGATGTGTTGCTGCTGGATGTTACGCCGTTATCACTTGGCATCGAAACCCTGGGTGGTGTCATGACCAAACTGATTGAAAAGAATACGACCATTCCGACCAAGGCCTCGCAGGTCTTCTCGACTGCCGATGACAACCAGCCAGCGGTGACGGTACATGTGCTCCAGGGTGAACGGGAGATGGCGGGCGGCAACAAGTCATTGGGCCGTTTTGACCTGAGCAATATTCCGCCGGCCCCACGTGGTGTGCCGCAGATCGAGGTGACATTCGATATCGATGCCAACGGTATCATGCATGTATCGGCCAAGGACAAGGCTACCGGCAAGGAGAACAAGATCGTCATCAAGTCGAGCTCCGGCCTGAGCGAGGAAGAGATCAAGAACATGGTCCAGGATGCCGAGACCCACGCCGAGGAAGATCATAAGGCACGTGAAATGGTCGATGCCCGTAACCAGGCCGATGCCATGATTCACGGTGTCCGTAAGTCACTGACCGAGTTCGGCGACAAAATCGATGCCGCTGAGAAAGAGAAGATCGAGGTGGCGATCAAGGATCTAGAGGAAGTCGTTAAGGGTGACGACAAGGCCGAGATCGAGACCAAGACCCAGACGCTGGCGCAGGCCAGCCACAAACTGGCCGAACAGATGTACGCTGAGTCCGGCGCAGAGACCGCTGGGGCGGCCGAGGGCGAAGCTGCCGGCGAAAGTAACGCCGGTGGTGATGACAATGTCGTCGACGCCGAGTTCGAAGAGGTTAAAGACGAGAAGGAGAATAAATAGCATTCGGCCTTCAGCGATCAGCGGTCTGCTGGGAGAGCTAAGATAAAGGCGCAAGGTTTTATGTATTGCGCTTGGTTGTCTGCACGGCTCGCAAGATTCGCTGATAGCTGAGTGCTGAGAGCTTTTTTATGGCCAAGAAAGACTATTATGAGGTTCTCGGCGTGGCACGTAATGCCGCCGAGCCCGATATAAAAAAGGCCTACCGCCGGTTAGCGATGAAATACCATCCGGACCGCAATCCCGGCAACGCTGAGTCTGAAAGACATTTCAAAGAGGCGAAAGAGGCCTATGAGGTCCTCTCTGATGCCCAGAAACGGGCCGCCTATGACCAGTTTGGCCATGCCGGGATCGATCCCTCCATGGGTGCCGGTGGTGCCGGCGGATTTCACACTGCCGGTGGCGCCAGTTTCTCCGATATCTTCGGGGACGTCTTCGGGGATATTTTCGGTGGCGGCCGGCAGGGCAAGTCCCAGGTCTACCGCGGTTCGGATCTGCGTTACAACCTGAATCTGGGTCTGGAAAAGGCCATCAAGGGTACGGAAGTGCGTATCCGCGTCCCCACCATGGTTCAGTGCGACAATTGTCGGGGAAGTGGCGCCAAGCCCGGTACCTCGGCGACATCGTGTACGACCTGTGGCGGTCATGGCCAGGTCCGTATGCAACAAGGTTTCTTTTCCATCCAACAGACCTGTCCGGATTGTCGCGGCAGCGGCAAGACCATCAGTAACCCCTGTCCGGTCTGTCATGGACATGGTCTCAAGCAGGAGACCAAGACCCTGTCAGTAAAAGTGCCCGCCGGTATCGACGAGGGGGACCAGATCCGGCTTGCCGGCGAGGGCGAGGCTGGCGAGAGTGGCGGACCGCCGGGCGATCTCTATGTCCAGATTAGGTTGAAGGAACACCCCATCTTCAAACGGGATGAAGATGACCTCTATTGTGAAATGCCGGTCGGCTTCGTTACTGCCACACTCGGTGGCCAGCTCGAGATTCCGACGCTGAATGGTCGCGCCAATATCAAGATTCCACCCGGTACCCAGAGCGAAAAGGTGTTCCGGCTGCGAGGCAAGGGTGTGCGCAACGTGCGTACCAGGCACGTCGGCGAGCTTTATTGCCGGGTCCAGGTCGAGACACCGGTTAATCTGACCAAGGAACAGAAGGCGAAGCTGGAAGAGTTTGACCAACTGGTTCGCTCAGGCGGTTCACGTCATCACCCGCGTGAACATTCATGGCTCGATAAGATTAAACACTTCCTCGGTAAGTAATGGCCTTTTTTGCACCGACGGTGCAGACCGGCATGCCACTGCCGGTTAATCGCCGGTTGGTGTGATGCTGAAACTGTCGACCTGTTCAAGTTCCACCAGGGCCTCGGACAGGCGTCGGAAGTTATCCTGGGTGTTGCTGCGGATCGTCATTTGGTACTGAATATATTTTTTCTGTTCCACCAGGCTGAAAGAGATATAGCTACAGCTCACCTCATATTCCTGGATCAGTTTTTTCAGGTCTTCTTCCATAAGATGCTTTTTGTACTTAAAACGAACGATCATGCGGGCATAACTTAAAGATGGCATGATCTGTTCGATCCAGCGGAACATTGCCAGGGTACCCAGGGTGATTGCAGTCGCGGCGAAAGCCGGCAGATAAAAACCAAGCCCGATGAGGATACCGATAGAGGCGGTTATCCAGATCGAGGCGGCTGTGGTTAAGCCGCGAACCGATAGCCCTTCTTTCATAATGACACCGGCGCCGAGGAAACCGATACCAGTCATGATCCCCTGGGCCATACGGGTCGGATCGATGCGCATGGTCTCGATCGGAATCCCCGGGAGCAACTTGGTTTGGTACACCGTCACCAGCATCAGCAGGCTGGAGGCGGTGCAGACCAGTGCGTGGGTACGGAAGCCGGCAGGCCGCCCGTGATAAGTCCGCTCGAGGCCGATCAGGCTGCCGGCGAGCAGGGCGTAGCCGAGGTTGATCAAAGTCTCAATATATTCCGTGCCGGTCATTTGCTGATTTTTTTATAGTGGTTTCTTTTAAGTCTAGTTGCTGCCGGCCAGTGATTTCCACCGGGGCGGCCTGATTCAGGTAATCACAAGGATTTTATAATTTTTCCTTGAGATAACTGATAAACGGCCTCCTCGGGGTTACCTGGTACCCCCTAAACAGTTGAATTTTGCCCATTTTCAGCTAGTTTCTTAGATTAAGCAGCATAATAACCGCTGACTAGCGCAACCTTCTGAATCGGGGCAGACATACCATGGCCACTGCAATGGCGGGCACCAGTGCCGATAATGCCTTACCTGCCGGCTATGTGCTCGGTGAGTATGTCATTGAGTCGGTCCTGGGCCACGGCGGGTTTGGGATCACCTATCTGGCGAAAGATATCCGGCTCGACTCCCTGGTCGCGATCAAGGAGTATTTCCCCCAATCCTTTGCCTTGCGTGGTACCAACGCCACCATAACGCCGTTAAGCGGTGATGATACCGCCCAGGAGAATTACCAATGGGGCTTGCGCGAGTTCCTGAAAGAGGCGCAGGCACTTGCCAAATTCAAGCATAACAACATCGTCCGGGTGTTGCGTTTCCTCGAGGACAATGGCACCGCCTATATGGTGATGGAGTATGAAGAGGGGGAGAGTCTCAGCGCCTATCTGAAAAAGGCCGGCGGGTTTCTGGTTGAATCAAAATTATTAAGTATCTTTCTGCCAATCTTGAGCGGACTAGAGGCGGTACATGAGGCCGGGATGCTGCATCTCGACATCAAACCCAATAATATTTACTTGCGTACCAATGGCAAACCGATGTTGATCGATTTCGGTTCCGCCCGCCAAACAAAAACCAAATCCAAAAAGAATGAACGCGTCGCCCTGACCCTCGGCTACTCGGCTGTCGAACAATACCCGGATGTCAATGCCAAGGTCGGGCCCTGGACTGATGTCTATTCCATGGGTGCGACGCTGTATCGTTGCATTACCGGCCAGCAGCCGACTGATGCCATGCAGCGTTATATGTCGATGAAGGAAAAACATATCGATCCGATGAAACCGGCGACCGAGTTCGACCGGCCGAATTATTCGGGTTTTATCCGCGCAGTGGTGGTACAGGCGCTGCGAATAACGCCGAAGAAGCGCCCACCGGCGGCCTTTGTATTGCAGCAGGGGCTAATGGGCAAGAGCATGGAAAAAGGGAAGATCGTTAAGAAACCGACGGATGCATTCCGTGCCATGAATATGGGCGTCAGGCGTATTATTGATACCGGCCAGGACAAGGCCAGGAAGCGCGGTTTCTTTGAAAAGGTATTTTTCTTCATCATATTATCATCGGCCATATTTTTATTTACCTTACAAGGCCTGCTCCTCACCGGTATGACCAGCCGGGGGCAGATCTATGACCGGTTAAATTCCACACTAACCGGCACCCAGAATTTCCTGATGAAGACCGAACAACTATTAAAAAATAAATTCGGTATCCGTCTGCGTTCGCGGCTAACGAACGTGGCAAAATCAAAACCCACACCGAAGAAGCCTGTATCCATTAACACCACACAACCGTTTAATATTGCCAAGGTCCTGGCCTTCACGCTTACAGGCCATCAACAGCCGATTACCCGGCTCGCCTTTCTGCAGCAGGGCAAGGTCCTGGCCTCGGTCTCGGCGGATGGGCTGGTCAAGCTCTGGAATGTCGAGGATGGTGAGTCCTTGCGTACCTTCATCGGTCATCCGGGTGGTGATGGCATGATTGCGGTGTCTGCCGATGGCCGTTGGCTGGCAAGGGTCACCGATAATCATGCCATTGAACTCTGGGACAGCAAGGAAAATAAAACCGGCGCCCGCCTCAGCAACGGCCATCAACAGCGAATCAATGCCATTACTTTTTCGCCTGACGGTAAATTACTCGCCACTGCCGGTGACGACAAGACAGTGATACTGTGGGATATCAAACAACAGAAAATTATTGGCAAACTCGAGGGCCACAAATACGCTGTTCTGGCGCTGTCCTTCTCGAATACGGGCAGCCAGCTTATTTCCTCGGATAGAGACGGCGTTATCCGTCACTGGACAATCCCGGCCGGGGTTGAGCTGGTTAAAATTCGTGCCAACGAAAAGGCGGAAGCGGTAAATGCTCTGGCCTATTCCGCCGACGGCAAATGGGTCGCCTCCGCCGGCAGTAAGCGTCACCTGAAGCTCTGGAGCACGGCCGGGGCGAAGAAGGATAAGGTCTTCAAAGGCGCCGGCTTGCAGAGCAATGTCATCGTCTTTACTCCAGATAACCAGTGGTTGTTAGTCGGCGGCAGTAACAAGGTGGTCGAGATGTGGAACATAAACTCCGGGGATGTACCCTATCAGTTACTGGGGCACAAACACCCTATCCGGGCGCTGGCGGTATCCCCCGATGGCAAGGTCATCGCCTCCGGTGGTGAGGGTAAGGTGATAATGGT
>FXBF010000313.1_pt1 | contig 16214 bp, 17 predicted proteins | sample 5335321 | NCBI WGS metagenome assembly FXBF01 (sample SAMEA103928391, study PRJEB20085) | sediment metagenome | isolation source: sediment
GCCAACGTGCACGTGTTCGCCTCCACTGGAGTGGCGGATGGGAGAGGTGGCTACGGCTACATCATCTACGTGCGTCCCGAGGAGTACGAGCGGGCCGCCGAGGCGCTGGAGGTCTGACGGCCGGCAGGGCACCGTGGCTTTCTCTAGTTTCGAGTTTTCCTGACGCCGTCTGTCCGGTCAGACACAGGTTATTGCATCTAGTCGTTGCTGTTTGGTGCTGAATCCGCGCTCGGGCCGCGCTCGGAGAACAGCTCGCGCACCATCGCCAGCTTGATCTTCGCGGTCTGATTGCCGGCGTCGATTTCCAGTGCCTTGCCGTAGGCGATGCCCGCCATGCGTGCGTAGATGTCGCCGAGATTTTCGTGTGCCGCGGCATATCCGGGACGATTGCTGATGGCCAGCACCAGGGATTCGCGCGCCATGGCGTAGTCGCCCTTGGCTGCGTAGAGCACCGCCAGATTGTTATAGGGTTCGGGCAGATCCGGGTAATCGTCGGTGAGCCCCAGGAAGACTTCCTCGGCCTCCTCGGTGCGGCCCTCCTCGGCCAGTGCCAGTCCTTTCAGGAAGCGGGCTTCGGCGTGCCGGGGGCTGTCTTGCAGAAACGCGTTCAAGCGCGGCAGCGCCTGTTCGAACTGGCCGTCTCTGATGAGTCGCCTGATGTTCTCGAGGGGGTCGCCGGCGGCCGGGACCGGGGTCGAAATCGCCGTCAGCACCAGCAATGCCGCCGCAAGCACTCCAGGAACGATGACTTTCATTTCGAGGGCTCCGACGGACCGGCGCTGGATTCCGGTGTCTCTTCTCCTCGAGCGACCAGGGTCTGCTGGCGTATCGCATCCAGCATGTCGATGATTTTCGCAAAACCGAACAGCACGATGCCGCCCAGGAGGCCCGAAAAGAACGCTCCCAGAGAGAAGGCCCGGCCGATTTCGTTCTCCACGTAGAACGAGCCGCCCAGAAACAGAATGGCCAATATGACGGCGGCTCCGCCGAAGCCGTTGAGCACCACGACGAGCCGAACCGGATCGCGCCTCGACAGGTGGTTCGCGTCTTGACCGGGACGTTGTGCCACGGTTTTCAGCGCCTCGCCAGATCCGCCGACAGGTTGGTAAGGATTTCCTCTACCGCCTCGCTGATTGCACGGGTAGCGGCTGCCACGCTGTCGTCTTTCACCTTCCTGCTGGTGGTGTAGGATTTTGCCCATACCAGACCGCCGCCCCTGCGCTCCCGTAGTCCGAATTCGAGCTCGACGACAACGCTCGATGAGTTCCCCACCACATGTTCCAGCTTCTTGATATCGCCGATCAGCGTGTAGGCCGGATCGACGCGCAGGCCCGTCGCCACCACCTGATCCGCCACCCGCGCCTCGCGCAGGTAGTCCACGGTCACCGTCTGCAGCATGCGGGTCGGCGGATCGGCCCACCGCTGGTAGTCATACTGGCGCAGGACGTTGGGATTGTCGCTCTCGACAAAAACTATCGCACGATCCTGGAGAACGCCGGTGGCGCGGAATCGATCGACTTCCATGGCGCCGGCGAGCCGCGGCGTCTCGTAGACAGTGGTCGGCGCGCCAACGGTCAAACGATGGAACCGGTCCGAAGGCACCGGCACGCCCGGCTCGGCGCAACCGGTCAGCACGCTGTAGAGGATCGCTAGCGACCACCAACGCCGGCTATTCAAGAGCGGACCCCACCGTCGTCTGCAGCCCGGTCAACTCGTCGGAGTTCTTGGTCGTGCCCATCAGCAACACGGCAGGATTGTTTCGTATGCTGCGACTGAACTCGGACAAGTTGCGGCTCGCACCTTCGAGATTGTAGGTAATCGCATCCACTCTCTGCGACAAGGACCTGAGCGCGTACCTGAGATCGGCTGCCGATTCACGCAAATTCGGACGATTCTCCTCGGCGATCGCGTTGACGCCAATGAGCAGGCGATCGAGCCTCTCGCGCGTGGAACGCAGGTCGCTGGTCAGATTGGCGATGTTGCTCGCGGCGAGCGCGACGTTGTCCACGGCATTCTGTATCTTCTTTGTGGTCTTGGGCGTCAAGACCTCCTTTACCCGTGTGTCCAATGTCTGACTCACGGTGGCGACGTTGGCGGAGGCCCGCGAGAAATTGTCCACCATGGCCCTTATGCGCTCCTGGGATTCAGGTCCCAGCAATGCGCGTATGTCTGCACGCGCCTCCGCGCTCATGAGCGCAAGACTGGTCGACGCCGCCAGAACATTGTCGACAACACTGTCCAGCTGGTCGGCATTCTCGGGCGATAGCACTTTGGTGAGATTGTCGCTGGTCAGCTTCAGCGAGGCGGACAGCGACACCACCTCGTCGATGAGCTGCGGTCCCCGGTCGGCCAGGGTCTTGGAGAAAATATTGAAGTTACGAATCGTGGCGCCACCATCGGCGACCAGAATCTGACCGACGGAATCGATATATTGGTTGAGGTTCGTGAGCAAAGGCTCGAGACGGGTTTCCGTGAGCCGTTTGAGGGCGTTCGCGGTGTCCGAGACGGCAGCGAAGATGTCGGCGGCCGGCTGACCTAGGATGTAATCGTCAGGCTGGATCCAGGTACGGCTTTCACCGGCCCGAATATCGATGGCCATGGCGGAGAGCAGCCCCGATGATTTCATCCGCGCGACGCTGTCGCTCGGCACTTTCCAGTCCTTGAACCGATCGGTCAACGACAGCTTGAGACGAAAAATCAGGGCCCCGTTCTCGAGTTCCGGGGAAATTTTTTCCACCTGCCCGATGGGAAATCCCATGTAAAGCACCTGGCTCCCGAACTTGAGTCCGGTCACATCCTCATAGCTCGTGTAGTAGGTGTCGGTGGCGCGGGTACGGCCGGTCAGCATGGCGACACTGATGACGATGCCGGTGAGCATCAGGATCACGAATCCTCCGACGATGATGTAGTTAATGCGATCGCTTTTCATGGTACGAAATCGCCCGACTTCTGCTCACTGCTCCCGCGCACCGGTAAGGCGGCGAAGGTATGCCTCCGGATCGAGCTCTTCCTCTTCCACACGCCGGTTCAACAGATTCTGTACCCGGGAATCCTCGCAAGCGCGCACTTCGTCTACCGTGCCAACAACGAGAATCTCGCCCTTGTCGAGCACGGCGATACGATCGGCAATCTTGAACGCGCTCTCCAGCTCGTGGGTGACAATAATAATCGTGATTCGCAACGCGTCGCGCAGGCGCAATATTAGATCGTCGATGGCGGCCGCGACTACCGGGTCCAGGCCCGCCGACGGCTCATCGCAGAACAACAGCTCCGGATCCATGACAACGGCGCGCGCCAGGGCGGCGCGTTTCAGCATGCCCCCGGAGAGTTCCGCCGGCATCAGATCTTCGAAACCGGCGAGCTCCACGACTTCGAGCTTCAGCCGCGCCATGATCCGGATTATTGAATCGTCCAGATCCGTATGCTCGCGCAAGGGCAGCATGATATTGTCGACCACGCTCATGGAGCTGAAAAGCGCGCCCGATTGAAATGCGACACCGGACTTCTTGCGCAGCTCGTACATCTCGGCGCGACTGGAACTGACCACGTCCCGGCCGAGAACTCGAACGCTGCCGCTTCTCGGACGCTCCAGCGCCAGCATATAGCGCAGCAGCGTGCTCTTGCCGGAGCCGCTGCCACCCATGATGACCAGAATCTCGCCCTCCTCGACGCTGAGCGTGACGTCTCTCAGAATCTGCCGGTTGCCATAGAAGGTATTGAGGTTCTCGACTTCGATGACCGTCGACGCGGTTGTAGCGGTGGTCTCCATCTTCAGCGCGTGACGAGAAATACGAACAGCATGTCGGTGATCAGAATCGCGGCGATCGCCTGCACCACCGAGCGTGTCGTCGCGCGACCTACGCCCTCGGCACCGCCGGTGACGCTGGCACCGTTGACAACCGCAACCATCGTGATCAGGGCGGCGAAAATAACGCTCTTGCCGAGCCCCTGGGTCAGGTCGTCCAGGGACGTCACATTGAATACTTCGTCGACGTACGCACCAAGGCTCATGCCCAGATCGATGCCGATGTAAATACCGGCGCCCAGGAGCCCCACGAGCATCGCCCAGAAGGTCAGCAGCGGCACCATCACCATCATCGCCACCAGGGATGGGGCTACCAGAAAGCGCACCGGGTTGATGCCCATGACCCGCAGCGCGTCGATCTCCTGATTGATGTTCATGGTGCCGAGGCGCGCCGCCAGCGCCGAGCCGGATCGCCCGGCAACCAGAATGCCGGTAATGAGAGAGGCAAATTCCCTGGTGATGGACAGGGCGACGCCGACGGTAACACGGGATTCCGCACCGAAGAGCCGCAACGTGTAGATGCCCTGAATAGCCAGCATGATTCCGATGGTCCCGGACAGGACGGTGACGATGGGCAACGCCCGGATACCGATCTGCATCATCTCCGCCACCACGCTGGACATCCTCACCGGCTGGCGCCAGCGACGACCCAGCACCAGCCAGTAGACGCTCTCGAAAAAAAGCGCAGCCGCGTATCCGAGCTCCTTTACGCCGCTGAGCGTGGCGCGGCCGAGGCCCTCCACCGCATCGGCCAAGGCCATGGCGGGCGCCGGCCGGCTGTGGTGCTGCTCAGCCGCCATCGGCAAGGGCATCCGCAATGCTCGCGTGAATGCAGAACACCCGGTCGAGTCTGGCAAGCTCCAGGACGCGCATGGCCGCATCGCTTACCGCCACCAATGCAAACCCGGTGCTGCCGTGCCGCGCCGATTGGTAGGCCTCTACGAGACTCGCGATGCCGGAGCTGTCGATATAGGAAACGGCCGACATTTCCACCAGGACACCGCGCTTCTCGCGCACCGAGTCCAGCAGCACGGCGCGTACCTGGGGTGAGTTGTCGAGATCCACATCGCCGCTCAATGCAACAATGGTGGTTTCGCCCTCCGAGCGTACGTCATAAGCCATACCCGTCCCTCTAGGTAATTATTTTTACCAGCCGCAGGCAGTTACCCGCTCCATCCGGCGGCGTGAGAAAACCGCACTCGTCCACGCACTCCTGAATGAAACGTGTCCCGAGACCACCGGGCTTCACGTCGTCCAGGGACCGAGGCTTGATCTTGCTGACATCGACGGGATCGGCGAAGTCGAGCAGATGAATCGCAATGCGATCGTCCTGGCGGCGAATGTCGACGACGATCTCGCCGTCGGGATCACCCCCATAGGCATGCCGGATAATGTTCTGGCAGGCCTCGTCCACCGCCATGACCATCTGGCTGATGCACTCGCCGCTGCAGCCGTTCGCGTTGCCTGCCTCGTTGACCACGGCGCGTACCAGCCTCAGACAATCGGGACGCGAGGCGATGCGCATTTGCGCGATGCGCTCGCCGGGAAAGCGATAGTCATCCTGGCGCCGCTGCCGAGGTTGCGCTTCGCTCGTGGCATCGCCATTGGATTTTTCGGGGTTCTCGCTCATCGGATGGTGCGCCAGCGGGAGTGTCAGGGTGCAGATCCAAGATCGTCACCGGGGCGGCATCGGTATTGCGGATAACCGGATTCCGCCAGGGCTCTTTGCTCCGGACTGGTCTTCATCGGGTCCGAGATCAAAGCCTAGACCACTATGCATCCTTTGTCGGCGGCGGTAAACACCTCAGGGGAAAAGGCGGCTTTTCAGGGGCCAGCAAAATGGCGGCGCGCTGGAATCGGATGCGCTCAGGACATTGCGTAAATGGGAAATTGCGCGCACAGACTGCCAACTTTCTGTCGCGTGGCCCGGCAAACATCGAGGGCATCGCCCACCGCCAGCTCATCCAGCACATCGGCCATCCAATGCCCGATGCTGGCGAACTCTGCCGGGCCGAAGCCGCGGGTAGTGCCGACGGCGCTGGAAACCCGAAGGCCCGACGTAACGGTGGGCTTCTCGCTGTCGAAAGGCACCACGTTCTTGTTACAGGTGAGTCCCGCCTGCTCCAGCCTGTCGCTTGCCTGCCGGCCAGTGATCCCCCGCGAGCGCAGATCCAGCAGCAGCAGCGAAGTATCGGTGCCGCCCGAGGCGAGGTCGAAATCACGCTTCAGGATCTCCGCAGCCAGGGTCTGCGCGTTCACTACCGATGCGGCCGCGTAGTCGGCAAACTCCGGTGTCAGGGCCTCACCCAGACAGGCCGCCTTACCGGCCATGGCGTGCAGCATGGCGCTGCCCTGGATGCCGGGAAACAGCGCCGAAGCGAAGCGCCGGTGGAGGTCGTCGTCATCGGTGAGGATCATGCCGCCGCGGGCGCCGCGCAGGCTTTTATACGTCGTGGTGGTGGTGACGTGGGCGTGGGGAATGGGAGACGGATGGGCGCCACCGGCAACCAGCCCGGCAATATGCGCCATGTCGACCAGCAACCATGCACCGACCGCGTCCGCGATGCGGCGAAATGCCGCGAAGTCGATGATGCGTGGATAGGCGGAAGCGCCGGCAATGATGAGCTTTGGACGATGGGATTGCGCGAGCTCCGCCACCTCATCCATGTCGATGCGGCCATCCTGGCGTCGAACGCCGTAGTGGGCCACATCGAACAACCTGCCCGACTGATTCGGCGCTGCACCGTGACTCAAGTGACCACCCATCGCCAGGCCCATGCTGAGGATGCGATCACCCGGCGCCAGCAGCGCTTGGTAGACGGTCTGGTTGGCCTGACTCCCGGAGTGCGGCTGCACATTGGCGTGGCGGCAGACGAACAAGCGACAGGCGCGATCGACGGCAAGCCGTTCCAGCGCGTCGGCCCACTCGGTTCCGCCGTAGTAACGACGGCCCGGGTAGCCCTCCACAGTCTTGTTCGTGAACACCGAGCCCTGAGCTTCGAGCACCGCACGGCTGACGAGATTTTCCGAGGCAATCAGCTCGATCTGATCGGCCTGTCGCTGCAGCTCACCCGCGATGATGGCGGCAAGCTCGGTGTCGCTATCGGTAAGCGAAGCGTCGAAGAAGAAACGCTCAGAGCGCGACCGCCCACGGCTGCTCATTACACGAATCTGGCGGGCTAACGCTTGTTACCCGCGAGGACACGGCTCTGAAACTCCTCCAGAGACAGCCACTCGCCGTCTTGCTCGAACTCGATGAGCGAGCAACCGTTTTCCGACCCATAGTCATCGAGCGGTTCACGCCCGCGGTAGTTACCGAGAATGTATCCCGAGAACTGAGCCTCGCCGGCAGCATTCAGCATGCGAAAGTGCTCGCCGTGAATGATGACCGAATCGAAGGGGGCGCGGTCGACCGATCCGCTCGGTCCTATCTTTCCCACCGCCTCGCTGCTGTCCCCGAGAATCGTGTCGCGGGTCACGATCCAGGTGTAGTGGGTGTAATTCTTGGCGCCTTCGGTCACGGCCTTGCGTCACTGCGGTAGGACAACAACGGAGGGGTGGTGCCGGCTGCAGGAGTCGAACCCGCGACCTGATGCTTACAAGGCAACTGCTCTACCAACTGAGCTAAGCCGGCTAGCGAAGTATCCATGGCGGCACCGAGGCCGCACGCGCGTGCGGCGCACCAGGGATTGAACCGTCGCTCCGCCGATGACTCGTTCATGGTCGGTCGAACCGAGCTACTGGGCGCCAGAGCGGCCGGGTGCGTGCAACGCCGCGCCGGAGGCGTTGTCGGAATAGCTGCCTTCCTGCCGCAGATCTGGGGAATTGTAGGAAATCGCGGGATCCCCCGCAATTGGCGCGTCGCCACACGCCACCTGGCGAATGACCAGATCAGGAAAAATCTGATCCAGCACGGCGACCGTCATCGGCTGCGCGGCACTCGTGGTGACGTCGAACCAGGAAGCCGTCACGGTACGATAGCGAGGCAGCACCGACGGTGTGAAGCCACGCTCTTCGAGCTGCGATACCCGCCTCGCGAGAGTATCCTTCTGACTGAACAGACCGAGTGAGACGGCATTCGCCATGTCGCCGCGGGGAATGACATAGATGTCGTCGATGTTCGCGGCCTGCATTTCCCGCATGCGGTCGTCGGCGGCCTCGCGGCTCTCGAGCGGCGGCAGGAACACCCAGGTGCTGACTACTTCACGGCGCTCGTCGCTGCGCAATGTCGCTCGGCTACCCTGGGCGCTGAACCAGGCGCTGAGCGCCGAGATGTCGTCTTCGTTCTGGAGCGGGCCGACGGTGTAACACTCGATGTCGGACTCGCGGGGCACCGCCAGGGCATTTTCCCTGGATACCGACGCCGTGTCCGCGTGCGTCTCAGCGACCTCAGCGGGCGAGCGCTGCTCCGGCGGCGAGGTCGGCTGCGGCGACGGCACGTTGCGCCGTTGGCGCAGCACGCCGCGATCCAGCTCGCTGACCAGCAGCAACCGGTTGACCATCGCGGCCTTGGTCGCCGGCGGCGCGGGTTCGCCGACGACAACCGCCGCCTGATCCCGACTGAGCTGCCAGCCGAAGAAGGCCACGTTGATCAACACGAGAGACAGGATTACCCACTTCACATCGAATCTCCGGCCGCTCCGAAATCCCGACTGGTGTCGCACCTGGTCAGCTGCCAGGTGCTTCGTTCAAGTATACAGGCGGTCGATGTGACGGCACCGCCACGGTCGGCGAATGGTAGGCTCACGTCACCACCCGCAGGCGGATATCTCCGGAAACGACCCGCTCGCGCCGCCCACCGACCTCCAGCAGCAGGGCCCCGGAAGCGTCCACACCACGCGCCGTTCCGCAACGGCTGCCGGAGCCTGCGTGCAGTTCCACCTCGCGATCACGAAGCGCGTCGAGCAGCTCCCAGTCACGGCGGAATGCTTCGAATCCCGCTTCGACGAATTGCTCCTCGGCCATGACCACCTCGGCGAGCACCCGCGACGCGAGTCGATTGCGACCCGGGTGCGCGCCGTGCGAGGCGAGATCCGTCCACGGTTGATCGATGGTGTCGCCGGCATCCCCGGGCATGTCGATATTGATACCGATGCCGGCCACGACCCGCCATGGGCCCCGGCTTCCCCCTGACATCTCCAACAGAATCCCGCCCAGCTTTTTCCCGCCGAGCTGTATGTCGTTGGGCCATTTGAGCGCAATGCCCTGCACATCGAGGGACGCCAGCGCCTTCGCCACGGCAACACCCACAGCCAGGCTCAAGCCCTGCAGGGAGTCGGGCACGCTGTCAAAGGTGCGCAGCACCGAAAGGTACAGGTTGGCGCCGGAGGGTGATATCCATGGGCGGCCCCGTCGACCGCGGCCGGCGGTCTGCGTCTCGGCCACGCAGGCATGCACGCCTGCGGCGCCGAAGCAGTCGCCTGCCAGCAGGAAGCGGTTGGTGGAGTCGACTACGCCGAGAACCGTGAACGAGCGCAGCTGAGCGCTCACCGCGGCCGGCAGCCCGCTCGCAATCTGCTGTTGGTCGAGAATTTCCAATGGGTGGGTGTCCAGAATCAGGCCTGGGTGTCCAGCAGGCCACCCAGGGCGCGTGAGACACGGGCTAAATCCGCCGGCTTCGACAGGCGATGATCGCCGCCTTTGACGAGCTCCAGGGTGACGTCGGAAGAGGTCAGCGCCTGCAACAGCTGCAAGGACGATTCCCATGGCACGTCCCGGTCGTCGAGTCCGTGCAACAGTCTGACGGGACACTCGAGCGCGATGCTGCCGCCGAGCAACAGATGATCACGGCCCTCCTCGATGAGCGCGAGACTGATGGGACAGTCCTCATCGGCATACTCGGAAGGCACATGGATAACGCCCTCGCGCGTGAGCTCGGCGCGGCTTGTCGCCGGAAGCTGTCGCCAGATGAGCTCCTCGGTGAAATCCGGCGCCGCGGCGAGTCCCACCAGGCCGTCAACGTTACGCGACAATCTGCCGGCCACCAACAGCATGATCCAGGCGCCCATGCTCGACCCAACCAGGATCACGGGCCCCTCGCTACAGCCTTCGATCACCGCCAGGGCATCGTCACGCCAGGCGCCGATGGTGCCGTCGACGAATCGGCCGCTCGACGCGCCATGCCCCCGGTAGTCGAATCGCAGATACGCCTGGCCGCGGGCGCGGCACCAGGCATCCAGGTAGGTTGCCTTGGTGCCGGTCATATCGGAGCTGAAGCCGCCGAGAAATACCACCGTCGGCGACTGACCCGCGACCCGCCGGTAGGCGACGCGCGCACCGTCCCGATGCGCCCAGTAGCGCGGCGCCAGACCATCTTCCCGGCCGCTCACCATTGCTTAGCGGTGCGCGTAGCCCGCGTGCACGCGCCGCTGCGCAGGACCGCCCTCGAGATGATCCGCGACGAGGCCCGGGGGCGATAGCGATTCGAGACCCATGGTCGTTCTCCAGCCCGTTACCGGGCAGTGGTGGTGGTGCGCATTGTATCGCGGTGTGCGGCCTTCGCGGTTCGCCGAATCTTTTCCGGCGCGCCTGACGCCTTCCACCCTTTGCCCTTTGGTCACGGATCGTGGATCCTTGGGCGCGATTCGAATCCGGCGGGTAGCCGTCGGCTGAGAGCGCGCTACACTATCTCGACGAAACCGCGAAGGAACTACCGAATGGCAGCGACACCACAACACGCGATCAAGATTCATGGCGGCAAGAAAGGACGGGCCACGATGGCGAGCAAGGCCGACCGCCATGTGCTCTACGAAGACTCCGTGCAATGCGTGGAGGCGGAGATCGATTTCGTCGACGAGACTTTCAAGAAGCTTCGCAATCGCAGGGCTCGGCTGCTGCGCGAGGACTTCTGCGGTACCGCCAATACCTCCTGCGAGTGGGTACGCCGGCGAAAACGCAACCGCGCCATCGGCGTGGATCTGGACAGTGAGGTTCAGCAGTGGGGAAGAAAGCACCACCTGGCAAAGCTGGGGCAGGCGGAAAAGCACGTCACCCTGCTGAACGAGAATGTGCTCGAGGTGAAAACCGAGCCCGTCGATATCGCGCTGGCCATGAATTTCAGCTACTGGATTTTCAAGGAGCGCGCTCTGCTGGGACGTTACTTTCGAGGCGTCTACGAGGGCCTGGTGGAGGACGGGGTGTTCTTCCTGGACGCCTACGGGGGTTCCGACGCCTATAGAGAGATGCGCGAGCGCACCAAGTACGACGACTTCACCTACACCTGGGACCAGGCCAGCTTCGATCCCATCAGCGGCGACATGGTGTGCAAGATTCACTTCAGCTTCCCGGATGGCTCGCGCATGAAGAACGCCTTCACCTACGAATGGCGCCTCTGGACCCTGCCCGAGATCCGGGAGGTCCTGCTGGAGGCGGGATTCAAGCGCGTCACCGTCTACTGGCAGGGGGACGACGAGGACAGCGACGAGGGCAACGGTGAGTTCGAGCCCGCCGAGCGCGGCGAGGCCGACGAGGCCTGGATCGTCTATATCAGCGCCGAGAAGTAAGGCCGGCCCCGGCCGGGGCCGTGTTGTCGCAATCCGCTACCTCTAGTATGTTACAAAACCCGCCCGTGGCCGCAGGTGGGGGGGGGCGCGAGCCCTTCCGTGCAGCAATGAATCACAGCGAGGAGTGACCGATGTCGGAGTCGAAACTGTACGACGTCCCCGCGGACGTCGCCGCCAGAGCATACATCAACGATGACAAATACAACGAGATGTACCAACGGTCCATCTCCGACCCCGAGGGCTTCTGGGCCGAGCAGGCCGAGGAATTCATCGACTGGTTCAAACCCTGGAACAAGGTCTGGGACTGGAACTTCGACAACGAAGCCAAGATTGCCTGGTTCGAAGGCGCCAAGCTGAACGTCTCCTACAACTGCCTGGATCGCCACCTGGCGAGCCGTGGCGATCAGGTGGCCGTCATCTGGGAAGGCGACGACCCGGGTGTCGACAAGAAGATCACCTACCGGCAGCTGCACGAGGACGTGTGCAAGTTCGCCAACGCGCTCAAGTCCAGGGGCGTCAAGAAGGGTGACAGGGTCTCCATCTATATGCCCATGGTGCCCGAGGTGGTGGTGGCGATGCTCGCCTGTACGCGCATCGGCGCAGTGCACTCGGTCGTGTTCGGTGGCTTTTCACCGGAATCCCTCAAAGACCGCATCCTCGACTCGGATTGCCGGGTGGTCATCACTGCCGACGAGGGATTGCGCGGCGCGCGTCCCGTGCCGCTGCATGCCAACACCGACAAAGCGCTGGAAGCCTGTCCCGACGTCCACACGGTGGTGGTCGTCAAGTGCACCGGCGGTGACATCGCCTGGCACCAGGAGCGCGACGTCTGGTATCACGAGCTCATGGCGGAGGCGTCCAGCGACTGTCCGCCGGAAGAGATGGATGCCGAGGATCCGCTGTTCATTCTTTATACCTCCGGCTCCACCGGCAAGCCGAAGGGCGTGTTGCACACTACCGGCGGATACATTCTGTATGTCGCCATGACCCACAAGCACATATTCGACTACCACGACGGCGACGTGTTCTGGTGCACGGCCGATGTGGGCTGGGTGACGGGACATTCCTATATCGTTTACGGCCCACTGGCGAACGGCGCCACCACGCTGGTGTTCGAGGGCATTCCCACCTACCCCGACGCCAGCCGCTTCTGGCAGGTGGTGGACAAGCACAAGGTGAACATCTTCTACACCGCACCCACCGCACTGCGCGCGCTCATGGGCCAGGGAAACGGGTTCGTCGAGAAAACCAGCCGCAAGAGTATCAAGCTGCTGGGGACGGTCGGCGAGCCCATCAATCCCGAGGCCTGGGAGTGGTACTACAACGTCGTCGGTGAAAAGCGTTGTCCCATCGTCGACACCTGGTGGCAGACCGAGACCGGCGGCATTCTGATCACGCCACTGCCGGGCGCCACCAAGCTCAAGCCGGGCTCGGCCACGCGTCCATTCTTCGGCGTGGTGCCGGAGATCGTCGACGCCGAGGGCAATGTTCTGGAGGGTGCGGCCGAGGGCAACCTGTGCATCCGCCAACCCTGGCCCGGCCTGATGCGCACGGTCTACGGGGACCACCAGCGTTTCAAGGAGACCTATTTTTCCGCCTACAAGGGCAAGTACTTCACCGGCGACGGCGCGCGGCGTGATGCCGACGGCTACTACTGGATCACCGGACGGGTCGACGATGTCATCAACATCTCGGGCCATCGCATGGGAACCGCCGAGGTGGAAAGCGCGCTGGTGCTGCACGAAAGCGTCGCCGAGGCCGCCGTCGTCGGCTATCCCCACGACATCAAGGGCCAGGGGATCTATGCCTACGTGACCTTGATGGCCGGTATCGAGGGTACCGAGGAGCTGCGCAAGGAGCTGGTCGGTCTGGTGCGCAGCGAGATCGGCGCCATCGCCTCACCGGATGTCATTCAGTGGGCGCCGGGACTGCCCAAGACCCGCTCGGGCAAAATCATGCGGCGTATTCTGCGCAAGGTGGCGGCCAACGAGGTGGACGCGCTCGGTGACACGTCGACACTGGCCGATCCTTCCGTGGTCGACGACCTCATCGCCAATCGTGCCAACAAGTAAGTCCGCGTGAATCGCCGGGGGCCACGGGCCCCCGGTGGGCGCGCCGGGCACTGCCCCTTCCGGCCCCGAACTGGGCCCACAATGGCCAACTCCCGCGACAAACACGACCAACCCGGCGAGCCACCGACCTACTGGCAGGAGTGGTCTCGGCAATTGCTCTCCGCCGCCGAGCCGAAGAGCCCCTCGCGCGGGCTGGACGCGGCCTGGCGTGCCGCGGTGGACGACTGGTGGAACGGCGTCGCCGCCGGCACGCCCGCCGACGCGCGGGAGCTTCTCAAGCCGGCCGTCGACCAGGGCAAAGCGTTCCTCGAACTCGTCAACGGGATAGGGCGGAAACCGACTGCGGAAGTCGGCGGCGATGTTCTGTGGCGCCAACCCCTGCGTCTCTGGGAACAGGCCGCCGCCAGCATGCTCGCGGCCAAGCCCTCGGCCGAGCGCTCAGCGGGCACCCGTGGCGAGGCACTGCACGCCTACCAGCAGGCGCTGCTCGAGTACGCCGGTGCGCTTCGGGATGTCAGCGCGAAATCCCTCGCCGACGTCACCGATGCCTGGCGCAAGCGTCGACCCTCGGCGGAGCCGCAGGCCGGGCTTCGTGAGCTCTTCGATCTGTACGTGGATCTGGGCGAGCGCCACTACTACGAGCTGGTTTCCAGCGATGCATTCGCCGAAATCGGCGGCCGACTCATCAATAGCCTGGTGGAGTGTGTTCACCACGGGTTGACCCATGCCGCAGTGCCCGGCACCGGCAAGGGTAAGCCGGTGGGTACTCCGGCCGCGCATTCCGAACGCCCCGGGATCGCCGATTTTCCGGCGCTGCTCGCCGATCTCGGTTTCGGGCTCGAGCAGACTATGACGGAGCTGCAGACCTTTGGCGAGAAGCTGAATACCGGCGTTGCCACGCTGCGCAAGCTCGGCGCCATCGACGTGGGCACGACCGAAAAGGAAGCGGTGCACTACGACGGCAAGCTCACCCTGTATCGGTACGTGCCTACCGCGGAGCCTACGAACCCGATACCCGTGCTCATCGTGTACGCGCTCGCCAACCGCCCTTACATGATGGATCTCGAGGCGCGGCGTTCCCTGGTTCGTGGTCTCATGGACAGGGGACTGGACGTATACCTGATCGATTGGGGATATCCGGATGAGGACGACACGGCGCTCGGTCTGGATGATTACATCAATGGCTTTATCGACGGTTGCGTGGAGAGGCTGCGCGATCGTCACGGACTCGATCGCATCAATCTGCTGGGCGTCTGTCAGGGAGGCACGTTCAGCCTGTGTTACAGCGCGCTCAACGCCGACAAGATCCGCAATCTCGTGCTCATGGTAACGCCGGTGGACTTTCATACGCCGGACAACCTGCTGACGACATGGCTGCGTCACGTGGACGTGGACGCGCTGGTCGATGTGCTCGGGAACATCCCCGGAGAATTGCTCAACTGGGCGTTCGTATCCATGAAACCCCTGCGGCTCACCGGTCAGAAATACCTGGACATGCTGGATCTTCTGGACGACGAGGAGAAGGCCAGAACCTTTCTGCGCATGGAGAAGTGGATTCACGACAGCCCGGCTCAAGCGGGTGAATGCTTTCGTCAATTCGCGAAGGACTTGTTCCAGAAGAACAAGCTGGTCGAAGGTACACTGCACGTCGGTGACCGCGTCGTCGACTTGCAGAGAATCAGCATGCCGGTGCTCAACGTGTATGCCACCCAGGACCACATCGTGCCCCCCGACGCAACTCTGGCGCTCGAGGAGCACATCACGACCACTGACTATACTACCTTCGCATTCGAAGGCGGACATATCGGGATCTACGTGAGCGCGAGGGCCCAGCGGGACGTGCCGCAAAAGATCGCCGAGTGGCTGCACGCACGTTGCGATCTCGAACCTGATGCATCGCCATGATGCGACGGGTAGACTAGGCTGAGTAAAGGCGAATCAACAGAGGCTTGCCGTCAAGTGTCAGATGAACCACTCATAGCGGTTTTCGTGGATTTCGAGAATCTCGCCCTCGGTGTGCGCGACATGGGGAGCGATGACTTTCGCATCGAGCTGGTGCTCAAACGACTGCTGCAGAAAGGCCGCATCGTGTTCAAGCGCGCCTACTGCGACTGGAGCAACTATCGGCGCACGGTACGCGAGTTTCATGCCCATGGGATCGAAATGGTCGACATTCCGCGCAGCAAGGTGAGCGGCAAGAACAGCGCCGATATTCACATGGTCGTCGACGCCATGGACTTGTGCTATTCGAAACAGCACATCGACTTCTTCGCGCTGCTCTCCGGTGACAGTGACTTCTCACCATTGGTATCGAAGCTCAAGGAGAACGACAGACGCGTCGTCGGTTGCGGCGTGAAAAGCTCGACTTCCGATCTGCTCATCGCCAACTGCGATGAGTTCATCTACTACGACGATCTGGTGGTGGCGGCCAAGAAACGCCGCCCATTGAAGAAGAAGGGAAAGAAAACCACGGACAAGAAGCAGGAGGCGGCCGAACGTCTGCTCGAGATCGTGCGCTCCCTGGAAGGGGACTACGATCCGCTGTGGGGCTCGCTCGTCAAGCAGACCATGCGCCGCATGTACCCCGGCTTCAACGAGGCCTACTACGGTTACCGCAGCTTTTCCGAAATGCTCGAAGCGGTCGCCGACATGGGACTGCTGAAGGTCGTCCACGACCAGGAGCGCGGCAACTACACGGTGAGCCTCGCGGCCGAGTAAGTGAGATCTGGAAAGCCGGGGACAGATTTCAAATCTGTCCCCATTCCGACGCCGCGAGCGTCAGCAGGCAGGAACAGGCGGGAGTAGACGGGGACAGGCGGGGACAGATTTGAAATC
>FXBF010000314.1_pt1 | contig 16205 bp, 18 predicted proteins | sample 5335321 | NCBI WGS metagenome assembly FXBF01 (sample SAMEA103928391, study PRJEB20085) | sediment metagenome | isolation source: sediment
TTTAACCGCCGAAGTTGACCTTGGCTTCGAGGTTGGAACGAGAGTCGGCATGGGTCATGGCTTCTTCGAGTGTGATTGTGCCAGCCTTGTAGAGAGCGAGCAGCGCCTCGTCGAAGTTTTGCATGCCCTTCTCGCCGCTGTCCTTCAGGGCTTCTTTGACCTCGGATATATCGCCCTTGAGGATTAGATCCTTGATGTGCGGAGTATTCAACATTAGCTCGACTGCTGCGACACGCTTGCCTGTCCTCGCGCGGACGAGTCGTTGTGAAATGATGCCGCGCAAGTAGTGGCCGAGGTCCATGAAAACCTGAGAATGCTGCTCCTGAGGAAACATGTTGATGATTCGGTCCAGCGTCTCGGGTGCGTTGTTGGAGTGAAGCGTTGCCAGGACGAGGTGTCCCGTACCGGCCATATCGATCGCAGCCTGCATTGATTCACGATCGCGAATCTCGCCGATCTGAATGACGTCCGGCGCAGCACGCATCGCGCTTTTCAGCGCGCGCCCATATGACTTCGTGTCGAGACCGACTTCACGCTGATTGACGATCGATTGCTTATTCGGATGTAGAAATTCGATCGGATCTTCGATCGTAATGATGTGCGAAGACGTCTTGTCGTTACGGTAATTGATCATAGCAGCAAGTGTCGTTGACTTGCCGTTGCCGGCGGCGCCAACCATCAGAACCAGGCCGCGCTTCAACATGACCAGTTCTTTCAGTTGTTCGGGCATACCCAGTTCGTCAAGTGTCGGCATTTCGGCTGTGATGTAACGCAAAACCATCGCAACGTTGCCGCGCTGATGGAATATGTTGACGCGAAATCGCCCGAGTCCAGGCTCGGATATGGCGAAGTCCACTTCAAGTTCGCGTGTAAATGCCTCGAGAAGGTCTTCGTCCATTAGTTCGATTGCCGCCTGCTTCACCATTTTCGGCGTCATCTCGAGCTTGTTGACTGGCATGATCTTGCCGTCGATCTTGATCTTGGCCGGGGCGAACGGTGCGAAGAAAAGGTCAGAGGCCTTTTTTTCCACCATTAGTTTGAAAAGCGGTTTTACGTTCATCGATTACTACCAAAAATCCCTTTGGTTGCTCAGAACCGCTGAGCGCTGTCCTCTTCCATGATCTTGAGGCTCTCCGACTGCTGGTCGTCCAATTTCTGTTCGCGTTTACTTTCCAATTTGACCCTGAGACGCAGCTCGTTCTTCGAGTCCGCGTTTCTCATCGCCTCTTCGTATGAGATCGTGCCATCATCATAGAGGGCGAACAGGGCCTGGTCGAAAGTCTGCATTCCGAGACGCGTGGACTTCGCCATGATCTGCTTGATCTGACCGACCTCCCCTTTAAATATCAGGTCTGCGATCAAGGGGGAATTGAGCATGATCTCCATGGCGGCGACCCGGCCTACGCCGCCCTCGCGCGGTATGAGCCGCTGCGAAACAAAAGCTTTGGTATTCAGGGACAAGTCCATCAGGAGCTGTGTGCGTCGCTCTTCCGGGAAGAAGTTGATGATTCTGTCCAGCGCCTGGTTCGCGCTGTTCGCGTGTAGCGTTGCCAGGCAAAGGTGACCGGTCTCCGAGAACTGGATGCCGTATTCCATAGTTTCCCGATCACGAATTTCACCAATCAGTATGACGTCAGGTGCCTGCCGCAACGTGTTCTTCAGTGCAGCATGCCAGCTGTCTGTATCAACGCCCACTTCGCGCTGGGTGATTACGCATCCCCCGTGAGGGTGTACATACTCGACCGGGTCTTCGATCGAAACGATGTGACCTTTCGAGTTTTCGTTGCGATGGCCAATCATCGCCGCGAGCGTCGTTGATTTACCGGAACCAGTACCGCCGACTACGATTACGAGCCCGCGCTTGTTCATCACGACGTCTTTGAGAATCGGCGGGAGGTCGAGATCGTGTAGCGTTGGTATCTCGGTTGTAATCGTTCTGAGCACGGCGCCGACCATCCCCTGCTGGATGAATGCGCTGACGCGAAACCGACCTATCCCCTGCGGCGCGATCGCAAAATTGCATTCCTTGGTCGCATCGAATTCTTTGATTTGTTTGTCGTTCATGATGGAACGAACCATCATGGCCGACTGATCGGGGGACAGCGGAGTATCCGTTGCTTTGTGAATTGCGCCGTCTACTTTAATTGCAGGTGGAAACCCGGACGTGAGAAAGAGGTCCGACCCTTCTTTCTCAACCATTTTGCGCAACAGGTTTTGCGTCAGTCTTACCGCTTGTTCCCGTTCCATTGCCTAGTACCCCTAGAAATTTTCCTTGATGACGGCGCGGTATCGTGCCTCTTCCTTGTTGATCAACCCTTTCGACATCAGATCGGCCAGGTTCTGGTCGAGCGTCTGCATGCCCTGACCGTGTCCGGTCTGAATCGCAGAGTACATTTGCGCGATCTTGCCCTCACGAATAAGGTTTCTGATTGCAGGCGTACCGATCATGATTTCATGCGCGGCGATACGCCCGCCGCCAATTCTCTTCAATAATGTTTGCGAAATAACGGCCCGCAGTGACTCCGACAACATGGCGCGGACCATCTCTTTTTCCGCGGCCGGAAACACGTCGACAATTCGGTCGATCGTCTTGGCAGCCGAGCTGGTATGCAGGGTGCCGAAAACGAGGTGGCCGGTCTCAGCTCCGGTCAGCGCCAGGCGAATCGTCTCGAGGTCGCGAAGCTCGCCGACCAGAATAACGTCGGGGTCTTCACGCAATGCCGAGCGCAGGGCTTCGTTGAAGCCCAGCGTGTCGCGATGCACCTCTCGCTGGTTGATGAGAGACTTCTTGCTCTCGTGTACAAACTCGATCGGATCCTCGATCGTGAGAATATGATCGGGCTTGTTGTCGTTGATGTAATCGACCATCGCCGCCAGCGTCGTGGATTTGCCGGAACCGGTTGGACCGGTTACGAGCACGATGCCACGCGGGTGCATCGAAATGTCTTTGAATATGGCTGGCGCGCCGAGGTCGTCCAACGTCAGAATATCCGATGGGATTGTCCTGAAAACAGCGGCCGAACCGCGATTCTGATTAAAAGCATTAACGCGGAACCGGGCCAGTTTGGGTATCTCGAACGAGAAATCCGTCTCCAGGAATTCCTCATAATCCTTGCGCTGCTTGTCATTCATGATGTCGTACACCATGCTATTGACGTCTTTGTGGGTCAGCGCGGGCATATTGACTCGCTTGATGTCGCCATCGACACGAATCATGGGTGGAACCCCGCCGGAAAGGTGCAGGTCGGATGCGTTGTTCTTTACCGTGAACGACAATAATTGTGCTACGTCGACGGCCATATTTCTCCCTCTTTTCAGGTGCCGGACTTACCATAACCCGGTACTCGTTGGCTGCCTAGTATAGCGAAGCACTGGGAGCAAAACGTGATTAGAGTCACGGAAAACTTTCGAAAAATCCAAGATTTGCTGGCAAAAGTTGCGGCTGAGGCTGGCCGAAAAGCCGAGGAAATCCGGCTTGTTGCGGTCAGTAAGAAAAAACCCGTGGAAGCGGTCCTCGAAGCCGCCTCGGCCGGCCAACGCGATTTCGGCGAGAATTTTGTCCAGGAAGGCCTGAAAAAGATGGATGAGGCCAGTCGGAATGACCTGATCTGGCACTTTATTGGCCATCTGCAGACCAATAAGACCAAGCCCGTAGCCGAGCGATTCCACTGGGTCCACACAGTCGATCGCCTGAGAATTGCAGAGCGCCTGAGCCGGCAGCGGCCTCACTATGCCGGCGATCTCAACGTCTGCATCCAGGTGAACATCGACGAGGAAGACGCAAAAGCCGGCGTTGCCGCAGCCGATTTGCCGGAGCTGGCTCAGGCTGTATCCGAGCTGCCAGGGTTAAGGCTCCGCGGACTGATGTGCATCCCGGCCGTCCGACACGAACTTGCGGAGCAGCGTCAACCATTCGCCAAAATGCGCATACTCAAGGAATCGCTAGAGGAATCCGGCATCAGTCTTGATACGCTCTCGATGGGAATGACGGCGGACTATGCTGCGGCGATCCACGAGGGCACTACCATTGTCCGGATTGGAACGGCCCTGTTTGGTGCCAGGGAATAGTACTCCTGCAAGGTGATATTTATGATCAACCACAAGGTAGGGCTTATCGGCGGCGGCAACATGGCCCGGGCAATTGCAGGCGGCCTGTTCCGCGGCGGCATGCATGCCACGGACATACTGATCGCGGAGCCCAGACCAGAACAATGCGAGATTCTGCGTCAAGAGCTCTATGGCGCGATGGTCAGTGACGACAACTCCCTGGTGGCGGCTGAGGCGGAGACCCTGCTGTTCGCCGTCAAACCGCAGATACTCAAAGACGTCTGCCGGGATTTGGCAACGACCGTGCAGCGGCACAAGCCGCTGATCGTTTCCATTGCAGCCGGACCACGTATTGAGGACATTGACGACTGGCTCGGTGGTGGTATGCGTATCGTCAGGGTGATGCCGAACCAGCCGGCGCTTATCGACCAGGGCATCTCTGCATTGTTCGCAAATAAGCTGACGGACGATGCCGGTCGCAACCTGGCTGAAAAAGTCATGACTGCCGTTGGACAGGTCGTTTGGCTCGACAGCGAATCGCTGATGGATGCTGTAACTGCCGTGTCCGGCACCGGGCCTGCCTATTTTTATTTGTTAATTGACATCATGATTGAGTCTGCTATCGAATTCGGCATTGATCCCGATACAGCAAGATCGCTCGTAGTAGAAACAGCGCGCGGTGCGACAGCGCTCGCTTCAGCGGAGGCCGAGTCAATGTCGTCGCTTATTGAACGGGTGCGTTCACCGGGTGGCACGACGACTGCCGCATTCGACTGTCTCGACGCCGCAGACGTTCGTGGTATCTTTGCCAAAGCGATAGAGGCCGCGCAAGTTCGCGCAGCGGCTCTTGCCGAAGAGGCAAACTCTCAGCAGACCTGATCAAAGCGAAAAAAAATGCAACAAGCCCTGTACTTTATTATCAAAACGATTGCCCAGCTCTACCTGCTGGTGTTGTTGTTGCGGTTTTGGCTACCGCTGCTCCGTGCCGATTTCCGCAATCCGCTCGCCCAGGGAATTTTGCGAATCACATCGCCGCTTGTCGTACCCTTGCGCCGTTTGTTGCCTTCCATTGGCCGGCTGGACACGTCTACGATTCTGGTCGCCTTTGCCATTCAGTACCTGACTACGCTTGTGCTGCTCGCGATTCTCGGGCAGATGGTCACCACCCTTCCAATACTAATCACTACGATCATTGAGCTGGCGATACTGAGCCTGAATCTGTTTTTCTTCATAGTCCTGATCAAAATAATTCTAAGCTGGGTCGCGCCTCATACCCACAATTACGCAACCGCCCTGTTGGGCACCCTGGCTGAGCCGGTCCTGCGTCCGTTTCGGCGTATTATTCCGCCGATCGGCGGCCTCGATATATCGCCGATCTTCACGATAATCCTTTTGCAGGCTGCCGTCATATTTCTGCAGACACTCAAGCCCATTCATATCTGAGGGATGAACGCACGGGCTTCGACAATGGTTTATAGTGGCTAAAAAATCGGGGAGACATGTATGTTGAAGTACATATACGCACTGGTCACTCTGTCAATCCTTACATTGTCTCCAGGCTGCGGAGGCTCAGGGGATCACGCGACCGTGCCCCAGGCGCAACCCGCCGCAGCTTCAGATGTCGATATTGGCGATCACATCGTGCATTTCAGCGCACAATCGACTGACAACGTGCCGCCTGAAGTCGCTCTCGCGTACGGCATCGTGCGTAGCAAAAACCGGGCCATGTTGACTGTGTCTGTTCACAAAGAAAATACGACCACTGCGGTAACGGCAGATATTACAGTCCGGGCAGTCAATCTTGCCGGCCAACTGAAGAATGTGACGATGAGAAAAATTCAGGAGCAGCATGCAATTTACTATATCGGCGAAACCGGGATCGCGAATCGCGAGACGTTGATTTTCAACATCAGCATCACACCGGAAGGAGAAACAGAAGCTTCGAACGTAACCTTCACGCGTGAGTTTTATACCCATTAGCCGTAACGAATTGTTCGACCGCCTGTCGGAGCAGCACCAGTTTTCCGTGAAAGAAATGTGTCGTGTTCGGAAAGACAGTCAGTTCCGGGCCTGGATTCAGTTGGTTAACCCATTCCACTGACTCATTGATATCGATCAGCTCGTCCTGATCCCCGTGGATGATCAGCCACGGGCAAACGGGTTGCGAGTCCATGTCAGCCGCGAATCGCGATGCGGCGGGCGCAACACTAATCAGTCCTTCGGGTTCCGTTTCGATTGCTGCGCGAATGGCGATCGCTGCGCCGAACGAGAATCCCGCAAGCCAAAGTGGCAAACTCGGATCGCGTTCGCGCATCCATTGAATGGCCGCAAGCGCGTCCAGCAATTCACCGTGACCTTCGTCGTACTCGCCCTCACTTTCGCCTGTGCCCCGAAAATTGAAACGTAGTGCCGCGAAATCGAGGTGAACAAAAGCGCGGGCGAGTGTGTGAGCGACTTTGTTATGCATCGTTCCACCGTGCGCCGGATGCGGGTGACAAATCACTGCATTCCCGAGCGGAGTTGATTCTTGTTGAGACTCGAGCAGACCCTCGAGTTTTCCGGCGGGGCCTTCTAAACTCAAGTTTTCAGCCGAACGGCGCATCGGCAGTTTCTGAAGTTTGCGGATGTTCGGCGCGCGCAGAACAAACGATGGTATCACCCGCTTCCGGATCCAGCATGCGCTGCGACGACGTGAACTCCACGTCTTTTTTCTCGTTCATGATCAGCATTTTCATTGCATCCACGGGCTTATCCTGCCGAAAGTCCTCATAGCTGTAATTCTCGGAGAGCCGCGCTTTGGAGACAGCCCAGCCCTTGACGAGGTATCTCCAGAGGTTCTCGAATTCGGCCTCGTTGTCGGACGGGACGCCGCCGGCCCTTGGTCGTGCAATCGCCCTGGAATCTTCCTCAGCGACACCGCCGAGTGTCAGTTGCAGCACGCGCCGCCGTCCGATTTCCGGCGCGTGCCGTACAGACCCGCGCGTTGTGGGCATCGTTGCGGGTCGTCGTCAGGACGGTTCGTATGTGTGTGAGTCCGACCGACTCCTCGGCAAACTCAGAAAGAATGTCTCCGTAAAAAACAGGTATGCCGGCCACCCGCATCGGTCCAAGGTTGTGCCAGTTAGAATCGGACAGCGAAACACTGACCTTCATATTATGCAACATCTGTGTAAGTGCAACGGTCCAGGGAGACGCGTCGACGATCAACACACCATCACCATGTTTCGACGCGAGCCCGGGATTTCCGGCCAGCCAGTTGGATGGGAAACAGTCCTTTTGTTCGGCGCCACCTGACGCAGCAGCGGCATAATCACTGTCGGTCCGGTAACCACCATGATGGCACTAAAAACCCGCGATACCGGCCAGTCGAGCTCACCGACGTAATGCGCGCAAAGGCTCGAGAAAGACCAGGCGAGGGTTACACCCAGCTAGACGAGCTGCCGCACACCGACTGCCGCCTCTTTGAGCTCTCGCAACTGCAGGCTCAAACCGCCTTCGAACAGGATGATTGCAACGCAAAGGCTGACGGCCGGCCAGAGAAAATTGCCGAAATCCCGGCTCGGGAGAATCAGGTCTGGACCGGGGCCCATGATCAAACCCACAGCAGCCAGCAGGACAATAGCTGGAATCCTAACCTGCATATTTCACCAAGGATCGCGGGTCCTGGGTGAGGGCTCCTGCGCCGAGCCCGGGCACCGTGACGATTAATGACACGATATGGTGCTCGTCCATCGATTGGGCTGCTGGGGCGGCCATCTGATTAGACTCAACGAAGTCCATAAACGAGACAAATTGCAGGCCGGCAGAACCGCGTGGCGGCCCGAGTCTGCCTGACTGGCCTGTTCGGCCTTTATTACTGTAAAATTATGACCTTATGCAGTCCACTGGCAGACTCGTCGCAAAAGCCGCCAGCACCGAGTATTGGGTCTTATGAATTCCCAAATTGAACTTGAACAACGCTTCTGCGCGCAGAATTACCTGCCCTTGCCGGTCGTGTTGGTCCGTGGTGAAGGTGTCTTCGTCTGGGACGATGAGGGCAACAAATACCTCGACATGATGAGCGCTTACTCGGCAGTCAGCCACGGCCACGCCAACCCACGACTGGTCAAGGTGCTTCAGGAACAGGCTACAAGACTCAACATCGTATCAAGGGCGTATTACACGGACAAACTCGGACCGTTTCTTCAACGCGTGTGCGAACTGACCGGCATGGATGTGGCTTTGCCGATGAACACCGGCGCAGAAGGCGTCGAAACTGCGCTGAAGGCAGCCCGGAAATGGGCATACGAAGTCAAAGGCGTGGCGCCGGATGCGGCGGAGATCATCGCCTGCACCGGCAATTTCCACGGACGCACAATCGCTGTCGTCGCCATGTCCGACGAAGAACAGTACCAGCGCGGTTTCGGACCGTATCCGCCAGGCTTCAAACTGGCTGAGTACGGAAACTTTCAATCACTCGAGCAATTGATTACGCCGAACACCGCGGCATTCCTGGTTGAACCGATTCAGGGCGAGGGCGGCATCATTATTCCGCCTGCCGGTTATCTTAAAGCTTGCGAAGCACTCTGCCGGAACCGCAATGTCTTGTTGATCGCCGACGAGGTACAGACCGGACTGGGCAGAACCGGAAAACTGCTGGCCTGCGAACACGAAGACGTTAGGCCGGATGGCCTCATTCTCGGCAAGGCACTCGGCGGCGGTATCCTGCCGGTCTCGATGTTTCTTGCCAGGCGCGACGTAATGTCCGTTTTCACGCCTGGTGACCATGGCAGTACCTTTGGCGGCAACCCGCTTGCTGCCGCCGTCGGCCTCGAGGCACTGAATATTCTCGTAGAAGATGACCTCCCTGCTTGCAGCGCATCCATGGGCGACTATATGCTCACCGGGTTGAGCAAGCTCGACAGCGCGTTGATCAAGGACGTCAGGGGTATAGGCCTGTTCGTCGGCGTCGAAATCGATCCGGCACTTGGCACGGCCCGGGAAGTTTGCGAACGACTCATGCAACGAGGAATATTGAGTAAAGAGACACACGACACAGTAGTGCGCCTGGCACCTCCGCTTACAATCAGTCGCAGCGAGATTGACTGGGCGCTGGAGCAGATCAGTGCGGTCCTTGCAGAAATGGACGAGTTGCGGCTTGCCTCCTAGCCACCTAGATATGGAGCGGAATTGAACGATGCCTGAGATTGCCCCCATAGAAATTGCAGTGCTGGCAGGCATGCTGGTGCTCGGCGTTGTACTTGGCTGGATTTTCCGCGGCGGCCGCTGCGCCAAGGAGAAGATCGCGATAAACGCCGGCTGGCAGGAGCAGCTCGAATCACAACGTACGGAACACGATCGTCTCGCCGGGCAAAACCAAAGCCTGATGGAACAGATCAGTCAATACCAGGCTTCCATGAAGGATTCGAATTTGCGGGCAAAGGAATTGTCGGATTCGCTGAAGGAAACATTTCAGCGACGCGACGCGCTGCAAATTCAACTAAAGGAAATTCGTGGGAACCTGGAAGTTGCCGTCGCCCAGCGAGAAAAATTCAAGACTGAAGCGCAAAACCGCGGGTCGCGCGACGAAGCTTCCCTGATGGCAATTCGTGAGCGAGACAGTAAGATTTTCAGGCTCAGCCGCGAGTTAACCGCCTGGCAAAGTCGTGTGCCGCCGCTCGTCGAGCGTTTCCGGGAACGCGATCTTGAGGCGCAAGAAATCGAAGTCGAACTTCAGCAAGCCCGCGAACGCGTTGCCGCGCTCGAGGCCGTCATCGGACCGGATAATACGAGAATCGAACCCGTGGATCCGAATTCGCTTGCCGATGGTCTGAACGCATCGAACGACCCACTTGATGGGGCTTCCGCGGAGTTCGAAACCGAGTTGGTCGACCAGAACACTTCGTACGACAAAAGTGTCAACAAATCAGTCGAGTCGCCAACTGACAGTGACGCGTCCGATGAATCCGCCGCCGACGACACGTCGGAACAGCCGGATATCGACGTCGACGACGAGCAGACGCTGGAAGCAGACGCCCTCGTCAATGATAGTGAGGTTAGGGACGACGCCACGGATGACCTTAAAATGATCAAGGGCGTCGGCCCTGCGATCGAAAAGACCCTGAACGATCTCGGCATATGTCGGTTCAATCAGATTGCAGAAATGAGCGAATACGATATCGACCGCGTGGCTCAGCAATTGAAGGGATTCCGTAGCCGGATTTATCGCGAGGACTGGGTCGGCCAGGCTCGAAATCTGCAATATCAGAAAAATAACGATCTCGTCTGAATCCGGATGCGAGACTCGGTTGTCCCGGCATTGCTGACCGCAGTTTTTACGCTCGCATGCGCGAACAGCATCGCATCAGAAGAGATCGCCCCAGAATCTGTCAAGCCGCTTCATGACCCGGCGCATTTCAACCGCCTTTGTGAAGAACTGATGCGTCAGGTACTGCAACAAGGCAACGTGGAGTTTGCGGAGTCGAGCGCAGAACTTGGCACCAACGCACTGGGTACGCTTGATGAAATCGTGGAAATTGCCTTCGACTGCCCATCGCTATCAATTACGGTTACGGGACATACGGATAACACGGGTAATGAAGCTGCCAATCGTGCGCTAAGCAAGGCCAGGGCGGAGTCCGTCGTCACGTATCTTACGAAACGAGGCATCGAACCAGAGCGACTAACCGCAAGCGGTGTTGGCTCGGCAGTGCCCATTGCGAGCAATGAAGACGCGCTCGGCAGGCAAGTCAATCGGCGAATAGAATTTGAAGTGGGGACGGATCCCTAGGGTTCCGTCCCCCGCCTGATTATTCAGAACCTTGAAGCTCGGCCAGTTCGATCTCGAACACCAGGGTTGCGCCCGGCGGAATCACAGCGCCGGCGCCGCGATCCCCATAGCCCATTTCCGGCGGGATCGTCAACTCTCTTGTCTCTCCGACTTTCATACCGACAACGCCTTGGTCCCAGCCCTTTATCACGCGTCCCGCCCCCAGCATAAAACTGAAATACTGATCCCGGTCGACCGAGCTATCGAACTTGTCTCCCCGGTTGTTTTCCGCCGTCTGATCATATAGCCAGCCCGTGTAATGCACGACAGCTATCTGTCCTATCTCGGCCGGGTCGCCTTTTCCTTCTTTCAATATTCGCATCGAAATTCCCTCAGTAATTTCAATCGGCGGCACCTGTACTTCCGCATCGGTCACCTGTACTTCCGGATCGGTCACCTGTACTTCCGGATCGGTCACCTGTACTTCCCGATCGGGCGCCTGTACTTCCCGATCGGGCGCCTGTATTGCTTCGGCGGCCGGTGCTGTGTCCGCAGCTTGCTCGACAGTATCGGAATCACGCTGACCACAGCCCGTTAAAACAAATAGCGAGACAACTATTAATATTCTGAAATTCATTCTGTTTCGTTCCCTTGTTTGGATTTGTCGAAATCCAGCGATGCCGAATTAATGCAATATCTTAAACCGCTCGGTTGCGGACCGTCTTCGAATACATGGCCGAGGTGGGCGTCGCACGCTTTGCACACGACCTCCTCACGAATCATCCCGTGGCTCACGTCCTTAGCCGTCTTTACGTTATCTGCAGCGAGCGCCAACCAAAAACTGGGCCAACCTGACCCGGAGTCATACTTGTGTTCGGAGCTGAATAATTCCGCTCCGCAGCAAATACAGCTGTAGGTACCATCGTCTTTGTGGTCGACGTATTCGCCACTAAATGCGCGCTCCGTGCCTTTATTCTGCGTAACCTCGTACTGCTCGTCGGTCAGCCTGTCGCGCAGGTCATCTGCTTGTTTGCTGGGTTCGCTCATCCGAATATTCCTCGATAGCCGGACCCGGATTTTACACACATGACGGCTTCGCGGCTGCCCAGTACAATCGTCATCCGGGGCCCTGGGCCACACCTGACAAGAACGGAGAACGATATGCCTCACGTCCCTGCATTTACCACCGTCGATCCGGCAGACGGCATGACCGGGGCCGATCCTGGCCGCGTGCAAAACCTCGTCGCCGGATCCTGGGTCGATGCAGCACATATCCGGGACGACATCGTTGACCCGATCAATGGCGAAAAATTTCTCGATGTTCCCGGTACGCGGGATCATGCACGATTCCTGCAGGGTCTGAAGAGCTGCCCCAAGTCCGGTTTGCACAATCCGCTAAAGAACCCCGATCGTTATCTCACACTCGGTGCCGTTTGCGCCATAGCAGCCGAAATGCTCCGTCAGGATGAGATCCGGGATTATTTCACCCGGCTCATCCAACGTGTGATGCCCAAGAGCTGGGCACAATGCCTCGGCGAAGTGACGGTAACACGTGTGTTTCTCGAAAACTTTTCCGGCGATAGCGTACGATTCTTAAGTCGCGGTTTCTCGAACCCGGGCGATTATCAGGGACAGGAAACGCGTGGATACCGGTGGCCCTATGGCCCGGTGGTCATTATTGCTCCCTTCAATTTTCCGCTGGAGATTCCCGCATTGCAGGTAATGGGCGCATTGTTCATGGGCAACCGCCCATTAGTGAAAGTCGACTCCAAAGTCAGTGTCGTTTTCGAGCAGTTTCTTCGCATGCTTATCCACGCCGGTTTGCCGCCAGGCGATGTAGACCTCATTCACTGTACCGGAACCGAGATGGGCAAACTGCTCGATAAAGCAAAGGATGATATTCGCATGGTTCAATTCACGGGCTCGAGCTCCGTGGCTGAGCAGGTAACCAGAGTCGTCAACGGCGCCGTCCGCCTGGAGGACGCCGGATTTGACTGGAAGGTGATCGGCCCGGACTACCAGGAGGATTGGCTGGACTATGTCGCCTGGCAATCGGATCAGGACTCCTACAGCGCCTCCGGCCAGAAGTGTTCCGCGCAGAGCATTGTCTTTGTGCACGAGAACTGGGGAGAAGCATTGTTGCCGAAGCTGGGTGAGCTCGCAGCGCGGCGCAAACTCGACGACCTCACCCTGGGACCCGTCCTGACCTGGACCAACGACAAAATGCAGGCGCACATTGACGCACTTCTGGAGATACCGGATGCGGAATTGCTGTTTGGTGGCGAAGCACTCAAGGGACACTCGATTCCGGCCTGTTACGGCGCCATGGAGGCAACTGCGGTCAAAGTGCCGTTAAGCGCTTTGGCGGGAGACAAGTTCGACCTGATAACGACCGAATTATTCGGCCCGTTTCAGGTCGTTGTGAGCTATTCGGATTCCGACCTGCCGGCGCTGCTCGATGTCCTGGAACGTATATCCCATCACCTGACTGCGGGCGTGGTCAGCAACGATGCGCTGTTCCTGAAGAAAGTGCTGGGCGCATCAGTCAATGGCACGACCTATTGCGGCATGCGGGGACGCACCACGGGTGCGCCGCAAAATCACTGGTTCGGACCGGGCGGGGATCCTCGTGCGGCCGGGATCGGCACACCCGAGGCAATCGTCGCAACCTGGAGCAGTCACCGCGAGATCGTCTCTGACCAGGGGCCGCTGCCGGATAACTGGGCGACGCCACCACCAACGTGAGCAACAGCGCGGCAGAGTTTCACGACGTTTCGTTGCGCCGCGGCGACGTGGTTGCCCTCGAAAATATCTCTATGGCGCTTCCCCTGGGAGAGACCACGGCCATTCTCGGTGAAAGCGGTAGCGGGAAGTCGACCCTGGTGCAGTTGATTATCGGTCTTCTCCGTCCCGACTCCGGAACTGTGAGGACCCTGGGCGCGACTATCGATTACGACAATCCAAGGCCGCTTCGCAGGAGGATCGGTTACGCGATTCAGGATGTTGCGCTTTTTCCTCATCTTAAAGTTCGTGAAAACGTCCGGCTGCCCGCCAGACTGAGCGACTGGAAAGAGGCCGACAGCACGTCCCGTCTTTCGGAACTGCTCGAGCTGATGCAGCTTCCCGAAGATGTGCTCGACCGCTACCCGCATGAACTATCGGGCGGCCAACAACAGCGCGCCGGCCTTTGCCGCGCGATGATGCTGCGCCCTGAACTGCTGCTACTCGACGAACCGTTTTCCGGCCTGGACACGCTCACGCGACGGAGTATTCACGCACAATTTCTTCGCCTGCAGGAGCGTGAATCAGTTTCCTGCGTGCTGGTCACGCATGATCCGCAGGAGGCGATCAACCTCGCACAGAATATCGCCGTAATGAAGGGCGGCAGGCTTCAACAATACGGAATGGTCGAAGAGGTAATGGATGAGCCTGCAAACAGTTACGTCCGTCATCTTTGCACGGGCCTGTCTGGCGAGCTCCAATGAGTCGCCGATTTGCAATTGTCTTGATAGCGTTGCTCGCTGCATCGGCTGCAGCGGGCCAGCCAATCGTCGTTGGCAGCAAAACATTTCCGGAGAATTACATTCTTGCCGAGATCGGCGCCCAGCTCCTGGAAGATCGGGGCTTTGAAGTTCAGCGTCGCCTTGGAATGGGTGGCAGTAAGATCTGCTACGAGGCTTTGCAAACTGGCGCGATCGATTTTTATCCCGAGTACACGGGGACGATCAGCGAGGTCATCCTTGGACGGTCCGAGCTCAGAAATCTGGCCGAAATCCGCGCCGCACTGGCTGAAAGAAGACTCCGCCTGTTGTCGCCGATCGGCCTCAACAATTCTTATGCGCTGGCTATCCGGTCACAGTTGTCAAAGAGCGCCGGAATCACCAAAATTTCCGACTTGCGCGGAAACGACGACTTGAGGATCGCCTTTGCGCATGAGTTCCTGAATCGAAAGGACGGCTGGTCCGGCCTGAAGACTTTGTACGGACTTGCCCAGAGCGTTGCAGGTATCGATCATGGCCTGGCCTATCAGGCGATCAAGGACGGGCAACTTGACGTCATCGCCGCCTATACGACTGACGGCGAACTCACGCGCTACGACCTTGTAATACTCGAGGATGATCTCGGTTTTTTTCCCAGGTATCTTGCCGCCTATCTGACGCATGACCACCTGCCTGCCGAAGTGCAGGAGGTGCTCGAATCGATGCGTGGCAGGATCGACGACACAAGGATGCAACAGCTCAATCGGCTTGCGATGGAACCGAACAAGAGTGTTGCCGAAGTTGCAGCAGACTTCCTTCGTGACGAAGGCCTGGTTACTTCGAGCGTCGTCCGTTCTGCTGTGCGTCCCCAACTCTGGCGCAATACGCAACGGCATTTGAAGCTGACCGCAACCGCATTGTCGCTGGCAATCCTGGTCGGCGTCGGAACCGCAGTGATCGTGCACCGGCGTCAAACATTAGCCAATGCATTTCTCTACTTTACCGGCCTCTTGCAAACCATTCCCTCGATCGCGCTGCTGGCATTGTTGATTCCGTTTATGGGTATCGGGCAAAAGCCGGCCATTCTCGCGTTATTTCTCTATTCACTCCTTCCAATTGCGCGAAGCACCATAACGGCCTTGCTCGCAATACCGCCGGGCTATCGCCAGGTGGCGGCCGCGATGGCCATGAGCCGACGACAGGAGTTTCAGTATTTGTTGCTGCCGCTGGCGATGCCGCACGTCATCGCCGGCATTCGGACCGCAGCGGTGATCAGCATCGGCACGGCGACACTTGCAGCATTCATTGGTGCGGGCGGGCTGGGCGATCCGATCGTGACAGGGCTGGCGCTGAACGACAGCTCACTGATTCTTCAGGGCGCAATACCGGCCGCTATTCTCGCGATACTTACCGAGCTCATCTTCAGCGGCGTGGAACGAGCTCTGGTTGTCCCGCACATGCGCAGCAACAGCCAGTATTCTTAAGCTGTGAGATAGGTTCTGTTTTATTGATTCTCTTCAAGACTCAGTAAGAAATGATTCATGCGGCGAACATAGTCAGCCGGGTTGTCGAGCTGAGCGCCTTCTGCAAGCAGGGCGTGATCCAGAACAATTTCTGACAGCTCATCGAATTTGCCACCGTCGGTCTCTGCAGATAATCGCTGCACCAGTGGATGGCTTACGTTAATTTCCAATATCGGCTTCGAGTCCGGAAACTCCTGGCCAGTCGCTTCGAGCATCCGCCGTAGCTGAGGTCCCAGATCCTGCTCGCCCGCGACTACACATGCCGGCGAATCGACGAGGCGCTGGCTGACGTTTACCGCTTCGACCCGGTCCTTGAGCACCTGCCTGATTCGCTTCAACAACGGCTTGTGTTCATCGTTCATCGATTGCTGCGTGATCTCGCCGTCCGAATCGGGCAGTGCCAGTTGG
>FXBF010000315.1_pt1 | contig 16194 bp, 10 predicted proteins | sample 5335321 | NCBI WGS metagenome assembly FXBF01 (sample SAMEA103928391, study PRJEB20085) | sediment metagenome | isolation source: sediment
GGGTACTGAAACAGGGTGTTCGATTCGCCAACCTGCGCACTGTTGCGGCATCGTCGGACACAAACCAACTTACGGACTGGTCAGCCTGCAAGGCGTTCAGCCATTGGTTCCGTCGATGGACCACGTCGGGCCGCTTACGCGCAGCGTCGAAGACGCGGCATTGATGCTCGACGCACTGATCGGCCAGAACAAATACGGTTGTTCGGGAGCGACCATTCACGAAGTGAGAATCGGCGTTGTACGGAGCTTATTCTTCGACGGCTACAGTGACGTCGTCGACGTTGTCGATGCTGTGCTCGATGAGCTTCGCAAGCTGGGCGCCGATCTCGTCGAACTGGAACTGCCCGATGTGCAACAGGCCATACGAGAAGCCCGCGCCACATTTGCCGAGGCGTTTGCCGTCCATGCCGACAACCTCAAGAAGAATCCGGAAAGTTTCAGCGAAGAACTTCGCGGCCGGCTCGCGGAATCAAAGAACATTTCCGAGGCCCGGTACGCGCAAGCACAGAAATTTCGTCGCAAATTCACCGAGGACGCCGAAGCGCTGATGTCGGAGTGCGATGTGCTTGTTGCACCGACGGCGACAATTGCTGCTGCACCTATTCTTGAAAGGCCGGAGGACTACCGGAGACATGGCTGGAAAAACTGTGGCATTTCGGATTTCACCGGCCAGCCTTCTGTTTCGATTCCGTGCGGCTTCACGGACAAAGGACTTCCAGTCGGAATGATGTTTACCGGACGTCTGTTTGAAGATCGCGGGGTGCTACAGATTGCACGTGCGGTCGAGCAGGCTACGGATTGGCGCCGTACACCACCGGATTTTGCGTAGTTGGAAATATCGGCCGTCAGGAACAGCTCGTTACATCTGTTGGCACGCGCAATCGCCCGTCAGGACAGGCTCCTACGAAACGTTTATTGGTACCTGTTGGAGCCCGTCCTGACGGGAGACCCCCTGGCCTCTCGCCGTTCGCATGACTTTTCGTCCCCAGGCAGAAAGCGTATCGAAGTAGGCATAAAGCGCGGGAACCACGAGCAGGGAAACGATCGTGGAGAATGCAAGACCGCCGATAATGGCGCGGGCCATCGGGAAGTATGGAGGTCCGTCACCACCGACCTGAGTGGTGCTGACGGCAAGCGGCGTCAAACCGAGAATCGTTGTAGCTACTGTCATCAGAATGGGTCGCAGTCGATCACGGCCGGCTTCGACGATTGCTTCGTTTCGTGGAACGCCTTCTTGCCGCAGATTGTTAATGTGGTCGACGAGCACGATGCCGTTGTTTACGACGACGCCGATCAAGATCATGATGCCGATCGATGCCATGAAGGAAAATGTGGTCCCCGTCGCCGCAAAGAGCAGGAACACGCCGAATATGGAGAACACGATCGAGCCCAGAATGATCGAAAATGGGAACAGCAGTGATTCGAACAATGCGGCCATGACGAGAAAGATGCAGGCGATGCCAAGCATGATGTTGGTAGCCATCATCTGCTGAGTCTCGTCCTCCCGGTCGAAGCCTCGCCCAAACTTCCAGTTGTATCCTGGCGGAAGTGCAAACTGTTCCATCAGGCTTTCGACTTTAGGCCGAAGCTCATCAAGGCTGGTGTCATCATCAAGGTTTGCAGAAATTACGACAGCCGTTTGACGATCGACACGGCGGATCGTGTCGGGCGAATAGCCGAGATGAAAATTGGCCACGGTACCAAGTGTGATGCGGCGGCCGTCTGCCGCATAAAGAGGCAGGTTTGCGAGCTGTTCCACGCTTTGCTTGTCGTCGCTCCTGAAAGCCAGCCGGACTTCGACTTCTCCAAGATCGCCGCGGAACTCACGCAGATTCTGTCCGCGCATGGCGATCGCGATCGATCCGGCGATCTCTTCGACCGTCAGTCCTACCGCTGCTGCACGCTCGCGATCGACGCTGACGCGTACTTCACGTTCGCCGCTTTCGACGTCTGATGTCAAATCTTTCAGGCCTTCGATCGATCCCAGGGTACGCCTGAGATCCACTGCAAGTTCATTCAAACGTGCAGTCGAATCCCCTGATACTTGCAGGCTGAAACCTTCGCCTCCGCCCTGCTGATCGAATTGGAAACTCGGTTTTCCGATCGCGATCGTCGGCATGTCTTCCTCGATGCGCTTGATGATTTCTTTCGTTGCAAGGGTGGCATCGTCTTCATCGGTCAGCAAAATTGTCGATTGAGCCTGCCCTTTATCGTAGTAGCTGTAGATCGAACGGATATTGAATTCTTCTTGGCGCGCGAACAGGTAGTCCTCGATTGTGTCCACTGTTGCCTCAATCCGCTCAAGTGGATGCTGTCCTTCGATGTGGAAAGGCATGTACAAGCGTCGTCCTGATTCCTGCGGAAATGCATCGAATTTGACAAGTTGCAACACGAGAGGCATCACACCGATGACGCAGATCAAGATGATGCCACCGAAGGTTTTCCAGGGACTGACGAGAATCCACTGCAGGCTTTGGACGTATCGCTTGGTCAGCCGGCTCATCAACGCTGTACTTTTTGGCTGTGGTGGTGGCGCAATGCGTGCGGCGAGCATTGGGACCAGCGTCTGGGCGATCAGCAGGGACGCGAGCAATGCGACAATGATGGTAATGGCAACGTGTGTCATGAATACGGAAATGTCGGTTTTCGTGCCAAACATGATTGGAACGAAGACGATAATCGTTGTTGCGGTGCCGGCAATGACGGCAAGGCCAACCTCTTTGACGCCGGCTAAAGTTGCTTCAAAAGGCTTGTCGGGGTGCATGTTGCGATGACGAAAGATGCTCTCGGTCACGACGACAGCGTTATCCACCAACATGCCGACGGCGAGCATCAGCCCCATCATGGTAAGCATGTTCAAACTGAGCCCGGCGAAGTACAGCACGCCGAGCGTGATGGTCAGCGAGAATGGCACCGCTGCCGTCACGATCAAAGTCGTCGTTACCTGCCGGAGAAAAAGGTAAAGAACCAGTAGAGCCAGCAGTGCGCCAATCATGCCAGCGTTGAGCAGGTCGGACAGTGAATCGCGTACGCTGTCGCCCTGGTTGTCCAGGTCGAAGATATTGATTCCCTGCATCTGTGGCAGGCGTCCAATCTTTTCAACCTCTGCCATAACCCGGTCGGTAACGTCAACCATATTCGATCCGGTGGACTTGCTGATCGCCACGCCGATTGCGTAGTTGCGGTCGAGATGACGTCCGTACTCCCTGTTGGGGCTTCGCAACGCGACTTCGGCAACGTCGCGAAGACGAAGGTTGCTCTCATCGATGACGATATCGCCGATCTCTTCAATCGAGGCAAACTCACCGCGTGGGCGTACGCTGAAACGCTGGCCGCCCTCGGTAATGCGTCCGGCACTGACGGCAAAATTGCTACCTTCGAGGAGCTCACGCAGCTCATTGATGTCAATACCATAAGCGGCGAGCCGGTCGGAATCGAGCAGGATGCGGATCTCCCGGGGATCAACACCATGAAGCTCGACGCGAGAAACTCCTTCGAGTCTCTCGATGGGCCTCTTGAGTAGTCGATCGAGCATGTCGTAGCTATTCGACAAGTCGCGATCGCTGGAGATTCTGAGTTGAAGCACTGGCTGATCGGCCAGCGACCCCGTAAAAATAAATACGCGTCTTACATCGTCCGGAAGCTCGTGTCGTATGCTGTCTACTTTTGCGCGCGCCTCGATCCCTTTGACGCCCATGCTTTGGTCCCAGCCGAACTGCAGGAATACTTCGGCCTGGTTTTCCCTGGACGTGGAGTACATGCGCTCGACGCCCGACAAAGTTGCGAGCGCCTCCTCGATCGGTCGCGTGATCAATCGTTCGATCTCTTCCGGTGTCGAGGCCTCGTAAGGGACCTGGATAAATATTCCCGGGAATTCGATATCCGGAAACTTTTCGAGCGGCAACAATCTGGAAGCGATCAACCCGACCAGCGCGAGCGCTACGAAGATCACGGTCGTCATAATCGGGCGGCGAATTGCGATCTCAGTGTGTTTCATGTCGGCACTAGTGGTTCAACAAGGCCATATTGATGGACCACCAGGTCAGCCGCTTGCCGGGCTGGTTGCTTCGCGGCCGGTGGCAACGACAGACGGCCATTTCTTGCGATCGAGCAATGAATACACGACGGGAATAACAACAAGTGTAAGCAGCGTCGATACCAGCAGTCCGCCGATTACGGTGATCGCCATCGGGGTCCTGACCTCTGCGCCCTCGCCAAAACCAATTGCCATCGGCAGCAGTCCGAGAGCGGTCGTCAAAGTCGTCATCAGGATCGGTCGCAATCGTGCGCGGCCGGCTTCCATAATTGCTTCGGTTTTCCCGGTTCCGCTGGAACGCAATTGATTGATCAGGTCCACCAACACAATCGCGTTATTGACCACGATGCCGGCTAACATGATGACACCGATCAGTGCGACGACATTTACGGTAGTGCCCGTCAGGAAAAGTGCAAGAACGGCGCCCACCAAAGCCAGTGGAATCGTGAACAGGATGACAAAGGGATGGACGAGTGACTCAAATTGAGATGCCATCACCAGGTAAACCAGAAACACGGCAAGCGCCATGGCGAATTGCATCGACTCAAACGACGCCTGCATTTCTTCATTCTGGCCGGACACCATCGCCGTTATGCCGGATGGCATCGGCGTGCGACCGATGATCGATCGTGCTTCGGCGGCCGCCGCCCCGAGATCTCCGTAACCAAGATTTGCGGTAATCAGCGCAACGCGTTGCTGCGCTACCCGGCGCACTTCCGAAGGTCCGCGGGACACCCGGATTTCGGCGACAGCCTCCAGGGTGACAGGCCGTTCCGCGCTCGGGTTGACGATTAGCTTACGCAGCTCTTCGACACTGGCCTGGCGCGTATCAACGCTGCGAACTAATACATCGATCTTTTTGTCTCGCCAGGTGAAACGCGTCGCCACCTCGCCGCGCACATTGGCAACGACCCGGTCAGCGATGTCGCGAACAGCGAGCCCCAACTTGGCAGCACGCTCCTGATCGAAAACGATCTGAATTTCAGGGTTGCCCAGTTCGATCGTAGTCTTGATGTCGGTAAACCGATCGGACACGGACATGGCGGTAACGATCGCCTGATTCACCGCTGCAAGCGCTTCCAGGTCGTAACCCGATACTTCTAGTTGCAACGGGCTGGCGAAACTCATCAGTGCAGGACGGCTGAACTCGTACTGCACGCCGGGCAAACGGGCCAGCTCGCGACGTATCTGGTCGATAGCGCGGTTTTCCTGCTCGCGACCGGAGCCCGCTGCCATCGTGACGCTGAGTGTGCCGGTGTTCTCTCCGGCGTCTACCGGGTTGGCATCCAATCGATTGCCGGTTCCGGCGACCGAAAAGCTCAGTTTGACGTCATCTATGCCGCGGGTAGCGCGTTGTGTTGCCTGAATTGCACGATCGGTCTCGGCAAGTGGTGAGCCCGGAGACAGTCGAAGATCGACGTTGAATTCGCCTTGCGAGAGCTGTGGAATCAACTCGGTTCCGAGCTGCGGGACGAGCAGCATCGTCCCCGCAAAAATTGCTGCAGCTCCCGAAACTACTGTAGTGCGATGCTCGAGGGACCAGCTCAGCATGCCCGGATAGACAGCCGCGACAGCCTTGTAAAACCGCTGCAGCAGCCAGCTTGGCGGCCAGAGAATTAGCCAGAACAGCCATTTGATCTTGTCGAATACCCAGGCGACGGCCCGGACGACAAAAGCGACTTTTTTCGTGAACCAGCCTGCCGCTGTGTCTTCTTTTACGTCGTCGTATCGGTAACCCGTGCCCAGCGCGGCCAGCATCGGAATCAGCGTCAGCGCGACGATGAGGGAAAAGGCCAGCGCAAAAGTGACGGTCAATGCCTGATCGCGAAATAACTGCCCCGCTATGCCGCTGATGAAGACCATCGGAAAAAAGACCGCAATCGTGGTCAGCGTGGCGGCGATGACCGCGCCCGAAACCTCAGCGGTTCCATTTCTTGCGGCCTCCAGCGTATCCTCGCCCTGTTCTCTCTTTCGAAAGATGTTCTCCAGCACAACGATGGCGTTATCGACAAGCATGCCGACGGCCAGAGCGACTCCGCCAAGTGACATGATGTTCAGAGATACGTCGTTCGTGTACATCAGCAGAAACGTGCCGACGATCGAAACCGGAATCGCGAGGGCAATGATCGAAGTTGCGCGGGAATCCCGAAGGAATCCGTACAGCACGATAATTGCCAGAATGCCGCCGAAAATTGCTGCCGTTGTCACGTCATTGATGGCGGCGGCGATGAACTTCGACTGATCGTAGATCTTGACCAGCTCCAGGTTATCGGGCAGCGACTCTCGAATCTGTTGAAGGCGCCGTTCAACCCGGTTCGCTACCTGGACGGTGTTGGCATCACCTTCTTTATAAACAGCGAGTTCCACCGACTCCGTGCCGTTGACCCGCGTAATGGCCTCGCGCTCCTTGTGGCCGCGAGTCACGGATGCGACATCGCCAAGGTAGATCGGTCGTTCCGCGACGTTTGCGACGATCGCGGACGCAAATTCGTCGACGCTCTGGAACTCGTTGATCGTGCGAACCAGGAATCTCTGGTTACCTTCTTCGAGACGGCCGCCGGAGAGATTTACGTTTTCGGCGCGGATGCGCTCCGCGATTTGTTGAACGCTGATGCCGAGCTGAGAAATCTTTTGCTGGTCGACCTGAATCTGGATCTCATCTTCGAGTCCGCCACTGACCTTTACTGCAGCAGTACCCTCTTCGGCTTCGAGGTCGTTCTTTATCCGGTCCTCTGCGAGTCGCCGCAATTCCTTCAGGCTGGCTTCGCTCGTCGTAATGTCCTGCCCGTCCTCGCCTTTGCGTAACAGTCCCAAGCGCATAATCGGCTCGGAAGACGGGTCAAAGCGAAGCAGCAACGGTCGCCGAGCTTCGATTGGGAGGTCCAGGATGTCGATTTTCTCTCGAACATCGACGCCCGCGATATCCATATCTGTGCCCCAGCTGAACTCTAGGGTCACGTCTGACTGTCCGGTCCGCGATACGGACCTTACAAGCCTGACGTTCCGGATTACGCCAACGGCCTCTTCAATTGGCTTCGTAAGGAGATTTTCGATCTCGATCGGGGCGGCACCCGTCAGCTCAGTGCGGACAGTGACCGTCGGGTAAGAGATATCGGGGAGGAGGTTGACCTTCAGACGGGACAATGACACGAGCCCGAACAATACGATGGCGACCGTAAACATTACGATCGTGACGCGACGCTCGGTTGCAATCTCGATCAAACGGCGCATTGCGATATCACTTGGTAGTGAAGCTCATTCGGTCGAGCTGTTGTTGGCCGAGCTCTCTTCGGCTTCTACCGCATTGATAATCGAGACTTTCGATCCATCCCTGAGTCCTGTCTGTCCGACGACGACGATTTTTTCAGTGCCCGTCAGGCCGGCGAGGATTTCGATGTGGCCGTTGTTGGCATAGCCTGTTGTTATCGGTCTGCGCACCGCTTTCTCGTCCTCAACAATGAATACGGACAATTCACCCGCTTCGTCGATAATTGCGCTTCTCGGGACCTGCAACGCCTGTGCATGCATGTCATACACAATATTGATGCGCCCAAACATGCCGGGTTTGAGTCGCCTTGTCGGGTCGGAAACTTCAACGGTAATCTTGAACGTGCCGGTTCCGGGATCTACGACCGGACTGATACGAGCAACAGTTGCCTGAAACTCGCTTCCCTGCAGGGCATCGACTGCTATGACTGCGGTCTGGCCCCGATCGATCCGCCGGTACTCACGTTCCGGAACATGCAGGTATGCAATCAGAGGTTCCAAACTCGTTACCTGAAAAGTGACGGCGTTGACGTCAATGGTGTTGCCGACCTTCACAAAGCGCTCGGCGATTACGCCATTGATCGGCGCCCTGATTTCCGTGTAGCTGAGTTCCAGTTTGGCAAGATTGTACGTGGCCTCGAGAGCATCCATTTCGTACTTTATTTTCTCGAAGTCGCCCGTGCTGATCAGGCTTCTATCCCTGAGATCGACGTTGCGCTGATGGTCGCGCTGCGCCTTGCGCAGGTTGGCTTCAGATTGCATAAGTTCGAGACGTAGGCGATCGCCATCGAGCCGGGCGAGCAACTGCCCGCTTTTTACGTCATCGCCTTCCTCGACGAGAATCTCACGGACTTCGCCGGCAACCTTGGCGATGACGCCCGCTTCGGCGTCTGCCTCGATGGGCGCAGTTCCGGAATACATTGCATAAATATCGGCGCGGATCGCGGCCGAAGTTTCTACCGGGATTGCCGGAGAGTCGTCTTCAGATTTTTTGGCCGCTGATGCATCGGCTTCTGCCGCGCTGTCGGACTCGGCGTCCGGCTGACAGGCGGCCAGCAACATAAGGCCAAGAATCAGACCAGGCCAATATCGCCCTGCCGTCATTTGCGTCTCCCTCAGCTCCCCCATGTCGAATTCTGGCAGGGGACTTATTTTTCTTTCAACCGGTGAAGCCGGCTTGCAATTCGTTGGTCGCCAGAACCCTGGCGCCGTCTCGCAACCCATTCTGACCGGTAACGACAATCTGCTCGTTCGCATCGAGACCACCGAGCACCTCGACCAATCCATCCGACCGGATGCCGACCTCGATCGCGCGGCGGCTTGCCGAACCATCATTCACGACATAAACCACAGTCTCGTTGTCTTCTTCGATCAAAGCAGCCGCCGGGATCAGCAGCGCATCGGCGTGTTTCTCAAAAGCGATATTGAAACGCCCAAACATACCGGGTGCAAGATTGCCGTCTTGGTTTTCGATAGACGCGGTCGCCCTGAACGTACCATTGCGCGGATCGATCGTGGGGCTGATCCGGGCAATCATGGCGCTGAACTCGACTTCCGGCATCGCATCGACGCGAACCTTGGCCGTATCTCCAGCAGAAATCTTCGACAACTCTGTCTGCGGGATGCTTAAGTAAGCTACGAGCTTCGTCGTATCGGTTATTTTGAATGCCGCTGCCCCGGCCATTACATGCTGCCCAAGCTTAATGTCCCTGGAGGAAACCACGCCGGAAATCGGCGCGCGAATTTTAGTGTAGCTGTAGTTAAGGCGCTTCAGTTCATAGGTTGCTTTTAGTGCATCCACGTCGAACTTCAGGCCTTCGAAAGTGGAGGCGCTTACAAGCCCGCGCTCATGAAGCTGAATATTGCGCTCGTATGCTTTGCTGGTTTTCTCGAGATTGGCCTTTGCCTCGATCATTTGCAGCTGCAGCCGCTCGCCGTCCAGACGAGCCAGCAGCTGACCTGCCTCGACTTCGTCACCTTCCTCGACCAGGATCTCGACGACTTCGCCCGAGACGCGTGCAACCACCGGCGCTTCCGCATCAGATGTGATCGTGGTGGTGGTGTGATAGGTGGCGAATATGTCCGCGGTCAACGGCGCCGAAACCTTGACAGGTAGCGGGGTTGCAGCCGCTGCTTCGGCCGGATCGGCCACTTTGGCCTCACCAACGCCGCAAGCGGAAAGCGAAGCAGTCATTACAGCGGCGGCTGCCAGCAGCCCAAGTCTCTTCAAATTCATTTTTTCACCTGAAACGGGACAGTGGGGTCCCTGGGTCTATAGTGTTGTAGTGGAGTATAACACTAGATAACTATAACGCAATACCCCTGATATCAACCCAGCCTGAATACTTTCCCCTATTTTTCAATGGATTACACAGCTTCCGGTGACCAGAGCCCCAAATTATTTTCTAAGAATGAGACCGGCTACCCATCTGACTGCCCACAAAGGCGGAAGTTCGGGGTATCGGACCCAAGCCGAACATTTCGCCACTGTAGATATGCAGCCCACTGCGCTCTCGCTTGGTCTTTGATCGTCCGAAGGATTTTCTGTGCCGGACAGGATGTCCAAATGCCGCGGAGCCCATGGATGGGCGAGAGCGGCCTCGGCGATACACATCGTTATTCCATTCACTCAGAAATTCCCTCATGCAATCAAATCCTTAAGCGATCTCGCACAGCAACTGATGAAACGCTCGGCTAGCAAGAATCCGGGCAAATTTCGGTCTTCCACTCCTTAGATGCATGAAAACGCGATTTGGATTGATCACGACCATCCTTGGTCGTGACCTTGGCTTCGCAAACGCGCCCTTCGGGCGTCCAAATTCGCTCCTGACGGACGACTTTCTGTTACAGAAAATACTGCGACAGGAACGGATTCATCATGCGATTGGCAGGATCCAGTTGACGGCGAATTTTCTTGAAAAAATCGAGCCGGCTTCCGAATGCCTGTCGGGCGTAGTCTGGCTCCATGCTTCGGGTCTGGTTGAAGAAGGGCGAACCACCCCAGTGTTGCGCGAATTCGGCGAAATCAATAACGAAGTCCTCCCAGCCTTTGGACGGCGTTGATACGGCACGAAGCGCGAACATCGACTCATCGAACGTTGGCGACAAGAGGGCACTTCGATCGCGGGGAAGCAGGAATCCGACCGTCGGCATGTCACAGCGAAAACGCGTCTTTTGATAGCTGGCCAGGCAGAAGTCCTGATACGCCTTGGCGACAATGGCAAAATCGCTTGCGGGAAAACACCAGGTTGAATATTGCAGGCGGCTCTTGTCACTAGAGCCGTTCACCCGCAACGACTGCGTCGCGGCATTGTCACCGCAAGAAACCAGCCGATTATTGACGATCCCCTGAGTAGCCTCGCTGATCGTGTCGATCAGGCGATACCGGACGCCGCTTATGGGGACAATACGACTGAGTGACTTGAACACGTTCGGCAAGACAGTGCTCTCCCCCCAGTCTTTTATTTTCCAGGGAATGGTGTGCGTCGAGCGGGCCTCGGGGCTCACGGTCCGAACATCCAGATAGACACGGTCCCTAAACGGCAGCACATAGAACTTCAAACCGATATTTGCGACTGACAGCCTGCTGGCTGACGCAGCGAACTGTTCGATCGTGCATCGCCTGTGCGTTGCGGCGAATGGCCTGATCGGACGCACTCTAAGCGTCACGACACAGATGATGCCGAGCATGCCGTAACTCAATCGAAACGCGTTCAGGATATTTTTTTTCTTTTGAGTCAGTTCCAGGAATTTGCCGGCCGGTGTGATGATCTTCATGCCAATTACCTGCCTGGCAAAGAAAGCGCCGGCGCCTCTGATTGACGGACCGATGCAACCACCGGCTACCGCGCCGCCGACAGTCCGATTCATCAGATCGAAGTTACCAGCAAGTTCGAGACCGTTCTCGGCCAGGGCGTCGACCAGTTGATGTAATCGTAATCCGGCTTGCACAGTGACGGTGTCAGAGTAAGCATCGATTTTGATAATCTGATCCATACCGGTCATATCGATCACTGTCCCGGCCGTTGCGGTAGAACAGTCTGTGGACGAGCTTCCTGCACCCATAGGTCGATAAGGAGGCAGGTAATTCGATGAAGGGTCCAGGTAATCCTGCAGGTCTCTGAAAGTAGTGGGACGGACGACGGTTGGTTTTGCGATCTTGTGGCGGGCGAATATGCCACTGTTACGAAGGGTGTTGGCGTTGGCTGACATTGCTGGCTCCTTTGGTTTACGACCACGTCGTTCGATAAGGAAATCAGCAATGCCAACGTGCTCGTTCGAGCAAGGAGCAGACCTTGGAAGGAGGGGTTGCCTGCGACTGCAAGACAGTCGCAACCGGCTTATCCGTTGGCAACCCCGCTGTCATAGGACGTGCCCTTAGACCGGTGGCTTTGCGGCCCTGCCTTTCGGCAGGTGTGCCTTTTTCAAACGAGTTTAAATCGTCGCACAGCGTTGATTGCGCTGTCAATTTTCCACGAGCCTGGATTCCGGATATTGTTAAATCAAACTGGGAACTGAGACATTGCGACCATAAGAGCTCGCTGATTTCGATTGATTTTCATTCAAACGACCGTCTATCCACCTGAGCATATCGCATCAATGCGAGGGAGACGGTCATGAGCGAAAAAACACATTACGCGCGGTCGCGCCTGGCATCGGCATGATCGCCGAAGCCGATCCGGAAACCGGCGACCGAGTAGAGCTCATGGAGTTCACGACTGCCGAATAGCTCTGCGTGGCCCTGCCTGCCGCTTCCGTGATTCTGCAAGAATCATACGTACACAAAGCTCAGGCAGGCAGGGTGACGCCAGGTAAATCGGGGACGGACTCGAAGCCCGTCCCCATTTTACTTTCTGGCATTAGCCGCCCGTCTGGGTTACTTTCCAAGCACAAATCAAACAGCCTCAAACCCGGGGGGAATTGCGATGCGGTACGCGTTGATGCTCACACTCTTGTGCACTTGCCTTGTGTCCTTTCAGGCAATGGCCGGCGCGGTATTGAAAACTGAGACCAAGGAATATCACGTGGATCCGCCTGCCATTGGCACGACCACCATACTGGCTGACGGCGGTTCGCTCAGGGTCGAGATCAATTCCGTTTCGTCCTCTGAGGATGGACTCATTATTTATCGGGGTGACCGTAACGAGATGCTCGTGGCTGATAACGAGCGCCTTGAGTACTACATTATTGACGAGCAAACCATGAATCAGATGGCGGCGCAGATCAGCGGCGCGATGAAGCAAATGGAAGATATGCTGAAGTCGATGCCGCTAGAGCAACGTGCGGTGGCCGAGCAAATGCTGAAACAGCAGATGCCGGGGCTGCAGCCAGCGCCGGAAGCGCCCAGCACACTGCAGAAAACCGGAAAAAGCGACACGATCAACGGCTACGATTGCGAATATTACGAAGTCCTCAAAGAGGGAATAAGGACACGCGAGATGTGCGTGGCCAAATGGCGTGATATCGACGGCGGCGCCGAGGCGGTTGAAGCGATGATAGGAATGGGCAAGTTTTTCGAGAGCATGCGCGATGCATTTGCAGAAGCCGCCGGAACCGACTTTATGGGCAAGCAACAGGAAGTGTTTGCCCACATGAGGGAACTGGGTGGTTATCCCGTCTATGCGAAAGACTACGATGACACGGGTGCGCTCGAAGGTGAGTCAACCTTGAAGTCCAGTCACAGCGAAGCGATCGACGCGGCGATATTCGAACCGCCCGAAGGCTATCGCAGGCAGGAAATGATGCAGTAATTGAGGTTCGCCAGTTTCCCAGCTGTCGCGAATGCTTATACCTGCTTCGTCCGGAAAAATAGTAGCGGTGTTGGCGGCGGCAACGGCTATGGTTGCCTGCGCAGATGTGCGTACTGTCAACACCGCTATCGGCCAAATGTCCCGGTACACGATCCGGCACGAAGGCTTGGAGCGTGAATACTTCGTCTATCTGCCGGAAAGCTACGATGGCCGTGCCGAATATCCGGTCGTATTTTTCCTGCACGGCTACGGTGGATCCGCAACCGGAACCGAGGCCGAAACCACAAACGGATTGAATCGTTACGCCGCCGAATACGGCTATATCATGGTTTATCCGCAAGGCACCTGGTTCATGTCCGACGGATCGTCAGGAGAGCCCTGGGAAGTCACTTCATGGAATCATATTTCCGGAAATTTTGATGAAGGCCCGGAGGGCCCCTTGTGCACACCGGATGCTGTCAGGTACCCGTGTCCTCCGGAGTGCGGTGAATGTGGCCGGTGCGCCTGGCTTTCATGTCACGACGACCTGGGCTTTCTCGAAAAGCTGTTCGAGACTGTCGCCAAAGACCTTAATACGGACCGAAGCCGGTACTATCTGTCGGGTTTTAGTAGCGGAAGCATGATGGCGAACCGGATTGCTTGTGTCGCGTCAGACTGGTTTGCTGCTGTGGCGCTTGTCGGTGGTCGTGTCGAACGCGGATACCAGTGTTCGCCGACAAAGCCGCTGCCACTGCTGCAGCTGAATGGTGGACGCGACGAGACAGTGCCATTTGATGGTCGCGTCTCAGAAAGCGGTTTCTTCTATTCGAGCACAAAAGCGTCTGCTATGGAATGGAGCAAGGGCTCAGGCTGCTCTGACGAACCGAGCCCCTGGTCAAACACAATAACTGAGGCACGCGGCGTGCAATGCACGGCCGTTTGCGCCGGCAGTAACAGGGAATCCATAGATTGCCTTTGGCCGGAGGGCGATCACCACTGGCCGGGTTATCCGGCAGATCACGGTTCCAATGGCTATTGCGTAACCGAACTACAACAACAAAGCATGCCGGAACAAATACAATGCGTGGAACCCAATACCGATGTAGACGTTTGGGGATCGCGATTGATATTCGAATTTTTCAACACGCATAGTAAGAATTAAAATGTCAGCGACCGACGATGGCGGCTGATCGCGAGGACGCAATTTGATACCCCAAAAATTTCCGCCGATGGGCGTGTACAAGACGCTCTTCAAGTTTATTGATGCGACGTCGAAATACATGGGTGATCCGGGAACGCACCCGTGGGCACAAGGCTACCCGCTCACCACATAGTTACTGGGCGGACTGCCGCTTCCCGATCGGATTGAACTGGTTGCGACGGATCTTCCTGCTGTGAACTACAAATGTCATCACGTCAGGCGCCAGGACAGTCACTACTGGTTCGCTTTAACAGGAACGCGCGGACCCGAAATGTTGGCCAAACTCTGTGGCATGAATCTTTTCCCGGGTGAGTTTGCCAATCACTCGGTTGCTCAGACGTCTGTCGCAAGAACAAGTGCGATCGTCGTTCGTCACGCGATGGAAGGCGTGTCGTGCAATTACCTGTTAGGCGAAAGCTCGACGATCCTGTATATGTGGAATTGTTTGATCGATGCAATGAGGGAATTTGATGGGCAAGCTCTCAATTCAGGCTGAACAGGTGATAATGATTTCTGCCGGTGCTTCAGGCATCGGCCGCGTGATTGCCGAGACGCTTCTGGCACACGATTGTCATGTACGTGTCTGTGACATCGACGTTGATTTCGGCGCTAATCTTCCCGAAGTGCTCAATTTGATTCGCACCGGCGGGATTATCGCTACCTATTCATCGACCCAGGTGCCGGAACCGATGCTGCTATTCCTGAAGATGATGTTTATGGACCTGACGATGCGCCTTGTCATCGTCTATGCGATGCCAGAAGCTGCAAAACAGCAGGCGGTTTCTGATATCGACAAACGATTGCGAGACGACCAGTTGCAGCACCGGGTGAGTCACGTATTGCCGCTCGATAACATTGCCCGAGCGCACGAAATTATTGAACAGGGTGACTGTCGTGGCTGCGTTGTTATAAGGCTTGATGCTCCCTGACTTCGGGGGTGGTGACAAGCCCCGCGCCGATCGGTAAAGTTTTCCTGACGCTGCTTTGTGAACAGATATGGATATTGACGTACCACTGCGCGAACTAGGCGCTATCGATAGCTCTGCTCTTATTGAGGCCATCCTCAGCCAGGAGGAAGCCGCCTGGCACGAGGATGAATATCGCCAGCAGTCTTATGACGTCCATGACCAGACTCAGTCAATCGTGCTGGTTTTCACCGATGGATCGAACTGGCCAAACAGTGAAGTGAAGAAAGAGCCGGGCTGGGACCGTCTCGCGGATGTCGCTGTACCGCTCATGCATGAAATAATCGAAAAGCGCTATCCGAAGGGCGGTACGATCATCCGTGCGATGGCTGCAAAGCTCGTGGCCGGCGGAAAGATAAAACCACATCATGACAAACACCCGTCGTTTCATTGCGGCCACCGCATTCATGTGCCGATTACGACAAATCCAAGAGTCCGCTTCATGATCGATGGCCGGCCCTACCAGTTTGAAGTCGGTCAGGCGTACGAACTAAACAATCAGAAACAACACAGCGTAATGAACAAGGGTACCGAGGATAGGATTACCTTTATTTTTGACTACGTACCGCCAGGCCCTCTTGCTTATGTACCCGGGGAGGGGAAAAGACGGCCCGAGAGCCGGCCCGACGTCAATTGATTCCGCAGGGAAAAACATGTCGACAAGAAATCCAAGCACACCCGGACTTCTCGAGAGGCTTGAAGCCGGTCCGGTAATCTGTGCCGAAGGCTATCTCTTTGAACTGGAGCGCCGCGGCTACATCCAGGCCGGTGCGTTTGTACCGGAAGTAGTCCTCGCGCACCCCGAGAAAGTCCTGCAGCTTCACCGCGAGTTCGTACATGCCGGCTCCGATGTCGTCGAGGCGTTCACCTATTACGGACACCGTGAGAAACTTCGCGTCATCGGTAAGGAAAACCTGCTCGAACCGCTGAATCGAGGTGCATTGCAGATTGCGGCAGAGGTCGCGGACGAAAGTGGCGCCTTGCTTGCCGGAAACA
>FXBF010000316.1_pt1 | contig 16190 bp, 7 predicted proteins | sample 5335321 | NCBI WGS metagenome assembly FXBF01 (sample SAMEA103928391, study PRJEB20085) | sediment metagenome | isolation source: sediment
AAAGTGACGCATACACGGTCTACGTCTACCGCTTGGATGCCAACGAAAGGCCGGTAAAACCCTACTTCCTCAAGTACCCGGCCTGGTCAAACCTGCTAGAGCTATTGCGTGATGAATACAACGGCGGGGGCTTTCGGGTCATTGTCCGCCAGGGGCGAACCATGATGCTCAGCGGGACGATTTGGATTGGGGCGCCGCTGAGAAGACAAGCGATGAATTAGGATGTGAAGCAGTTCATTCTTTCAATCTCCTTTTTCGTACCCAGAATACCGATATACCGAGAAGCCACGCAATACGCGGCCCATGGATGTGCTTGTTCTATACCGGCCATAAAGACCTGCGCATGCTGTGTAGATACACACACCTGAAGGCGGAGGATTTGGCGAGGAAAGTGGGTTAACTGGATCAAAGCCTACCCGCACCCGGCGCTAAACTTCGACCGCCTGCTCGACTGTGATTTGTGCTGATACGTCACTGTATATGTCGACATCAACACCGGGGGCTGCTATTGAGACCACTAAAGCGTACCTCGCCTCTTTGTCGTAGCGCTCCAGCGCGGTTCTTGTTCGCCACCACCCCATCGCAGGATAAACAGCGATCTGGCCACGCTCGGCGAGATCGGCCGCCTTTCCGCGCCAAACGTCTTTGTGGATGGAGCCTTTGTGCCTGAACTGTGCGCCCAGAAGCCAATCCGGATCTGACGGCGCTCTCGTCGTACCCTCCTCCTCGTCTCGGGCCTGCCGATTGATTCGTTTTCTAAATTCCTCAGGCGATTCGAGTGGACGTTTCACATCAAATCGCAGCCCATGGCTCTGGTAGCTGAACTTGCCGCTAACGATCCGACTGGATGGGTTAGGTTCTATAAAGTAAGAAAGGGTTACGCTCATCTCGACATCGATGTCTCCCAGCTCCTGTAATGATTCCTTTGGCCATGGCAGGTCGTGCAGGTGCATATCCCGAGTGGCCATCTTGCCATCCCGCTTCTCGAATGGCTGTAACTTGTCTTCGACGATCAAGGCAAGCGAATTGTTGGCACTCCACAGTGCCTTCTCCAGATTGGGAACACCAAAGCCCACGCAGCGGACGCGGTGTTGTGCGCGCTTCCTCTCTGTTGCCCCGTGCGCGAACTGCTCGATCATTGCATCTGTCCACTCAGCAGAATGAACAATCAGCGCTCGCACCGTCTCCGGCCAGAGATTCGGATACTGCGCATAGATTATCGCCGAAAAACGCCCAGCCAATGCCGTTGCGGCACTGGTTGCATGAAATGTCGAAAACAGGCGTTCCACTAACTGGTGATGCGTGCTCAATAGACTTAGGCTTGGAATGGAAGCGCATCCAACATCATCCTTGCCGACATTGCCACCTTCAAACACCACCTCTGGTTTGATAGGCGCGGCTTTCTCCCAAGTGACGGAAGTCGTGCTGTATGGGGATAAGCCACCTGCTGGTGCAAGCGGTGTATAAGAGTCACAATCCGCTTCGGTGATATTGACCTTCGCAGTATATGCGCCCACCGTCAGCGCATTCCACGCCTGCCCCGGATCATGAATATCCCGTAGCAGGTTGTAATTCGGGTAATCCGCCATATCAGTGAGACTGTCCCCGGAGTTGCCGACAGACAGAGTGAATAACCGAAGCGTCTGATTTTCTCCCAAGTAGTCTACGGCCAGGCTGTCCACGGCTGCCGACCAAGCGGACGGCCTTCCCCGATCCCGGGTATCGGTCGCCGAGAGCGCCATCGAGAATACGCGGGTGCGCTGCGGATTCTGAATCTCGGGCATCGAGACTCCATTCGCCGTCACGATCCCCAGGTGCTTGCCCTCGTTATCATGGGGATAGCGCAGGACCTTCACTGACTCTAGGCGATGGCTGATTTCAACAGCGGTGGCGTCTTCCAGCGGATGGGTCAAATCACCCCAGGTTGAAAGGCCCGCCATGCCGGTTCCATGGCCGTGATCATCTGCTCCAGTCCAGGCAGCATCGAGTGTGAATTGGTCGGCCGGGCCAATGAAAGGTTCAAGCAAGGGGTGTCCGATGTTAACTCCCGTATCCAAGACGCAGACATAGGGAGTTTGATCAGGATCCTGTGGCTGAACCAGCCGGCTTTTTAGGTCCTCTGCCCATTCCTGCTGCTCCTCGGGTGTCAGCGCATCGAAAAAAGCTGCCGTTTCCTTGGCCTTGCGCAATTCCGATACGCTGTTGAGCAACAACCCGCTGCGAGCAAACTGTTGTTTGTTGCCTTTCGCAAGCAAAATGGAGCGCTCAGGAAATTCCAAAACCTGCTCGGAAACTAAAATCTCGCTCGCCTCGGCAAGCCGTTTGAAATCGTGAAGGACTGCCTGCCGATCACGACGCACCGGCAGCCACACTTCCCACCAGAACGTTTCTTCAGGATTCTCAGGAAGCTGGTCGCGGTCATCAGTCCAGAGTGCCTCCAGCGCCGCCGTGCGGAAGGCCTGAATCGCATCGATCAGCTTGCGGTTGTCTCTTGCGTAGCCTCTCTTGTCCTTCTTTTCCTCAAGATAGGCCTGAAGTTTGGACTCAATAGACGAAAGCTTGCTTTCCGGGACAAAAATAGTGGCAAAGGTTTTGTCATCACAATGAATAACGTTGAGCAGTTCGATTTTTTGTCTGGCATCGGCAAGACTTTCGACGGCAAGCTCGATTCCCGGGAAGCTCTCGAATTCGACCTGGATACCGATAGTCGATTCCAGCTCGTGCGCTTCTGCTTCTTCATGGAGTACTGCCTGCCGCTGCTCCACCTGCCTTAACTGGCCGATGAGCGCGCCGCCATGTTGCTGACGATTACGCGCCGGAATATCTGGAGGTCTTCCACCGCGTGACGTTGATGTAAAAGGTTCAGCTTTACCGGTCGGGCCGAGATAGAAGTGGGGCTTTACATCCTGGTTCTCAGCCACCGCTTTTCCTTATCGGTGCATCTCGTGGCTCATGCCACACCGATCCTCGATGGCGGACGCGACCATCTCCATGGTAATCGCTTCATGCTCATGGATGAGCAGATCTTTGATGGCATCCTGCGCCGCAAGCGTGACCTCGGCACTACTCAAGCCTTCGGCCTTCTCTGCGAGGTCAGCCCAAGGGAATTCTTTTCCAACATAAGATTTGAGTCTGCTCCTGAACAAGGTGATGATTTCTTCTTTACCGGGGAGTTGATATTGGATTACATCGTCGAAGCGGCGAAACAGAGCATAGTCTAGTATTTTGGCATGATTCGTAGCACAGACAATGATACTGTTGGAATCGTCCTGCTCGATCATTTGCAAGAAACTGTTCAAAATGCGTCTTGCCTCACCCACATCGTTCGGCACTGTCCGTTGTGACCCAAGGGCATCAAACTCATCGAAGAAGTAGACGCCTCGCACCTCGCGGATCGCGTCGAACACCTGCCGCAGTTTTGCCGCTGACTCACCCATAAACTTTGTGATCACCGCATCGAGCCGGACCTGAAATAGGGGATACCCCAACTCACCGGCCAGCACTGAGGCGGTAAAGGTCTTGCCCGTGCCGGGTGGCCCCACCAGCAACAGCCGCCTTCGTGGTGCAAGCCCGTGGCTCTTGATCTTGCCAAGATGGCGTTGTTCCCGAATGACGCGTGTCAGCTTCTCCTTTACCTCGTCAGCCGTAACCAGATCGCCGAGCCGCACCTGTGGTGTAGTGGCATACAGAAGTCCCGAGGCGTCCTTAAGCCCCTTGGCGATAGAAACCGGTACCGCGGATTTAGCCTGCTTCTTCGCCTTCTCGACGATGTCACGCAATTCCACAGCCAACTTCCCATGGCCGATACGCGCCTCATGGGCCGCCACTTGCAGAGCAATGGACAGAAAACGCTCATCATCCCCCGACAGATGGGATAACAGCAAGGCTCTTAGCTGCTCGGAACTGGCCATTTATATATTCTGTTCAAATGGTTACGTAAATTAATTAGATTTCTGTATCAATCCAATTGTATGACACTCCATGATTTATTTCCCGTCCATTTTTCATCTGTTCAAGAAGTAAGATTGAATCTGTCTTTTTTTGTCTCGTTATTGTTTTACTCTCCTTGAGTAACTTAATCGATATCAACAGCCTTTCCGTGTTTATAGGCTGTCTCAATAAACCGATTTATTGTACCTGCGAGCTTTTGGCGTCTATCCTCAAGAAAATCTCTGTAATTACCAATATCCCAGAGATTCTTATCCAACGTTATACCTTGTGAACTAAGGGCCTCTTCTCCTCGTTCTTTAATAACAATTGGCAAATAGTCGATAGGTTTCTTATTTGAGATATTTCTATTCGCGCGTCCGCTGATAAATGCCATGTTGGAAATGGCATTGATCTCTGATTTCTCATAACCCGCTTTTTTCAAGATTGATCGCGGGAAAATGTGGTGATACTCAATATAATGAAGATTTCCCTGATGCGTTAAGGAAAGTCCAAGACCCGTTTTCCAATCTTTTGCGGCACTGTACTTTAATGCGAGATAAGTCAGAAGAAACAGGGGGCTTCTAACACTTCTGCCTTTAAGGTCGTCTGGTTCAATTTTTAATCGTCCGAAACGCTGTTTAATGCTATCAAGCATTTCATTAAAAGTTCCGCCTCTAAATATAATATTCAATTCTGAATCAAGTTTTGATTCACTAGATCCTGAGTAATAGCCCTTGGCATTTGCAATATATAGCCAACGGAGCATGTCTTTTTCTTCTTCAGGCTTGATCGTCTGATTTTTTTGTATCCCAAAAACCGCAATAGGAATCATGAAAAAAGGAGAAGAAAGCAAAGTCTGGTCTTCGACACCAGCATTCGTTCTCAAAAAGTTGATCGCAAATTGCATACCTAGCTTGGCTTTCTCCCACGCCTTCTGCAATTCCTCTAATTTAATACTAGCAACCGTCTTAAAACGGCACTGTTTTGTTGCGAAGACAACTATAAGACGAATCAGTAAGCCTGTATCGATGGTGAAATGTTTATCTTCACATTCTTCAGCAAATTTCTCAAAGAGAGATAATGAAGCACGCCACTTAGCAGTTATCTGTGCCAATGCTAAATCTGATCCCCGTAATTTTGCCCCTAACGAATTTACCCGCACAAAGATATCCGCGACCTCTTCATAGGAAAGATCACGCTTGAGTACTTGCATGACATATGGATAATCCCTGATCTTGCGTAATTTCTGCAATCGTTCTGAATAAAGCTCAAACTTCGGATCATCAGGTGAGTCTACGATATCTTTCAGGATTGCCCAGTCGCTTTTTCTATCTCTGAAGACTTCCGAAACGCTAATCCAGTGGGGGCGACGTAATACCTGCTTTGAGGCAACAGCAAAAATACGAAGATTAAGTCTGTCTAATACCGAGGATCCTGGTTCTTCGGCTTCTATTTCGTCCTCATCAGGTACATCATTATTCTCATTCTCAGGTTTCTCCTGATCATCCTCGACCTCATCAATATCAGCCGGTGGACCCTCAGGATGATCCAGATTAAAAGCAATATCAATTGGCCGCTTTCTGTTCCTAACAGTAACCGGTTCACCCCGGAGCACAGCAGATAACGAGGTTAACCGCTGCTGTCCATCCAAAAGCAAACGAAACGTAGAAAACCCGGATTGATCCTGTCTAACCGCCATATCTCTTTCGGGGTGTGACGCATCGGTCTCCCACACAAGGATGGTGCCTGATGGGTAACCTCGATAAAGTGAATCAAACAAATCCCTGACGCGGGTAGAAGTCCAAACATATCGGCGTTGCATTTCAGGGAGACGCAGCTCGCCCCTTTGAACCATGTCAACGAGTTGTCCAACGTTTGTGTCGATTTTTGACATAGCTCAGCCCCCTTTCTTCTGTTTAATCTTATGCGACCGCCAACAGTAATGCTAACGCTTTCTTGTACTTTTCTACCCGCTTATGGTCCTTCTCAGTAGGCTGCGGAATGCGGCTAATGTCCATGTTATCTTTCAGATCGGCGATCTTGACGGTCTTGGCAAGTGCATCGCCGCGGACGCGCTTAATAAAATCGAAGTAATCCTCACCATCACGCTTGGTAAGGCATTCCAGTGCACGAAGGATTTCTCCCGCGAATCCCTCCTCACGGAGTTGGTCTACCGTCCATTCACTGTCCTCCACGACATCATGGAGAACCACGGCAATCCGCGCGGTTTCCGTTTCCATTTGAAACATCAAACGCAGTGGATGGAGAATATACGGCGCCCCGGCCTTATCCTTTCGGCCAGCATGTGCGGTAACAGCAATCTGAATCGCCTTCTCTAACGTAGCCATTTACCAACAATCAAAACAAAATAAATCTGTCCCTGTTTTTTCGTTTTTTCAGTCGATTCTTGTGGCGTTGTTTTGAAAACGTTTTATATAAAACGTTGCAAAAAAGTTCCCCTGTAAGATGAAAAATAGGTCTCCCAATTAAATATCGGAAACGAATCTGTCTGAGTCTCTTCGCACAGGGACTGAAAGACATGACTTCCGATGCTATATTCCAATCGACTCTGACCCCAGAGGTCATCCGCCTGCGGGGCCTCAAATTGGGCGGTGGATGAGGTTAGGAGCCAAGGCGGTATTTCTGTTGACGTTTTCGGAACGCTTCAGAACCTCCTTCCAAAACCCTCAAGGCACGATCACGGATAGTTGAATTTTCAATCGCTCCCGATATATAGGTTATTTTCCCATTATTTCTATTTGCGACAACTATTTGCTCTGCGTCGCTGTTAATGACCACATTGCCATTGTTCGAGACCAGAATAACTTGTCGATAGCTTTTAGCCTGCCTTATAGCTCTGACGAGTTCATCCATGATAAATTCATTATCCAAATGGTCGTCATGGGAATCAATAATAATAGGTTTATCACCGTGGGCGAGATAAATTTTTATCAGCACTGTCGCTTTCTGCCCCAAAGAAAGCTTTTCCAAATATGTCTTCTTGTATTTTACTACCGGCATAACGCACATATAATTCCCGTATAACAGATCGTAGAAATCACCAGTGGTTACTGGGGTGCTTTTTATTTTTGTTTTGTATTCCTTATCGCAACGTTCCACTTCCTCAACAAGTTCGTCGATTTTCGATTCATCGCCGTCCACCACAGCATGTGCCAGCTTAATGAAGTTCTCAAATGCTGGCGGATTTCTATCATCACCCATGACTTCAATTTTTCTGTTGTCCAAGATACTCTCTGCTTTCTTGAGAAAAGCTTGGTCATCAAAAAGAACTTCGGCAACGAAGTCAATATCAGAAAGAACCTCTGCTTTTTTATCAGAAAATGCTTTTATAATTTCCTCGTACTTACTTTTTTGGAGGATCACGCTTTCGAACAATTCCTTCAATAATTGTCTCCTCTCCATCTCTGTTTCGCGTAGCTTCTTTTTATCCCCCTCGAATTGCTTCGCTGTTTTCTCAACTTCTTTTAGCGAAACCTGTAATTCCCGCCTACGCTCAAGAAGCTTGGCGTGTTCTTTTACTTCGCGCTTAAGTTTTTCAAGCTCCTTCTGTTCTTTTTCGACTTCGGAAACCGTCTGCTTGATCTGTGTCTTTACCGATTCAAGGACTTTTTCCAATTTCGCTTTTGGTGAATATTCAAGCTCCGGGAACTTTTCCTCGATTTCCAACTTCTTCATCAACTCATTTGCCGTCTTCACAAACTCATTAAACACCCCAACTTGACCCTCCAAGGTTTCAATTGCATTTTCAATTGCGTCTTGAAGTTCAGAGAGATCTGTATGCCGGGATTTCAATACTCCCAGCTTCTCTTGTCTTTTTTCTGCGGCTTCTGTATCCGATTTATCTTGGGTTTTTTCAACTTCTTTAATTCTCAAATCTATGTCTTTGAGGTCGGCGTCAATTCGTGTTTTTTCTTTTTCTATTTTGCGGCCGTTATCTACGCTGGTTTTTACCTCAAGTGCTTCAATGGCTTGATTTTTGGTGGCCATTTTCTTCTCAAGTTCTTCGGTAGTAACTATTGTCTCATCAAAATCAAAGCTAAGAGTTGAGTTTTTAACTTGTGTGCTATCGAAGATTAGCTCTTTTATTCGTTGGTGTAGATCAGATTTTTCTCCAATGTAATGTTCAAGCTCACCTTGTGCTATGTAAATAATTTTCCCATCTTCATAAAATCTTTTCTCCGTCAAATTTTTTGTAAATTGGCCTCCGTCCCTAAAAGAAAGCGAGGTTGATATTGCGGGTTCATATTCGGCGACTCGTTTGACGAACGAATTCTTATCGTCCATGGTCTCGCGATCCATGTAACAATTTGCAATTAAATCCACTAGCGCCGTCTTACCGGCACCTTTACCACCTACAACTGCAACAAGAAACGGATTCAATTCAAAATCGGCGTCTGCCAAGGAAAGCCCGTCATTTACCACAGCACCGCCGACACGAACTCGCGTAATTGTGTAATTACTGATTACAGGGGACGGATTGTTTTGTTGAATTGCTACTCGATCTTCTGGTTCATAAAGCAGTTGTTTAAAGCCTTCAAAAGTAGGATCAGCTTTGACCCAGCAATAACGAAGTTCGCACGCCAAAGGATCGCTATCGCAATTATGATTTCTATCACCGCGTTTAGCACAGGGCCTACCAATATCTTCAACTCTGTGCGCGTCGGACCCATGGATGCACGGCTTTAATGTCTTGAACTCTCTTATAAAGTTTTCAACTCCCTCTTGATATGGATTTTTACCAAGACACCATTGTCGAGTGTTGGGGTTAGAGGAAAAAACCATATCGGACTTTTGCAAAAGGGATTTTCTTAAATGGTGTGCCTGCCCATTCCAGTCGATTTTGTCCCAGTCATCGGCAGCAAGAACCACTATGTATTTCCCCTTAAACCTGCTGTCCCCTGTCAGAAGGTCGGTGATATCTTCGTGATCGACTACGGCTTGCATTGCTCCTATTTCAAGTGGGGAAGCTCCCATTTCACGGAAGCTTGCATGCTGTTTCATCAATTCTTTGCCGAGCTCCTCCAGATTTGATATTTTCAATTTTCTCCGTTCATCACGATTTTGCGGATCTCCCTGATGATAGAAAAGAATGTCATGAAGAAAGTGATCTTCAATATCTCCGACGGAAACTTCTTCCGAGAAAACGACGTGGAGATTGAGCCTTTTTTCGCTTCCATTCCGGGCTGAAACAATATTCTTAAGCCTGAATTCTATATTGGGAAGGATGGTAAAGATATTTTGCAATCGCCCTTGCTCCTTAAAACCTTTGAGGGCTTTGTATCCTTCAATAGTGAAATAGTCTGTTATCCCAATAACGGCTGTATCTAACACTTTCAATTCTTGCAAGAAAGGATCCCAGTCTGGGTCGCCGTTTGCGAGCTTCGGAAATTGATTATTGAGAATTGAAAGCGGACTATGGATATGTAAATCCCATTTCCGCCATTCTGAACCTTTTGGAAATGTGTTACTCATGATGAATTCTCTACAATCTTAACATCCTCCGGCGCGAGGTCGTAGAGTTTATAGACAAGCTGGTCAATTTGTTTTCCGTAGTCGTGGACTTTGGCTTGCTTAGCAGGTCTTTCAAAGTAATCATCGTCCTTCGATAGGGCAAGGATTTTGTCGACAAGGTGGACAATCGATTCTTGCTCCTCGGTTGATGCCCTTTTAATTGGTAACTGTTCAATCTTGTATTTCTTCCATCTATTTGTGCCCATCCCAGAACTCGTGGAAATTTTGTTGAAATACCATTCGGAAACTCTTGAGTTGAGAATCGCGAGTAAATATTTTAAAGATTCGCCAGTCATAATGAACAGGGTTGCTTCAGCGCAGAATCCATTATCATCATAAGCGAATTTGGGCTTATCAGATAATTCTCCCCAAACAATCTTCTCCTTTTCAAATTCATCCAAGTAGGCGCAATCGCGAAGATTGGTCCAATGTTCTCCTTTGTCAGTTCGCTTTGTCAGCTCTACCTTGAAATGTGTTAAATGCCTGTAAACAGCTGGGTAGTCTTTCATTACGTTAATGCGCTTCAAGTTCCTCCGCCTAAGACCATTGTGTGAGTTGATAAGCCAAACTTTCGAAAAGCTAAACGCCCATTTGCGGACATCGCGTCCACGCAGTAGGGGTTTTAAGATTTCTAAGGTTCGTTTTTCCTGTGCGAGCAATTCGTTCCTTTTAATCTCGTCGATAATAAAAGCCTTATTTAGTCCAGTCTTAATTCCAAAATTGATCGAGACACTAAAGTCCTTAAGCGGCACAGACCCATTTTTTATTTTCTTCTTCAGGCCAGAAGAGGGCTTGTCGGCAATAACCCAACCTTCTTCTTCTAAATCACTAAGGACTGAAGACTTTTGCCTTACATATTCATCCAGAGACCAGGAGCCAAAAATTTCATTTTTAACGATAGTCGCATAGAGGCGGCCGTTCCAAGGGTTCTTTTTTGCGATCAGAACATTGGTCTCAACGATGGCATGCTCGAATATCTGCGCGTCCTCGAAATTTATTAGCAGAATTGGATTAGTACAATCAATCAGAAACCTTCTAAGAAGACGGCCGTACTTCGTTCTTAACCAAGAATTAGAAGTGATAAAGGTCAAGACGCCGTCCGATTTCAGCACCTGCACTGCTCTCTCATAAAATAGGCAGTAAATATCTCCTGACTTAGAAAATGTTATGAATAATTTTCTCAATCGCTCTTTCTCTGATCCATCCATTTTTTGGACCTGAAGGTATGGAGGGTTTGCAATCACCACATCAAATCCTTTCTTCTCGTGAAACACTTCCGAGAAGAATATCTTAAAATCAAAATCTACTTTATAGCCAAGTGACTTTTCTGTATTTGCCAGTAGTTTTTTAATGGCTTCGTCTATCTCACCTCTCAACTGTTCTTTGACTCTAGGGCGAGTCTCTTCAAAGAATTTCAGCTTAAGTTGTTCAATTTTTTCCAACCCTTTGGGGGTGTAAGGAAATCCCAAAAGAGAATTTCCACACACGATTTTGTAATCCAAGTTCGGCAAGGGTTGGATTTTTTCGCGTTCTTCTTCGTCAACAATAAGAGAAAGCCACAAGCGAAGTTTGGCAATCTCAACAGCGCCGGGGTCAATGTCCACGCCATAAAGGCAGTTTTGGATCGCCTGGCGCTTAAAGTTATAAGGTGAGCGTTCTCCGTTCTTGCCAATGTACGGTGTGAGAGCATTCCGGGTTCTGATGATTTCATTCATCATCCCCACTGGAAACGCGCCGGAGCCGACGGCCGGATCGCAAACACGGATTGTCTTTAATTTTACATCTATGAGTTTGGCGTGTTTGCGGATGCTAGGCGGGAGTTTGAACGCATACGTTCTAGTCTCACGTCCTTCATTGATCACGCGACTGTCATGCTCAACGACAGACTCGCCGTATTTAATCAGAGTCTCAATATCCTCTTTGTTTACTTTTCCCTCTAATTCAGTCGCCAGATAATTTACCAAACTCTCCTGGCACATGTAGTGAACGATCTCACGCGGAGTGTAATAAGTGCCTTTGGATTTTCGGTTTTTCACCTCAAGAAGATTCTCAAAAACTTTCCCTAGCATTTCCGGATCAACCGCGACTTCTTTTTCAAGCGGCTCGTCTTCTTTGACGGTGAAGTTGTAGCGGTCAAAAATGTCCAAAATGCCGTTGCCGGTATCACCCTCTTTTGTTTTGAGGTCGTTGGAGAAAAGATCATCGGGCAAAAGGATATCCGTGTTCCACCAGTCATAGTCATTGATTGGATCAAAAAGACCTCCGTTTAAGAACGGAATTCGGGAGTCAAAGTGGCTGTAGTAATCGCTTGGGCGCTCCAACCGCAAGGCCTCGTAGAAAAGCGGTTCCAAAATATCGTTAAAGAAATTCTTGTAGCCGCCGTGTTTCTTTTCAAAAAGCTCCCGAAGAAAACGCTTTGAACCAGAGCCCCATTCTTTGCCCCGCTTTACGCCAAACCACCCTTTCTTTTGGAGAAAATAAAGAAATACGATTTGCCCCAAAAGTTTTTTGGCAAAATCAACAGTATTAACTTCCTTGTTTTTGAAATCTGCTTTTATTTTTAGATCTTTTTTTACGATTTCATCCAAAGCTTCTTTGAGCCGGATGAAAAGATCACGGTATTTCTCAAAGAATTCTTTGGTAACCCGTTCGACGCTAAAGGCATTTTCTAAATCTTGAAGTATTGGCGGCGTCTCGTCATCCAAAAGACGCGGCAGGAGACGGCTCTGGGCCGTATGGCTGTTTTCGTTCTTGCCAACCAGAAATGAAAAACGGCGGGCGGGGGTAAATTCCCCTTCAACCTTGCCCTTCTCGTTAAACTTGTACTCCATCTTGACGAGGGATAACCGCCAATCGTCGCCGTTAGGCGCGACAAACGCCACCAGCGCCGCGTCTTTTAAGACACCACCACGACTGCCTTTGAGGTATTTGGCGACGAAATTTCTCTGCTTTGTTCGGGCACGCTCCAGCGAGGTTTCCTTCTGTAGATGGACAACGAGAATATCGAGGAGCTTTTCGTCAGAGCCTTTATACCTGCCGATGCGCTCGACAAGTTTGATTGAATCAGCAAAATCATCAAAGATGAGATTGCCTTTGTAGGTGAAAGGGGCCTCCTCGACGTGGTTGAGGATATTCTTGACCAAATAAACAAAGCGTTCTTTGTTGAAGGAACCTTGGAGCGCTTCCTGTACCAGTTTTTTAGCGGCGTCTTTTTCCATTATTCACTGATGAGATATTCAGATAAAATGACTTCCCTTGGACCGAAAGTGTGCGCGGCACTTTCCGCGATGTGGCTTTCCAGAAGTTCATCGGGGATATTGTTTTGCAGAAGCGCAAGCACCTTTAACGGATTCGGCTGACCTTGTTTTAGTTCTTTTTCCAGCGCTTTGAACACTGTTTTCGCCGTCTGTTTGGGCAAGGCCCCTTCTTCAAGCCGATTCATGACTCGCTTGAGATACGCCTCCTGATCTTCGGTATATTGCCGGAAATCTCTTATCGCTTTGAGGATTTTCAATACTTGTACCGAACTGTCCCTACCACCCCTTTCGGTTTTGAGCTCCACAGCTTCCTCGGTGGTGGCAAATAGGAAGGCCTGTTTATTCTTCTCAAGTTTGTCATAGAAATCAGCGGGCAGTTTTTCACGCGGCGCTTTTATCTCGGACTCAAGCTGTCCGGCCGCTTGGATTAAATCAACTTCTTCCGATTTGTCATTGCCGACCATGAAAAACTTCTGGAGCTTTCCTCTTCTAAAGTAGGTTAGAAACTGGTTTTCTTTTCCCCTATGCTTCTTGGCTGTTCGCGCCTTTCTCGGTAGCCGCTTAATCTTTTCAAATAAATCAGGGTCGCTATCGCGGATGCCCCGTATGACTTGCAAATACTTCAGCTCACTCTCATCACCCTCGTCTTCACCGGTAATGGTCTTTTTGGAAGTGAGGCGATTGAAAAGCTCATGCGATTCTATGGCCTCACCCTCGGTTAGCAGTCGTGCGTCGGTTCCCAAAAGCGTTATAAAAGCCTGTATCTTCGCTTCCGCGGCTTCTTTGAGCTTTATCTGGTCGTTGGATTGTTCGGTCGGGAAAAAGTTGAAACTGTAAATTTTATCAAACTTGGTATCCACGCGGTTAATACGCCCCGCTCTCTGCATCAGACGGGTCGGATTCCATGGGATATCGTAGTTGATGACAACGTTTGAGCGGTGCAGGTTCACGCCTTCTGATAATACCTCTGTCGTGATTAGAATCCTGTAGTCGTCTTTCGGGAACCGGGCGCGGGCGTCAAAATTTTCAATGACATTTTCCCGGATCATCGCGCTGGACGCGCCAGTGAAGGCAAGTACTTCATTAGGGAATTTGTTATCCAAGTTCTTCACAAGATAGTCGGCTGTTTCCTTGGATTCGGTAAACACGATCAATTTGTTTTTCTGTAAAACGGGGTGAGAGGAAAGAATCTCAACAAAGGAGAGCAGTTTCGGATCACGTTTGACGCCACGCCACAGCTCTTGTATCTCCTTTAGGATTTGCAGGTCGTTCTCCAAGTCCTTCTTCAGGCCGTCGGTAAAATCTTTGGCCGGATATTTCCTTGCTTTGTCGCTTTCAAGCAGTTTTTGAATTGCCGCGTCATCTTCGCTGTCTAAAAGCTCAAAGATTTTATTGGCATATTTCTTACTGACATACACATCGCCTTTAGCAAGCTCCTTTAAGAATAGGTCGTAGTACGAAATGAATCGGCTGACCGTATTTCGGAAAGCGTGGAAGCTACTCTCCAGCCGTTTGATCAGCAAGATTTTCATAAAGCGCCCCATGTTTTTCTGTGACTGTATCTCCAATTGGTCGGGTTTGTCCTCACCCTTGTAATAGAGCATGGGCATGTAGCGCGCAAATCTGAATTTTCGCGCGATGAACTCAACCGTCTTGCTGAATATATCGCTTTCTTCTTCGTTGAGCTGATAAAACACCGGCTCCGGATTTTCTACCTCTGGAAATTTGAGCTTTTGATTTTTCAGGTCATCGGCAAAGTAATTTTCGACTTCCTTTCTTGTTCTTCTCACCATGAGGTATTTCAAAACGGACTCGCGAATCTCCCTCGCGTTTTCTTTGGCGGTTTGCATGTACTTTGAATGATCTTTCTGCCTATCTAATTTTTTGATTTTCTGTTCGAGGCGACTAAAGAAGGATTCGAGGTTCGGCACGTTTGGGATAGTGCTTTTCTTCGCGTTCTGGAAAAGCTTGATTTGGCTCAAAATATCCTTTGGCGTATTGTTCAATGGGGTTGCCGTAACCAGCACGACCCTTTTACCTCGGCAGATTTGAGCAAGCTTTTCATACGTAACGTTTGATTCTGTTCTGAAACGGTGAGCTTCGTCTATAAAGACATTTTTATATTTTTCCGTGCCGTGGCGAGTAAGCTGGTCCAGCTTGCCTAATGATTCAAAACGGGTCTGTCTTACTTGGAAATCCTCAAATACATTCGGCCACGAGCCGGGGTTTGTCTTCTCTAATAGTACAGGCGGCGCCAAAACGAGCGTTCGGCCATCGAGCTGGCTCGCCAGCATGGCGGAAACATAGGTCTTTCCAAGGCCAACCACATCTGAAATGAACGCCCCGCCGTACTCGTCAAGAATCTTTTTTGCGTTTAATACTGCCTGTTCTTGATATTCCAGCCGCTTGAATTCCTGCGGAACATATTTAAAGATGACCTCATCTGTTTGCCGGAGTTCATCTTTGAAATACTCATAGAGGAATTTGAGATAGAGCTGATAGGGGGTGATGGTGTTGTTAAGCCATGTTCTCTCCTGAATCGTCTGAATATATCTGTCTTTTACATCAACGGAATTTTTCCAAAGCTCTTCAAATTTTGTTCGCGCAAACTCATAATCAGCACGCGCTTTAAGCTCCACGTTACACTCAAGATTATCTACTAATCCGGACTGTGTGAAATTACTTGAACCGGTGATTACTCGACCAACATCTCTGTCGCCCTCAGCGAAGGACATAATGTAGAGCTTGGCGTGAATATTCTCCGTTGGATATGCTTTTATCTCTAGCTTTCTGCTTTGTAGCCACTCCAAAAACTTTACCACTCCTTCTTCAACCAGCCTGCTGTCTTCGGCATTAGTCATTTCGCGGACAAGCAAATCGGAAAAATGCTCCTTTGTTTCCGCGTGGGAAAATTGCAATTCTGGCTGGCGCGACTGTTCTATCAGCTCCAATGTTCTCTTACTGGTGCTAATGCCGATGAGAATTCTGATCTTTTTCGTTTTCTCTAAAGATTTATAGAGCGCGTAGAACCCGCTTGTATAAAAATAACCGACAAGGACATCAAACAATTCAGTGTCCTTGATTAACACCTTGAACCTCTCAAGGAGGTTTTGCCCCTTTTCGTTTGTGATAAATGTTAGATCGGAATGATTAGCCATGATTATTTCATTAGGTCATCAAGGGAAACGCCTAAACTGGGGGGTAGGTTCTGAGTCACTTTCTTGATCGATAACCGCCCTGTCTTTTTCTTCTGGTTGCGGAACCACATATCTCTCCCAATCCCTTCAATTCTTTGGGGGAAATGGTAACAGAAAGGTACCGTGAGGCGTGAGGAGGGGGGTATACCAGTAAATCTCAGGGCCGGACCACAATTAACGGCACGAGCATTTCCTGCTCGCTCAGGCCGCCGTGGGAGCTGATGTGGACGTGGTAGCGCTCTCCCGGCAGCCAGTCCTTGATGGTGTGGTTGCC
>FXBF010000317.1_pt1 | contig 16168 bp, 15 predicted proteins | sample 5335321 | NCBI WGS metagenome assembly FXBF01 (sample SAMEA103928391, study PRJEB20085) | sediment metagenome | isolation source: sediment
CTAAAGACTCGCATAGTTTAAAATGGAGGCTGGGCCCGGAATCGAACCGAGGTACACGGCTTTGCAGGCCGGTGCATAACCACTCTGCCACCCAGCCATTGGGGAGCAAAAAAAGGAAGCTGATGCTTCCCATTTGAGTGTTTGGAGCGGGAAACGAGATTCGAACTCGCGACCCCGACCTTGGCAAGGTCGTGCTCTACCAGCTGAGCTATTCCCGCGTGGGCCGACCATTGTATGCACACAGCTTCAGGAGTCAAGCTGTTATTCCTGATCGGTGAGTACTGGCCAGGCGGCTTTCAGATAGACTATCATTGAATAGAGTGTCAAGCCGGCAGCAACGAACAATAACAGCTCACCGAGTACAAAAATTGGCAGGCCAAATAAGGACTCCTGGTATACCAGCAAACTAATCGCAATTAGCTGTAACGTGGTCTTTACCTTGCCAATATAGGAGACCGCCACACTTGCACGCTTACCCAGTTCAGCCATCCATTCCCGCAATGCTGAGATAACAATTTCCCTGCCAATAATGATCGCCACGGCGGCGGCAAATAAGGGCACGGAAATCACCAGGTCCAGTACTTTTTCGTCGGTTGCAAGCAGAACGAGGGCTGTGGCAACAATTAATTTATCGGCCACTGGATCAAGAAAAGCGCCAAAAGTTGTGTACTGGTTTAAACGCCTGGCCATATAGCCATCAAGCCAGTCAGTAATCGCCGCGACAACGAATATAAATGTGGCAACCGGGTTGCTCCAGCCCGCATCAATCATATAAACGACGAAAAAGAACGGGATCAGCAGGATGCGTAATAATGTCAGCAAATTGGGGACATTTAATGGCACGGCAGCAGATCAACCCATTGTGTTATTTAGTATTATTTAAAGTCTAACACTTTTGTTCATCACGCAGAAAACTGCTTTTTGAATCTTGTCAGCCTTTCAGCTGGTCGTAGGTCTTTGGTCTTTGGTCATTGGTCATTGGTCTTTCGTCATTGGTCTTTCGTCATTCGTCATTCGTCTTTTGTCTTTCGTCCTTCGTCTTTCGTCTTTTGTCTTTCGACCTACAACCTACGACTTCAGTTCAATGCAAACACGCATGAATGCGCTCCGCCAGCTTACGATTAATGCCATCCACCCGCGATAGATCATCCACTCCAGCCATTTCAACACCCTGCAATCCGCCAAAATGCTTTAACAGTGCCTGACGCTTTTTATCACCGATGCCGGGTATCCCCTGCAGAGTGGATGTAACTCTTGCTTTTGCGCGCTGCCGACGGTGGGCAGTGATGGCAAACCGGTGTGCTTCGTCACGAATGACCTGCACCAGATGCAGGGCGGGCGAGTCGGGTGGCAGCATTATCGGCACCGGTTCAGCAGGTCTAAATAAACGCTCCCAGCCAGCTTTACGCTCTTTACCCTTTGCCACTCCAACCGTAATTACACCTTTCACACCGAGTTCAACCAGCACTTCACAGGCCGATGCCAGCTGACCCTTGCCACCGTCTATTAACAGCAGATCGGGAAACTTTTCCTGTTCATCTTTCATACGACGAAAGCGGCGACTCAATGCCTGGTGGATGGCTGCATAGTCATCACCAGGTGTTATACCGGTGATATTGTAACGACGGTACTGACTGCTAAGTGGCCCTTCGCTACCGAAAACTACCAGCGATGCGACAATCGCCTCACCCTGGGTGTGACTGATATCAATACACTCAATACGCTCGGGTCTTGCTGGCAAGTCCAGCGCATCGACCAGCTGACTCAACCGCTCCCGGTAATTGCTCTTTGTCGCCAGTTGCCTTCGCAGAGCGTCACTTGCATTGATCCTGACAGACTCCAGCCAGCGTCTTTTATCTCCGCGCTGCACAGCGGCAAGTCGCACCCGATACCCTGCTCTCTCAGTGAGCGCTGAAGACAGAAGTTCGGCATCGGCCAGTTGCGTCGGTATCAGTATTAACCTGGCCGGTGGTTTATTCAAATAAAACTGAGCGATAAATGCCGACAGCTTTTCACCCTCTTCCTGCTCCAGCCCAAATCGGGGAAACAGCACCTTAGTGCCCAAAGAGCGGCCTGCACGAATAAACATGACGCCGACAGCTGCTGTACCTTCCTCCTGCACCAGGACTATGACATCAAAATCACCCTGCTTGCCGCTGACATACTGTTTTGCCTGAATCTGACGAACCCGTGAGATTCGGTCTCGCAATTCCGCCGCCAATTCAAATTCCTGTTTTGCTGATGCCTGCACCATGGCCTCTGTCAGCGACTGAGCAAGAGTGTCTTTCTGGCCATTGATGAAGAGAACTGCCTGCTCAATATCTCTGGCGTAATCTTCTCTACTTATCAATTCCACGCAGGGTGCGGTGCATCGTTTTATCTGGTATTGCAGGCAGGGTCGAGAACGGTTACGGAAAAAACCGTCTTCGCATTGTCTAACCGGGATCGTTTTCTGCAACAATGTCAGCATTTCCCGCACCGCACCGGCACTGGGAAAGGGACCAAAATACTGCGCCCTGTCTTTGCGTGAACCACGATGCACCGAGAATCCCGGATAGTTCTGGTTTATGGTCAAACGTATATAGGGATAAGACTTATCATCGCGCATCAGGATATTGAAGCGTGGCTTCTTGCCCTTGATCATGTTGCTTTCCAGTAGCAGGGCTTCGGTCTCAGTATGGGTCAAAGTGACTTCGATACTGGTAACCTGGCGTATCATAGACTCTATGCGAAGGCTCAAACCCGTCTTGCGGAAATAGCTGGACAGCCTTTTTTTTAGATTGCGTGCCTTACCGACGTACAATAGTTTTTCGTTGGCGTCGTACATTTGATAAATGCCTGGTGAAACAGTTAAAGTCTTCAGGAAGGCATGATGATCGAAGGTATTTTTAGTTTCAGGTTTCAAAGTTTCAAAGTTTCAAAGTTTCAAAGTTTCAGTAAAGCGTTCGCCGCGAGACGCGCCTCCCACAATAAACCCAGCACAGATGCCTCCTCCTTGTCCTTAGTCTCGAGTCTTTCGTCTTTCCTTTCACCTTTCCTCTATCAACAGTTCCTGAACCCTTTTAAAAACTGCATCGAACATCTTCGGTGTCAAGCGACGGGTTTGTGTGTTGTAGCGGCTGCAATGGTAGGAATCAAGCAACGTCAATTGACCCAGTTTTTTCTCAGCCAGATGCCCAAATGGGTAATCTTTCTGACACCCACCCAGTGCTTTGACACAGGCCTTATGAGACAGACCACCGAGAGCAAGAATCACACTCCCTGGTTGCATTGCAGACAGCTCTTCTGCTAGATAGCTATTACATTCATTCACTTCAGATCCTACCGGTTTATTGGCTGGTGGCAGACATTTTACGGCATTTGTAATACGACAGTTCTTCAATATCAGCCCATCGTTAACTGATATCGATTCTGCCGTACTGGCAAAGCCAAAGCGGTGCAATGTTTCATAAAGAATAATACCGGCATGATCTCCGGTAAATGGCCGCCCGGTAGCATTCGCACCATGCATGCCCGGTGCCAGACCCGCGATCAGCAACTGCGCATTTTCATCACCAAAAGGGGCAACCGGCAGGCCATGGTAATGCGGGTACTGCTCACGAACGTCGTCAAGAAATGTAGCCAGACGAGGACAACGGCGGCAATTCAAGTCGAACTTTGATTGTTGGTCAAGTTTCATCTGGATATTCTAACAATTACAGGGCAAAAACGTATTAGGTATTCTGCTTTTCGGTTTTCAGTAAAAGCATTCGCCGCGAGGGCGCGCCTCCCACAATAAAGCCAGCACATCTGCCTGCTCCATGGTCCTTAATCCTTAGTCTCGAGTCTTTTGTCTTTCCTTTCCCCTTTCCCCTTTTACCTTTCCCCTGTCTTCCCCTACAATCCATTCTCAAATATTAAACAGTTCCAGGAACGTATAGATGAAAATTTCGGCTTTTGAAATGAAAGTTGGCAACCTGATGGAACATCAGGGGAAACTGTGGCGTGTATTGAAGCTTGGGCATGTTAAACCCGGTAAGGGTGGTGCCTTCGTGCAGGCCGAAATGAAGGAAATTTCAATCGGCACTAAACTCAATGAGCGTTTTCGCTCCGATGAAAAACTGGAAAAGGCCCATGTTGAGCCTCGCATGATGCAATATCTGTATGCTGAGGGTAATAACCACATCTTCATGGATTTGAGCACTTACGAGCAGCTCGGCCTGGCCGAAGATGATATCGGCGAACAAATGGGGTATTTATTACCCAATATGGAAGTTCAGATTAACTTTCATAACGAAAACCCTATCGGCATGGAGCTCCCTCTAAATGTAGTGCTTGAAGTGACTGAAACAGAAAGTGTGGTCAAAGGACAGACAGCGACCAGCTCGGGTAAACCTGCCAAACTGGAAACGGGTATTACCGTTACCGTTCCACAGTTCATTAGTGCCGGAGAGAAGATCAAGGTCAACACAGGTACTGGCGAATACGTCGAACGTGCCAGTAACTAGTGTAGCAAATTGAAAAAACATCTTCTGCTTGCAGCAAAAGTTGTTGTCAGCCTGTCACTGCTCGGTTATTTATTGTGGCAGTTAGACTGGCCGTCACTTGTTATCAAGGCAGCCAGTCTTTCGTGGTGGACCTTGCCGTTGGCTGTCTCTATCTTTTTTCTCACACTCTTCATTGCCACCCTGCGCTGGTCGGTGTTGCTGCGCACTCACTATCCGTCTTTCAGCACCAGACTGTTATTTCGCCATTATCTGGTCGCAACACTGTTTAACAATATCCTGCCGACAGCAACCGGCGGTGACCTGATTCGCAGCTTCTATATCTACCGCCACAACAGAGACGCGGTATGTGCGGTATCACCGATAGTCACTGAGAGAGTCATTGGTCTGGTTGTTCTGCTGGCCATCAATGTCGCGGCAATTTATCTGACTGATTCGATAGCCATTGTCAGCAAAACCCTGTGGTCAACACTGACCTTAATTTTGGCAGGCGCAATAACCGCGCTGGCCCTGATCGCCCTGCCAGCAACATACTGGCCTCTGCACAGAATACTGGAACGACTTGCCCGCTTTCGCGTGATAGGGTTCATTCTGCGCATGGGTGAGGCCACACATGGCTATCTGAAGCGCCCCGCCACGCTGTTGATTATCATCCTTTACAGCGCTACCGCACAATTGCTTGCGGTCTTAGTTTATTACATTCTGGCAATGGGACTGGGTGTAGACATAAGCATCCAGATAATTCTTGTTGTCATCCCTCTCGCCTTCATGGCCGCCGCCCTGCCCATATCTATCGGCGGCATGGGAGTCAGAGAGCTGACAACCGTCGGGCTACTGATGCGGTTTGGTATAGCAGAAAACGACGCTGCCGCTGTTGCGCTGTTCTATATCCCAGTACTCCTGCTGGTATCACTGCCGGGACTGTATATCTACCTTTCGCAATCCAGCAACAGGACGTTGCTGAAAGAAGCAGAGGAGAGTCGGATTAACTGAAAAGGCAGGGGAAAGGAGGAAAGGGGAAAGGGGGAAAGGAAAGACTAAAGACTCGGGACAAAGGACAAAGGATCTAGGACTATATATTTTAGGTTTTGATTTTAGGTTTTGACTGTACCTTTCCCCTTTCCTCCTTTCCCCCTTTCCCCCTGCCTTTAAAAAGAAGACTCCGACCCCTCAAGAAACGCTACTTCTTCATCGGTAGATTCACGCCCAAGAATTGCATTCCGATGGGGATAACGACCAAATCGGTCGATGATGGCTTTGTGTTTTTTCTCAAAGTCCAGGTTGAATTCCAGTCCTGGCTGGCTGTATAGCTCCACGGCTGTTTCATGAATCAAGGGCGATTCGCTATGCATCAGTGGCATGTAGAGAATACTTTTTTGTGGGTCCGTTAATTCCCTGTCGACCTGATTAGCAATGGCTTCCTGAACCAGGATTACTGCAAGTCTGTCAGTGGCAAATGCCTGCGCGGTATCGCGAAAAATATTGCGTGGAAACTGATCAAGTATGATGATCTCTGCCAACCAGCCCAGCGCATCCTGACGCCATCCAAAAAGTTCACATTTTGCCGCCTGCTGGTAGATTTCTAAAAATCGCTCTCGAATCAGCTGATCAAAGGCTGTATCCTTTTCCCACCAGCTCTCCGGCTCAATTTCTCCAAACCAGAATTTAATAATGTCCGAAAAAGTCATCAAGCAAGCCCTGTAGTCGTATCAACTGCCTGTTGCCAGTCTGCTGATTGTTTCAAATCTCTGGCCATCTGAATTTTTGGTGCAAAGGCATCCAGCCTCGCTCCCGGCAGTACCAGGGGTTCTGATGACAGTCCATCAATCACTTCATCCAGTGCCGTTGTGTCATTGCAGACCGGTATCATGTCACAGCCGGCATCCATTGCTGCTTTCGCCCGGGCATAAGGCCCACCTGCCATTTTTGCACCAGCCATGGATAAATCATCACTGAAAATTAGCCCCCTGTATCCAAGGTCATCGCGCAACACCTGCTGCAGCCAGTATTCAGAAAATGTCGGCGGTTGTTCATCCATCTGCGGGTAGATGACATGGGCCGTCATAATGCCCTCTACCCCCGATGCAATCATCACTCGAAACGGCACCAGATCTTTTTCTGAAAGTTGATCAAAGGGCCGCTCATCAATCGGGATCATGTGATGGGAGTCACCCTGAACAGAGCCATGACCCGGGAAGTGTTTGGCTGTTGCCGCCATTCCTGCCTTGCGCATACCGAGCATAAACGATAGAGCAAGTTCAGCCGCTATGCCGGGGTGACTGTGAAAAGCCCGGTCGCCGATAACATCTGATACACCGCTCTCAAGATCAGCTATTGGAGCAAAACTAAAATCAACACCGAGTTCCAGCAATTCTGAAGCCATCAACCAGCCTGCCGTAGCGCATTGCTGCAATGCCTGAGCCGGATCATTATCAAATAATTCACCATAGCGGCGCATCGCTGGCAGATGGGTAAAGCCCTGCCGGAAACGCTGTACTCTGCCCCCTTCATGGTCGACAGCAGTCAGTAAGGGAGGATTGCGCAAATCACGGATCTCTGCAGTTAACGCCTGCAACTGCTCAGGTGACTTATAATTTCGTGAAAACAGGATAACCGCACCGACAGTCGGGTGACAAAGACGATTTTTTTCCTCCTGAGTGAGTTGCAAACCCGAAATATCGGCCATTATCGGACCACGAGGAATTTGTAAAGGATTGGCTTGCATAGTTTCTCAGGAATAAATGGTGACTTGTGTGCCGGGACTTACCCGTTCGTAGAGCTCGATCACATCAGCATTTCGCATACGTATACAACCGTGTGATACCGGACTACCGATCTCATCTTCATAGGGTGTGCCATGAATATAAACATAACGACGCATCGTATCCACATTTGCCAGCCGATTTACACCGGGCTCCAGACCACTTAACCAGAGTATCCGTGACAGTATCCAGTCACGCTCAGGTTCAAGTTGAGCGAGTTCGGCTGACCAGACCTCACCGGTCGGGCGACGACTGACAAAAACTGTGCCTGTTACGCAGCCCGCTCCAATTGCCGCACGAATGATATGCCTGCCATGCGGTGTGCATTCACTATCGAATTTTTCACCCGGACCATTTCTGGCTGTTGATACTGAATAGCGGTCAAGCAAGTCACCCTGTTTGCGCAGTTCAAGTGATTGCTCAGGTATTGAAATTACTACTTCGTTTTCCGAGTTAACTATCTCTACTATCCTTTTGTAATTACTCAACTAATCCGTGATTTTATATCTGCCAGCAGACCCTCGGATGCATCCTCAATAAGATCAAGTACATTCTCAAAACCTGCATGGCCACCATAGTAAGGGTCAGGAACTTCCCGCTCACTTCGCCCGGGTGCAAACTCCAGAAACCTCCTTACTCTGTGAATTTCTTCCGGCGGAGCCATTTCCCGCAGATGATATTCATTCGATTCATCCATCGCCAGGATGTAATCAAAGGTATAAAAGTCCCCGCCATCAACCCGCCGACCAAGCTGGCTACTCATATCTATTCCACGGCGTCTTGCCGCTTCCTGTGCCCTGCTGTCCGGCGGTGAACCTACATGATAGGCATGAGTACCTGCAGAATCGATCTCGATAGTCTCATCCAGTCCCTGCTCTTCAACCAGCTTGCGGAACACACCTTCGGCACTGGGTGATCGACAAATATTGCCCAGACAAACGAATAATACTTTAATCATGGTGGCTGAAGTCCTGATATTTATGCAGTAGTATTGTACCCAATCCTGTTACAGGTGGCATAGCATGAGTGAAAATGCACTAAGTTGCACAAAAAAAAGTTTCTCAGTCTTGATTGATTAGAACCGCAAAGACGCAAAGGACGCAAAGGTTTTCTCTTAAAAAAAATTCTTTCTTTGCGTCCTTGGCGCCTTTGCGGTTCATCATTTGTGGGTTTTCCACAAAACAATAGCAGAATCAATGAACAAAAATAAGTTATCAAAGAAATCACTGGCGATTGTGATCATTTCGACCTTACTTTACTGGTTTTGGGAAAGTCAGGCAGAGGGAAATATACGGATAGATCTATTAGTCATTTATCCAGTTTTATTCTTAATTTACATCGTCTCGCTCTGGGGCAAGTTTAGATATCTTTCAATACCAATTGGATTTTTCCTTATGCTTGTCAATATTGGTTTTTTCATAATTTCTTATGATTTATTTAATAAAAGCCTGGGATGACAGGAAAAGGCATCATTAACCGCTAAGGCGCAAAGGACGCAAAGGTTTTCTCATTTTAAAAAAAAATTCTTTCTTTGCGTCCTTTGCGCCTTTGCGGTTCAACATTCTTTGGGGATTATGTACCAGGTGATACTTCAAATATGACTCTGACCCGCTGAAGGTCTTCGGGTGTATCGACACCATGTCCGGGATCTTCATTCGTTTCCATTACAGCAATCTTGCCTCCATGCCACAGCACGCGAAGCTGCTCCAGGGCTTCTATCTTTTCAAGTTCGCAGGACTCCAGCTGGGTATACTCGGCAAGATAGTTACAACGGTATGCATACAGACCAATGTGGCGAAAAACTTTGTGCTCATGACCACTATTTACCTCGCGTAAAAAGGGTATCATCGAACGACTGAAGTAGAGGGCGTGCCCAAAACTGTCTGTTACTACTTTCACAACATTTGGGTCATCAATATGAACGAGATCATCGATTAAAATACAGGCCGTTGCAACGACTGCCTGTGTATCATTCTTTAGTGTTTCAGCAACCTGTGTAATTAACGATACCGGCATCAAAGGTTCATCACCTTGCAGGTTTACAACCAGATCATCATCAGTCAGACCAATAATCTGAGCGGCCTCCGCCAGACGATCGGTGCCTGAAACATGCCGGTCGCTGGTCAGGCAGGCATTGCCACCAAATCCGCGAACGACCTCTTCGACCTGTAAATTATCGGTGGCAACCGTCACACTGGCAGCACCCGCTTCCATTGCGCGCCTATAAACATGCTGGATCATCGGCTTACCAGCGATATCCAGCAGCGGTTTACCGGGCAGCCGGGTAGATTCGTAACGTGCGGGAATTATGATGTGGAAGGACATGTTTTAAGTTTTATGTTTTACGGTTTAGGTGTTACGTAAAACCTAAAACGTAATACCTAATGCGTCTGGACTAGTCCAGAGATCTGGCCTCACCCTCAAGCATCACCGGAATCCCATCCCGAATCGGAAACGCCAGTTTATCCGGCTTACAAATCAATTCCTCCGCCTTGCGATCATATTTCAACGGCCCTTTGCATAAAGGGCAAACCAGAATTTCCAGCAGTTTTTTATCCATTACTATTGAACTCCTTAATTTTCTCAAGCACGCTGATAAGTATACCTTCATCCACCTCTACACTGACAGCAACTGCCCAATGGTTGCGTGTGGCGAATCCACTGCATTTTATCGCATCTTTCTCTGTCATAAGCACCTGTAAGCCATCAGCAAATGAAATATCTGTCTGTGTAAAATCATAATGATCAGGAAATGGATGTGGAATAATCTCCAGTCCAGCCGTACGCAGGCTGCTAAAAAATCCTTCCGGGTTACCTATGCCCGCTATTGCATGAACAGGGCTTTTCCAGAAAGCACTCAGCGGTAAACGCATAGCAGGGTTATCCAGCCGGCTACATTCACCGGGAAGTATATCCATTGTATGCTCTGTTAGCGCAGACTTTTTCTCTCTGCTGATGACCACATCAATGGTCTTGAGCCGAGACCTGTTTTCCCGTAACGGCCCGGCAGGCAAACACAGGCCGTTGCCGGCAATCCTGTCAGAGTTAATTACGGCAATCTCCAGGTCCCGCCCCAATGCAAGATGCTGTAAACCATCGTCCGAGATGATGACATCACAGAGGCCCCGCTCAACCAGCCAGTTAGCAGCAGCCACTCGATCTGGGTCTATCACCACCGGGCAACCCAGGCTGCGGGCAATCATGGCAGGTTCATCACCGGAAATGGCGGCATGTGTCTCGGCATTGACCAGCAAAGGAAAATTTTTTGCTCTGCCGCCATATCCACGGCTAATTACTGCCGGCTTTATCCCCTTTCTTGCCAGTTGATTTGCAAGCCAGATGACAAGTGGCGTTTTACCCGTACCGCCCACGGAAATATTACCAATGACAATAACAGGTATCCCTATTCTGTGGGCCTTCAGTAAGCCAGAGCCATAAGCCTCCCGTCGCAGTATCATCACGATGCAGTACAGTAAAGAAAGAGGCATCATTAGCCACGCGTATAGTCCCCTCTTCCGCCACTGTGATTGAATCCAGATGGAGAAGTTCACGGAATCGCCTCACTCCCGCAGCTAAGATTCTGTCTGGCAGAATCACAGTTCTTTTTTCGCTTTCTCATCCTTGCAAGTTTAGGGACACACCTGTTACTCATGAATTAATAGATGCGCCCTTTACTTCCTGGTCGGTAAACTTACGTAGGTAGAGTTCCGCATAGGCGCTATTCTTCTTCAGCAGCTCCTCGTGCGAGCCCTGTTCCAGAATTTGCCCTTCATGTAGAACAATAATCTTGTCGGCATGCTCAATCGTACTCAGACGGTGGGCGATAACCAGTGTGGTACGTTTTTCCATCAGGTGTTGCATGGCCTCCTGCACATGACGCTCCGAGCGCGTATCCAGTGCTGAAGTCGCTTCATCCAGCACCAGAACGGGAGCATCCTTGTAGATTGCACGGGCAATAGCAATGCGCTGCCGCTGGCCACCCGACAACCTCACGCCCCGCTCACCTATCTGTGAATCCATTCCATCTGGCAAGCCTCTGACAAACTCCGTAACATTCGCCGCGTCGGCAGCCTTTATCAGTGCCTCCTGAGAAATCTCGCCTTCACTACCATAGGTAATGTTTTCAGCCAGACTGCCATCAAACAAGATAGTTTCCTGGGGTACTACAGCCAACTGTTTTCGCAAATTTTTCAGACCCAGCGTGCAGACATCAATGCCATCAATAAGTATCTGGCCCTGCTGCGGATCATAAAAGCGGGCCATCAATGAGGCAATGGTGGATTTCCCACTGCCGGATGCACCGACCAGCGCCACTACATTCCCCGGTACTATTTCGAAACTGATATCTTCCAGTACCGGGTCGTCATTGGGATGGTATCTGAAGCCTACCTGTTTAAATTCAACATGGCCTTTAATCGACTCCAGTATACCTTCACCACTGTCTTTTTCTTCCTGCTCATCCATCAACATAAAAACGCTCTGTGCAGCAGCAATGCCTGTCTGAACCGGCTCATTTATTTTTGTAAGGCGCCTGATAGGCGGCATCAATAACAATACGGCTGTCAGGAAAGCAATGAAGGAACCAACCGTAGCAGAATTCTGATCCGCACGAGTAAGCATGAACGCTATCAAACCAGCCAGTGACAGGGCTATAAACATCTCTACCACGGGGATCGCCATCGCCGAGATTTTTGCTTTTCTTAAATACATCTGGCGATTTTCCTCGTTGGCCTGCTCAAAATAGCGGGTTTCTTTTTTATGTCCGCCGTAGGTTTTAAGTATCCTTTGCCCTTCTATGGCTTCCTTGGCGACGTGAGCAATATGCCCCATTGAGGATTGTATAGAGGTGCTAACTGTGCGAAAGCGCTTGCTCATGAAACGTACGAAAACGGCCACCAACGGGCCTATGATCAGAAACATCAAGGTCAAACGCCAGTCCAGATAAACCAGATACAGTAGCAGCAGGGTCACCGTCAGACCATCTTTTACCACTGTTGTCAGGGCAGAGGTGGCAGCGGTCGCTACCTGCTCAACATCGTAAATTAGCTTGGCCACCAGTTTGGCGGAATGGTTTTCATCAAAGAAAGCAGTGGGTAAATGAATCATGCGCTGAAACATTTCGCGACGAATATCAAAAATAACTCGTCGGCCAACCCAGTAGATGCCAAATTGTGAAGCAAAAGTTGCAGCACCACGAATAAGAAATAGCAAAATCAGATAGACAGGAATCATTCGAATGTATTCGGAATCCCTGGCGATAAAGCCCTTGTCGGTAATTCCCTTAATCAGATAGGGCAGTCCAGGCTGGGTAATTGCAACAACTATCATGCCGATAATGGCAAAGAAAAAGACCTTTCGGTATGGTTTAACGTAACTCAGCAGACGCCGGTAAAGCTCCCAGCCGGTATAGGGGGTATCAGCAGTTTCGGACACCGTGTTCAGCCATCCCCAGGCAGAGATTCAGTTGCAAAGGTAATGCGTGTAAGGCCCAGCCGGCCTGCCACTGACAGTGCCCGGATAACCGCTTCATGAGGGGTTTTCCTGTCTGCGCGAATGATAACGACCATTCTGTCCTTATCCTGATTTTCAGCTGCCAACCGGATCACCCGCTGCAGGGCATCCGGGCTGGTATTAAGGATCTGACGAGCTGTCCTGTCATCAGGACCTTTTACCGCATAGATTCCCAGCTCACTGATCTCAATGATTAGCTTCGGAACCTCCTGTGGCGTCACTTTTTCACCCTCTGCCTGCGGCAGCTGGATCTTTAACTGGGATTCTTTAGTAAACGTCGTTGATACCATGAAGAAGATTAACAGCAGGAATACGATATCAATCAGTGGGGTTAGGTTAATCTCCAGTTCATCATCATCTGTGGAATTTTTAAACTTCATCAAATCTTTCCTGTACGTTAATACTCGCGCTCGCCCTGGATGATCTCAACCAGTTTAACAGACTGCTGCTCCATTTCTACCGTGAGTGAACGTACCTTGCCCTTGAAATAACGATGGAACATCAAAGCGGGGATACCAATTGAGAGACCGGCAGCCGTGGTGATCAGTGCTTTGGAAATACCCGCAGCAAGCACCGTAGGATCACCTATGCCCTGACTCATTACTTCCGGGGTAATCGAGGCAAAAACCTGGATCATGCCAATGACAGTCCCTAGCAGGCCAAGCAATGGTGTGATAGCAGCCATTGTTCCCAGAGTATTAAGGTTCTTGTCCAGCTCATGGACAACAATACTTCCCTCTTCTTCAATCGCTTCTTTCATGATTTCTCTGCCATGATCACGATTAACAAGACCGACCGCAAACAGCCTGCCTAATGGAGAGGACTTGACCAGTAGTTTGAGCAAATCATCGCTGACCCGATTTGCTTTTTCGTGATCCAGCACCTGTTTTAGCAGCTGGTCTGGTGCCACATTACGTTTTTGCAGGGTCCAGAATCGTTCCGCAACGATAGCCAGAGCGATAATTGAGCAGAGCAGCAGCGGCCACATAAGCAGTCCGCCAGATTGGAAAATTTCTAACACCGGGTATTTATCCAGAAAGGGGTTTGAACAGCACGTTAATGTATCAAAAGGCAGGGATTTCAGGAAGTCCTATAACAACTTTACTGCATTTCCTGTTGTTTTCAGAAACATCCCAAATCTTCCTGTATAACTGCCTCCATGATCGGGCAGAAACACCTGACTCAGCTACCTCTACTGTAATTGCGCCGCATTCGCCGGTTACCATGCTCTTTATTTTCCTTGTTGTCAGACGATGTAGAACTTTTTTCGCTGGATGATGATAGCGATTCATCCAGCCAGCAGGGAACAGTACAAGCCCTGGCGAAACAGTATTGATAAAGTCATCACTCGATGAAGTATTGCTTCCATGGTGCCCGGCTACCAGTATGTTAGAGCGCAAAGTATCGGGGTATCGTGAAATAATTTCTTTTTCGGCCTCTTTTTCTATGTCCGCCGGCAGCAGTATCGAAGCAAATGATGACTGCACATGCAGCACGCAGGATGCATTATTACCCGCTGTGTTTCCATCACTACCCGGATGTAATATGCGGAACGATACACCCTCCCATTGCCATTGCAACCCTGCCCTGCAGGGAATCACGTCAATGTCAGTGTCCGTGTCGAAAAGCATTTCATTACTGATCACCTGCTTGACCTCCACCCCTGCCAGCACTTTCCGTGCTCCGCCAGCATGGTCATTGTCTCCATGTGAAACGATGAGAGCATCCAGCCTGTTAATTGATAATGACTTCAGAACTGGCAACACAACGGCATCACCAGCATTGAATCGTTTACTGAAGCGGGCGCCTGTATCGAATACCAGCGCATGCCTGCCAGTCATGATGACAGCAGAGAGTCCCTGCCCGACATCCAGTAGAATCATTCTGAACTCTCCCTCGCGTAATTGACTATCGAGAGGAAAGAAAAATGCCAGCAGACCGACCAGGGCCAGCTTTCTAAGTTTTAATCCAGCCGGTAACATTAGAACCACAATAGTAAAAGCAAGCCCTGTAAATGCTGTAGCAGAATGCTCAACAAATAATGGCAGTGATTCAGTTGTCCTTGCCAGTAATTCCAGCAGAGTCCAGAGCAATTGCAAAATAGAGTCTGCCAGTCGATAAAGATTATGTTCAACAAAACCAGCACCAAACAACAAAAAGGATAAACTGGCCAGAAGAACCAGTGGCACAATCAAAAATGCGACCACTGGAATGGCGACAAGATTGGCAGCAGGACCTGACAGAGGAATCTGCTGAAAAAATAGCAGTGTGGCCGGCGCCATCATTAAAGATAATTTCCACTGCATGTTTACTGCCCTGGCCGCACTGCTTTCTTTCCAGTTATTTCGATGGTTGCGTTGCTTTATAATGAACAAAATCATCGCCACCGCAGTAAAAGACAACCAGAAACCAGCCGACAATATCGATAGTGGGTCGAGGATAAGAACCACCAGCAGCGTCAGAGATAATATATCCAGTACTCGGACACGGCGTTGTAAGATACCCGCTAACATCAGCACTGTCAGCATTAACAATGCCCGTTGAGTGGGCAGGGAAAAGCCTGCCATCAGGCTGTAGAAGGCGGCACACAACATTGCCACGACAGCTGCTGCCTTATGGGAGGGAACAAAGAGTGGCAAATGAGGGACAGCTGAAAACAAAAATCGAAACAGGAAAAATGCTATGCCGGCTACCAGACCTACATGGAGGCCCGATATCGCCATTAAATGTGATGTACCAGTGGTTTGCAACACTGACCACTGTTGTGAAGTTATCGCCCGACGATCTCCGGTAGCCAGGGCGGTAATAATGCCACGAAAAGATGAATCTTCCAGGCTGCTTTTTATCTGTACCGCTAGCTGAAGTCGCATGCGATCAATGATTGCTGAACGGTCCTGATCTGGTAGTCGATGGTTTATTTTAGTGAGCTTAGCTTTATTTTTTCGAATATAGGCCGTAGCAATAATGCGCCGACTGAACAGCCATTTTTCGTAGTCGAAGCCTGCTGGATTGGCAAAACCATGCGGCTGCTTTACCCGTAACAGCAAGCGCCATGCTTCACCCGGCTGTGGATTGATGGACTCTCTCCGGTAATCGCTAACACGGATTCTTCCCCGTATTTGTCTTCCTCCTGCCCGTTCAGAATGAAACACATTGAAGTTGAAACGAACCACCCGTCCTTCCCTGACTGGCAAGCCCTCTACAAAGCCCTCTACAACAATATTCTTACCTGACAGTTCCTGCGGCAGGGATTTCGATAATTGATGATCGGCAAGAAATGCTGCCCAGCCCAGGCCCGCCAGAAAAAATAAAACAGGCAATCGCCATTTCTGTAAAAACAGCAGAAGTGTCAGTACAACAGGCAATATCCCGGCCACTGACCATACAAGATCCAGGCTCGGCAAAGAAAAC
>FXBF010000318.1_pt1 | contig 16168 bp, 7 predicted proteins | sample 5335321 | NCBI WGS metagenome assembly FXBF01 (sample SAMEA103928391, study PRJEB20085) | sediment metagenome | isolation source: sediment
GTTCGCCGTCGTCGATGGTTCCTCTGAGCTCCGCCAGGAGCACGGCCAGCATGTACAGATCCACCAGGGGCGCGGTATAGGCCTTCGTGGAGGCCACCCCGATCTCCGGGCCGGCGTGCATGCCGATGTATCCATCTGCGGCGCGCATCGCCTGCGAACCGATTACATTGACGATGCTCCAGATCTCTGCGCCAAGTTGACGAGCTTCCTCGATGGCCGCCAGGGTATCCGCCGTCTCTCCCGATTGGCTGATGGCCAGGACTACCGTTCCCTCATCCACCAGCGGCTCACGGTAGCGGAATTCGGAAGCGATGTCGACCTCGACCGGCAGCCTGGCGAGGCGTTCGATCAGGATCTTGCCCACCATGCCTGCGTGCGCCGCGGTTCCACAAGCGGTGATGATGATCTTGCGGATGCCCCGCGCCGTCTGCTCATTGAGCTCCAGATGCCCAAAACTCACGCGACCCTCTTTAAAATCCGCCCTGCCTCCGATCGTGTCGGTGAGCGATCGCACCTGCTCGTAGATCTCCTTGAGCATGAAGTGCTTGTACTCACCCTTTGCAGCCGAAACCGGATCCCACGGGACGGTCTGGATCTCCAACTCCACCGGCTCTCCTTCGAGGGTATAGGCTTTGAAGCCGTCCTGAGTGATAACCGCCATCTGACCCGATTCTAGGAAAGCCATCCTGCGCGTATGCTCGAGAATGGCGGGAATGTCCGAAGCCACGTACATCTCTCCCTCACCCAGCCCGATCACCACCCCTCCCGCGTTGCCCAGTCGAGCGGCCACGATTTTGTCCGGTTCGCGCGGGGAAATCAGCACGATACCGTGGGCGCCTCGCACATGCCCCAGCGCTTTCCGCAAGGCTTCCGCGATCCCGCCCACCTCTCCCGAGGCTCCTACGGGATTCACCGACAGGTAACGCTCGACCAGCTGCGCAATCACTTCCGTGTCGGTCTCTGAGCTGAATTCGACTCCCTCTGCCGAGAGTTCCTCTCGCAGCGGGAGGAAATTTTCTACGATCCCGTTGTGGACCAGAACTACTTCACCGGATTCACCGGTGTGGGGGTGGGCGTTGCGTGCGCTGGGCTCGCCGTGGGTGGCCCAGCGAGTGTGTCCGATGCCGATCGTGCCCTCCACGGGCGATTCGGCCAGGAGTTCTCCTAGCCTCTCGATCTTTCCTGCATCGCGCCGGATCTCCACTTGACCCTCATGTACGACCGCCAGGCCGGCCGAGTCGTAGCCGCGGTATTCCAGGCGCTTGAGTCCGTCATAGATAATGGGAGTCGCATTGCGCGAGCCGACATAGCCGACGATTCCGCACATCGATCCTCTCCTGATTTAGGTTACAAGGCTGATGCCACTGTCTGAGGTTTGGCCGCCGCGTTGCCGCCCCGGCATTGTTCTCAGGTACCGAATGAAGAAAGGTGCGGGCGGTGGCACGCCCGGAGGGTATCCGCTGATCCTTCGATCTTCCCGGTCCGGCGGTGGAGAGCCGTCGGATTGTTCCGGTTAGCCCCGCCGCGCGGCGGGGAACCCTCTCCCTCGTCACCCCAGCATATCGCCGGGGCCTTGCGCTTACCTTTCTAGCCGATGTTCGCTGCTCCCTTACACCTCCCTTTCTCGATGCTGGGATGGAGCCAGCAAGACGGGGCCGACATTATACTCGCAACCCCATCAGAAAGTTCCCGGCAGGGAACGAGTATACATAAGTCCATGGTTTGGGAGGGCGTGATGTCTCTGGCTTCACAACATCTCAATCGTATCGGTGGTCGCGCGGCTCAGATCCGAATAGACCCCTCGTCGCTCCTCCGGCAGCATCCCCGCCAAGACGTACATCGCTTCATCGGTCATCGTTCGCAAGCGATCGCGATCCCACCGCCCCTGCATTTCTATGTACTGAAACGGCCGCCCCACACGAATGGTGATCGGCGCCAAATCGTTTCTACCGACGATCAGTGTGGGATAGCCCTTCGTGCCTTCGATCGCGACCGGAACGATGGGAGCCCCACTCTTCAGAGCCAGGTAAGCCAGTCCGGACTTGGCGCGCTGAAGGCTGGAGTGTCGCGTGCCTTCGGGCGCTACCAGCAGCACCTCGCCGGCTTCAAGTACGGCCAGCGCCTTGCGCAACGCACCGCGATCCACTTCATCTCGCCGGACGGGGATCACGCCCCACAATCGAGGGAAAATGCCCCATCCGGGAATGCCAAATACATCATGACGCGCCAATGGGACGGCGTTTCGGGGCAGTACGCTCAGCACCACGATAGGATCGATAAACGCGATGTGATTGAATATCACGATCGCCGATCCATGCGCGGGGAGGTTCTCGATGTTTTCGGCTCTGCCAAACCTGGCCAGGAGCCGATACCCGACCTGGTGGATCAACCAGCGGAGGATCTTCCGCCTCCACTCCAGACGTTCGTGATCGTAATTCAACGCTGGCTCCGATGCGAAGGATGCGGATCTGGAGCCAATGGATTCGGCCTTATTGGAGATCTCCCTTGGCAAGCCTGCAACTCAGGAGCGCTTCCTGAGATCGTTTAATTATCCTTTCACGAGATCGAGCGCCCGTTCCAGCACCTCTTCGAAGCTCATATGGGTGGAATCAATGATCACTGCATTTTCGGCCGCTTGTAGCGGGGCCAGATCACGACTGGAGTCGATGTGATCGCGCGTGCGCATCGCTTCCAATACCTCCTCATATTGAACCTCTTCTCCGCGGGCCAGCCGCTCTTCATGTCGACGCCTGGCGCGCTCCTCTACCGAGGCCTCGAGATAAATCTTCAAGTCGGCTTCGGGAAGTACAACCGTACCTATGTCGCGGCCAACCATGACCACCTTGCCCCGCCTGCCGATCTCTCGCTGCCTCTTCGTCATGGCCTGTCTGACTCCGGAGTAGGCAGAAACTTCGGAAACGTTGACATCCACGGCTTTAGTCCGGAGCTCCCAGGTCACGTCTTCCCCATTCATGATGACATCGTATTGCCGACCGTCTGGCTTGGATGGAGGACGCACATCGATCGAGAGTTCGAAGGCCAACTCTGAAATACGCTTCTCATCGCTGAGTGGGATCCCGGCCTTCAGGCCGGCAAGCGTGGCCGCTCGATACATGACTCCAGTATCGAAGTAGAGATATCCCAACTGGTTGGCCAGATGTTGTGCGAGCGTCGACTTGCCCGAGGCAGCCGGGCCATCGATGGCAATGAGACGGTCGCGCTCAGGGCTCAAGCTCAACAGGAGGCAATTCCTCCAATCCGGCCACGTCCTTGCGAACCAGCAGGACCCAGCGATCGGGCACAGTAGGCGCATCGCGGACCACCAGCCAGCCCATCAAGTCAGGTGGCAGCCAGCCGGTCCAGCCCCAGCTTTCGCCGATCGTGACCGACTGCCCCAGGTACTCACCCGGCAGCGGGGCCCCTTCGCGGGTGATGACGATGGCGGGGCTCCCGGAGCCGTCGAACACGGGGAAATCGCGCGTCGCCCAGGCAAGCGCCGGAGACGGCCGATCGCTCATCTCGATCGGAAGCGCATCCGGCCGGCCGGATTCAGCACGAGAGAGAGTGCGCAGCGACTCTCGCAGGGCGTTGAGGCCAAGCGTGCTGGCTTGCGGCCGGTAAAGTTCTCTTGCGGTGGGCTCTGCAAAGTTTAGCGCGGCCCCCGCGGAAATGCTCGCTCCCAGCAAGACCAGAATTGCCGCCCCACCGGCGACGGTCCACGCGACCTCCCTCGACCAACCTGTCGCGAGCAGGATCAAGGCCAGCCCAGCGAGCCCGATCCCCATGGCGGCAGCCGCAAATTGAGTGGGGATTCCAAGGAAGGTCTGCAAGTATTCCGGCCCACTGACGCCCGCACGAAGCTGGAGGTATGCAAACGCCATCAAGGCCACTATCGCTCCGGTAAAACCGATAGCCAACCAAACATTCTTGGGCTGAAAGACCCTATCCAGCAAAGCGCTAATAACCAGACCAGCCAATATGGTGAGTGGAATTAGGGTCCAAACGATGTCGGCTGGCTGCCGTCCCCGATAGAGAAAGAGCACAAGAACGGCGCCCATCGCCCAACTGGCTAAGAATGCCTCCAAGGCATTCCCTTTTCTGAGCCTGCCTATGACGCCGATACCCCCGGCCACAGAAACCAGCGGTTCATACGCGAGCAGCATTACCAATAGCGTGGCGACCGCGATTCCGCTGCTTTGAAACCATCCGCTCACCCATCTTCCCAGCCCCTCGAAGATGCCCTGCAGCGAGTTAGGAAAGATACCAGCCCCGGTGGCTACCAGCACCGCGATAGTACCCGCTATGGCGAGTGCTCTAAGCCAAGATTGAGATTTTGGGATCGGGTAAGCGAGTGTCCCCCCCGATTTGGTGCGCCGTCTGCGGAGAACCGCGAACACTCCCGCCCCCGCTCCGATGCTCGTCAAGCCGGTTAGCGCCGCGGGGCCCGACGCCAGCGCCAGGCCGAGGAAAGCTGCCGACCATTCAATGCGCCCACTGACCAGCAGGAACGCAGCCGCTGTGATGCCGAGGGCTGCGAGAGTCGTTCCGTCTGCAGTCCGGGAGGCAGTCCATAGGACCGGGGAAATTGCCAATAGCAGGGCACTCAGGAATGCCGGGCCGCGGCCGATCCGGCGCCGCAGGAGCGTCGGGGTCAGGATCAGCGCCACACCGGCCAGCGCGGGAACCCAGCGCGCGGCGGCTTCGCTCTCACCGCCCAGGGTGAATACCAAGCTGGTAAGAGTTCGGTGTGCGGCAGATCCGGATGCGGCAAACGCTTCACCCGAAGTGCCGGCCGCGAGCGCATGCTCGGCTTCACGATCGGTAAGCGGATATAGATCGAGCCTTGCTAGCCGCAGCCACATTGCGAGCAGCACGACCAGTGCGTAGAGCAGAACTTCGAGCGAGAGAGAGGCTTGGCCCTGGTATGAAATTTCCTGCTTGGAAGGTGGCTTCGTCATCCCGCAGACCCTCTTGAGTAGATACGCACCGATCCGTTGTCAAAAACCTTATCCATAAAGATCTCGAATTTGCCTTCATCCAGTCTCAAGTAGGTCGAGAGCTCCAGCGGGCCGACATAAACGTAGTCGATTCCGTACTGGTCAAGAAGCTCAGCCGCTTCGGGCCAACTCGATGTCTCATATAACCGCTGGATGTCGGCCTGGCGTGATCCTTGCGGCTCGGCGTCTCCTCGCCACTGTACTTCATGTCCGCCCCACCCCAGTACGGTCGGCAGCCCGGTGTAGGTCGAGACGCGCGCATACTGGCTGTAGCTTCCGCCAATGGCTTCCGCGATCACACCCCCCGGGAGATTATCGTTAATCCATTGGATCGCATCGTAGTCTGCTGTGCTTTGGCTGGCAAGGTAGGCGGTTCCATCCAATGTCCTGCCCCCGCCGGGATTGAACCCATTGGTCTTGGTCCATGTCGCCAGCAGGGGATAGACGAGACCCAGCACCAGCGGAAAGAAGACCGCTACTTTGCCAATCTGGGGTAGCCGTATGCTGGCAGGCCAGAGCTCCACGCATGCGTAGGCGGCCGCCAGACCCCAGAGGATCCAGGCCGAATAGTAAAACTTGAATACGGTATTCATCCGAGTGCCGAACAGGTCCCGTAAATAGACGAACTCCGGGGTAAGCACCAGGAGCGCACCGACCCCGATCAGCAGGATCGCGAAGGGCCAGACTGTATCCGATGTCTCCTGCTCCGAATCCTTATCGGCAACCACGAATAGCCAGGTGCTCACTCCCAGGGTGAGGCCAAGGACCAGCACCGTTCCTGAGAACAGCAGCCGGCGTTCGAGGCCCTCCTTCAGGACTGCGCGTATCCCTTCCTGCACGGTGTTTCCGGAGGCCCCCAGGCCACGCAGCGCGTCTTCGAGCAGGATCGGATCGCCAATTACCGTTGCGTAGTTCGCGGCGCCAAACAGCAGCGCCACAATCAACAGCAAGAGCGGGATCCCGAGCCCTACTTTCCAGATCAGGGCGCGATGGCCGCGCTTGCCCCAGCCTCGCCAGATCAGCCAGACCACGATCGGAATAAAAGAGACGCCAAACATCACGACAAACTGCTGGATCCGGGTGGGGAACATCACGTTGGCTACGATGCCGCTGGCCTGGGAAGCGAAGCTCGGGTACCAGGGCAGGTACAGCAAGATGGCCGCGGCTCCCAATGAAAGGCCGGTGTAGAGCAGCCTTGGCGCCCACACGCCGAAGCGATCCCGACGGCTGACCCACGCCAGGGCCGCGATTAACAGCGCCAGGTAGATCGGCGAGTCCCAGGTGTTCAGGAAGGCCAGACTGCCGAACAGCCAGGCTGAAAATACAAACTCCTCCCGCCGCAAGGAAACAGGCAGCACTCCGATCAAAACCAACAGGAACACGGCGCCCAAGGTCAGTCCCACGACCGCGATCAGCGCCTCGACCGAGGCGCGCTGAACGGCCTCCAGCACGGAAAGTGCTTCGGATCCCGTCGCGCCCAGGATCCCGCGCAGCAAGATCAGGGAGAGCACGATCCCACCGATCACCCAGGCCGCCCGCGTGAGGCGCTCTCGGGAAAGGCTCGATTGCGCCAGGCGCAGTTCACCGCGTTTGCCGCCCAAGTAAACCTGCAAGGAGAATGCGACCGCCATAAGTGCATAGGGTATCGCCAGCAGATGCGGGTGATTGTCGGCCAAAAGAAAGGAGAAGAATGGGAATTCGTCGATCACTTCGATATCGACGCCGGCCAAATTGACGTCCCTAACCACACGCGAGGCGCGCCACCACCAGAGGAAACGGTTGGGAATCCAGCTCACTTCCGATGTGGGGGGATCCGAGAGCTGCTTGATATCGAGCCACGTCCAGAAGCTGGACTGCATCTCGCCGCTCGGGAGTTGCTGCCAAAACAACTGTCTCGAATACAGAACGTCCAAGAAGCCTTCCAAGTTGCCGGCAACCAAGACAAACAGCGGGGCGAGCAGCGGAACCAGTAAATTCGGCGCCTTCGTTCCCCCGGCCCGTGCGGCGAGCAGGTTGTACAAGATCGAGTAACTGCCAGCCGCCACCATGGCAAACCACAAGGCACTGGCCAGATTGAAGGCCATGCCACTGGAAGCGCCAGTCAGTTGAGTGAGCAGGGAGATCATCACGTAGCCGAAGTAGTAATAGGAGATTCCGTAGCCGGAGAGCCAAGGGTCCACAGGCGGGAACGATTCCGACCGGAGAACGCCATTGAGGAAGGCCAGCTCCATTGGCTTCTCCGTGAACTGGATCTCGGGGTTGTTGGCCCGGACGAAGGCCCACACCAGGAAGCTAACTCCGAAAAGCACTTCCATGCCAATCAGCGCCCGGCGATTGGCTTTGATCCAGTCTGTAATTTCCTCCCGCTTGCCACGCAGGGCCCACAAGCTCAAGGAGCCCAGCACTATGAGTGCTCCGACGGCTCCTCCAAGGTTGTTCGGGATGAGTTCTACGCTAGCGCCGAGCCACAGTACGTAACTGGCGCCCAGCAAACCGAGCGGGCGCGCGAACGCATAGCCTCGGTCTGGAAGACGGTGAAAGATGCGGTAGGTTAAAGGAAAGGCCAGCAAGCCCAGCAGGCTGGCAACCAGCCACCAGGCAACGATCAACTCAGGACCTCATAGATGGTCGTGGAGCCGTTGCGATAGACCGCGCGCAGGATGCCCAGGGACTCCATGGCCTCAAACTTCTTGATCCCGCCGGTGGGACATGCGAGAGCCGAGCCCAGCACTTCACATTGGCTTGCCGGGACATCGAGCGTTCGCTGTCCGACGAGCCTGCCCGACATATCACAAGTCACCCGCTCTCCCCCATCGATGGGCTGACATTGGTCGAAACTCTCGTAGTAAAGCTTCTCCAATTCGCCGACGACAACATACCGTACATCATACTGGGAGAGGAAATCGATCGCCTCGGACGGCGAGCGGGTCACATAAAAGCTCGAAATGTCTTCCGCGCGCGTTGAAACATCGAGCGACTCTACGACCGCGCGCTGCTGGCGCTGGTGCCAGCTCCACCCGAGCACCGTGGGGAGTCCAGTGTAGATGGAATATCGCGAGCCCCAACGATACTCGGGAATCTGAGCCTCAACGATCACGGGCGAGCCTTTCACGTTCTCCTGCATCCACTGGATGGCCTCGTAATCTCCGGCCAGGCTGATTTGCTGCCCGAGGTCATCGTAGATCGCCTCCTTCATGAAATCCATGCCATCCAGCGAGATAGGAGTCAGGGGAGTCATGCGATCACGGATCTTGGCGAACGTGGCCGTGAGCGGATAAAGCGCGGCGCCGAAGAGCGCCAATGCAAAGATCGCGCTCCATGCCCAGCGTGCGCGCGGTCCCCAGGCCGGCAGATCGGCCAACAACCAAACCAGCGCCGCGCTGCCCGCCAGGCTGAACAGGGTCCACACCTGCAGGTAGAACTTAAAGACCGTATTCATACGTCCGATATCGCCGACCAGCACGACGGCCTCGACCAGGAAGGTCAGCGCGGCCGCGGTACCCACCATAACCAGCGCCATGCGTTTCTCTATGGGGAAGTTGCGTCGAAGGACAAGGGCGCCACTCCACACGAGTACCAGCGCCACGAGCGGGGCAACGCTAAATCCGTTGGCGGTGAGAAATGCGATGGCAAAAGCAGAAGCCAGCACCCCCGCAATGATGAGCCCAAAGTAAGGTCGTATCCGGCTGAGGGACGAGAGCGGGGTAGCGGCCATCCACTGGCGCGTTTCCCAGGCCAGCCAGGGCAACAGGACGATCAGGAAGAGCCCGTGGACGGTCAGGTAGCTATCGATCGATGTACGCGATCCTTGCCAGAGGTCTACCTGGGTATACCCGGCTCCATACCAGATGTAGTAGGGGCGGAAGAGCAGGTTGGCGAGCAATAGGAGCACCGCTGCGCTGACCACCGCTTCGACCGCGGCCTTCAAGGTGAAGCCGCGCGCACGGATCACGGGCGCGGCCGCCACTGCCAGTGCACCCAGCGTCCAGTACACGGGAAAATCCCAGGTGTTGGTCGGCGCAAGGACCCCGATCGTAAGGGCGCCCATTCCAATCGCCAGAATTCGATCCACCCACCGGAGCGCGAGGCGCTTGTCGGCCGCAAGCACCCAGGAGATCGCCCAGGCCAATGCCAGCACCGTCAGGGGCAGGCTGATCATGTGTGCGTGCAGGTCGGCGTACAGGAAGGTGAAGAAGGGGAACTCCGTAATAGGACCTGCTTCACCCGGTCCGGCGGCGATGGCCCGGCTTGGTTCCCAGTACCAGTTGTTCAATCCAATCGGAAGCCGATCCTGCTGCGAAAGCACTCTGCCGAGTCCTACGGCGGCATCAGCCACCCCGAGCGAGGTGCCGGAACCAGCGCCCGCGCCCACTTCTTCCAGCGCTCCATAAATCAACCGCACCGTCCCCAGGTTGCCCAAGACCACCAGCGCAAGCGCGGCGGCCAGGCCCGCTACCCTGGGGCTGACGGCTCGCACTGCGTCGTAGGCCTTCCCCGCTCGCGCCACGAGATTTGTGCCAACGCTGTAGGCAGCCAGCGCGGACACGGAGAACAAGGTGGGGAGCACGATGTTGTAAGCCACGGAGGGGAGCAGGCCGAGCAATTTGATTGGCGTGCCGACCAGTACGAATCCGAAGTAGTAGTAGTTGATGTAACCGCCCGCGTACCAGGGATCGTAGGGCGGGAAGGTCGAGCTGCGCAGTACCGCATTTAGATAAGAAAAATCCATCGGCTTCTCGCCGCCGAGGTAGCGGTGCCAGAGATCTGGGTTGCCAATCCGAATCGCGAGATCAAACAGGAAGAATCCAAGGGCCAGAGCCTCAATGAAGAGGATTTCTCGGCGTCGTTCGCGGAACAGCGCGAGCAGGGCTTCTCGATCCCGCCATGCGAGGGCACCCGAAACGGCGGCCAGCAACAACACCATGAGCAGGATCGTTCCCTGCGAGTAGCGAAACCCGAGGCTGCCGGCCATCCAGCTTGCCCAGGCTATGAATAGCAGAGCGACCAGCCGTCCGAGCGGATAGCCGCCGTCGCGCAGGCCAGGGAAGGCAGTCCGCACGAGCGGGAAAGCCAGCAGGCCCAGGATACTTAATATCAGCCACCAGGCGACAACTCCTAGCGGCTGTGATCGATTGATGAGGCTCTCCCGGGAGAAGAGCTCGGACCATGTGCCCCCAGCTTGTTGAATCTCTAGCTGCGCATCGGGGAGCAGCAGGTCCGGCGGCACGGATCCAACTTCATTCGGGGGCAGGTTCTGCACGCGAGAGACATCCACGCTGGCAAGCCGGGATTGCACATCCTCCGCATCGAAACCGGGTTGCTTGGCAAAAATGAGTACCTTGGGGTGGTCGTACACCGTAAAGGCCTCTTCGGCGAGCTGGTCCTTGAATTCAAGCGGGCCGATGCGGGGATTACGCTCGAATGTGGCGATCAGCTCGTATCCCAGCTCCCCCTGAACCTGTCCGGGCTCAGCCGCGGCTGCACAGACTTCCACCGCAACGCCATTCGGGCAGCCCAGCAATGCCCGATAGTAGGCCACGGTGAGCGGCCATCGCTGCGGCAGCCGACCGACGGATCCGTATTGGCGGCTGGAAGTGATGACCAGATAGTCCCCCTCCGTCAGCGAGGAGACGATCCGCTCCAGCTTGTCCGGTACCCCATTTCCCTCTTGGTCTTCATCATCCGCCCAATACAGCTCTTGATTTTTTCCGGTGTAGAGACCAGCGAATCCATCGCGGCCGTCAATGCGTAGCGGCAGCGCGTCGTCCCAGCTGGTCTCGGTGATGAGCACCGAACCGCGCAGGCTCAAACTCTGATTGGTTCCCTGCTCTAGGCGCAGGCTGTAGTCTTTATCGGCTTGGATCTGGACTGGCCGATCGAGCTTCAGTTCGATGGCGCTCTCGCCATCGGCGGCCAGGGTGCCCTCATATTGCCCGCTTGCGAGCGGACCGCTGTTGTCGCTGAGCGAGACTACTAGTGAGGTCTCTGCCCCCGATGGACCGCTCACATAGGGGAGATAGATAGAAGTCAGCTCCCCATCGGACCGATTTCTGAAGAGCAGCTCCGTCGGGTCGCCTGCATCAAGAATGAGCTGACCCGGATACGGGATAGGTTCCAGCCGCTCATCGTTCAGCACCAAATTGACTGGACCCGGGATGTTCTGGTAGATCCAGGAGGAGGCCTCGTGGCGCGTGAAGGGCCTTACGTAGTTGGCGGCGAAGGCCACGGCGTACGCCAGGGTTGCCAGGAGCACGAAGGCCCCCACCCCTCCCACCAGCCATCTCACAGGCAGCCGCTCTCGGATGCGCAGGTCACGTGCGCGCTCCCATGCTTCCCAGAACGCCCAAGATGCAAAGAGCGCCAGGGTCGGATAGATAGGAAGCTGATAGCGCATGGCGCTGGTAAATCCGGAGCCACGCCACAGGAAATACGCGCCGGTCCAAACAAGCGGAATGAGGTGCCGCTGCCAATCTCCGCGCAGGGTGCGGATCAGCGCCCAGCTCCACCCGGCCCAGGCCAATATCCCGAGCGGCAGTCCCATGCCGTAAGACACGAGGTTGCGGAATGCGAAGATAAGAGGAGTGCGCTGAGCCCACTGCCATGCGGGCGGGAAGTCCCCCGCGCCCGAGGTCAGCGAATTCACCTGCATCAGGTTGTCCAGCCAGAGCGGATTCAGCCCAATCCCGTCGAAGGCATAGGGCTGCAATACGCGAAAGGTCAGCAGAGATACGACGGCCGCCAGGACCAGCCGCCCCAATTCGTGCGTCCAGGCCGGCCGTTCACCTTGGCCCCAAAAGCGCACGATGGATGCCAGAACGATCACGCCGGCCAGCGGCACGGCGCTGATCTTCGAAGCCATCGCCATACCCAGCGCTGCCCCGAAGAGCGCGTAATGGAGCAGCTTGCCCTCGTCCATGGCCCGCACGGCGAAGTAGATTCCGGCCAGGATGAAGGTGTTGGCAAATGAGTCGACAACGAAAAAGTGGGCGTGCTGAATGAGCAGCACGGAGGTAGCGGTAAAGGCGGCCGCCAGCAATCCCACCCGCCGGCTGTACAGCCGCGCCCCGATAAGGTAGATCAGAAAAACGGATACGGTATCGAACACGGCAGATGCTGCCCGTCCGACGATGTAGATCTGGTCGTATCCGGTCTGGCCGATCCACTCGCCAATGATGCGTACCAGAAAGATCGGCAACGTGCCATATACAAAGAAGGTGTGGCCGACGTTATTGGGATTGAAGGGTGAGGTTGCCGTATCGAAGTACTGGCCAATGGAATCCGGAAGCTGAAGGCTGGTCTCAACCATCGTCAGGAAGCGCTCATCGGGATGCATATGGGTCTGGCGATCCCATCCAATGCCGACCAGCCGCAGTGCGGCTGCAAGGAGTAGCACTCCGATCAGAATGATTTCGATCGTGTATCGTCGCCTCAGGGGAGCTGCATCGATTTGAGTCACGAATCGCCCCCGAGCACCAGGTAGGTGATGAAGTCCCTTCCCTCTACTTCTGCCGCGTGGCGAGTGGTGATGCCACCCGGGAATCTGGCGCGCAATTCATCGAGGCCCTCCACGTCTTCGTTGTGCAGCAAGAAGAGTTGAGGGGTGTTCACTTCGGCAAGCTCCTCGATCTGGTCAGGCCATAGGACGATATCCAGGCCCGGCCGTCCTGCCAGGAGCGCCACCAGCCGCGAATCCATCCAGTGTGGATAGGCGATCATATACACGTCTTCAAACGCGCCGATGGAGGTCGTGAAGTTACGGACCACTTCCGCTGCTTGGGCTGTGTTCCAGGAGTTTCGCCGCTGCAGATCTCCGTATTCCCTGATCACAATGTCGTAATTGGTAAAAGCCGAAATCAAGAACATCCCCGCTACCAGCCCCACGCCGATCCGCTTGCGCCACGGCAGCTCGAAGAATTTTTGCGACCAGCTCCAAATCGAGGCAAGGCCGATGGCCGCGATCGTGAATACGGGAATAATGGCTCCACCGGCCCGACTGGGATGTGGATTTTCGCCCGGAAAGGCCAACGAAAGCACGGAGGGCAACAGCAGGACTGGGATCGAGAGCACGAGAAACAGATTGATCCAGCTGCGGTCCTTCACGTATCGAACAATGACCAAGACCAGCCCGAAATGAAAGAGGGCGCCGGTCACCCAGTCCAGCGCCGGACGGCCGGGGATGGCCAGGATCCAGATCTGGCCGAAGTCCCATGTGAACATGCGCAAGGCGTTCCACATATTTTCCAGGAACAGCCGGAGCGGCGGACCGGGAAGAGGCCGCTCCGTTTGGGCTATACGAGTCAGGCTTCGGAAGAGCACATCGTCCGGAAACTCATATGCGACCCGCAAGAGAGGAACCGCCACGACGATCGCCATAAGCGCCGCGACTCCCACCCAAGCCACTGACTGCGCCCTGTGGCCACGTGAAACTCGATGCGCCAGATAGAGCACCAACCCTAGGCCGATGACAAGCGGCAAGATGCGCGAGGCCGTGTAGCCGTATGCGCTCAAACCCACAATGAAACCCGCCAGCACAAGATCGTTTTGCTTCCGGGCTTTGAATCCGCGCAGCATGTAGTAGAGCGCAGGAGCCGTGAAAGTGATGTGAAATACGTGACGCAGCCCGATGCGTGCAACAATATTCGGCCAGAAGGCGATACCGACCAAGGACATAGCAAACAGTCCTACCGTTCGCCCCCCAACTTCACGACCAAACAGGTAGACATAGGGAACTGCAATAAGTCCGGCAAGCGCTGTAATAGACTTCAGCGTAAGAAAGGAGAAGTCTGCACCGAGCCATTTGATCGCAGCCGCGGCCAGATAGAATTGCGCCGGCTCTCGCCCCGTATTGCGGGGGAAGAAGATGGAGGTCTGGCCATTGAGTAGATCGACGATATCCAGGTATTTTTCAGCGTGATCGCTCCACATCCCGTACGGGACTTCTGCCAGGTTCGAGAAACGGAAAAAAACGACTACTCCAAACACCGCTAGAACGAGCAGGCTCCACCCGTCCAGCTTGAGTCGCAGCTGCGGTTTCGCTATGAATTCCCTTACCTTGGCAGGAAGACTTGCCCCCGGGAGCTCGCCGAGCCAGAACGCGCGCCCTGTAGTGAGGATCGAAGCGATCCAAAACACCAAGGTGGTCAGCCGAAAAGTATTGTCGCTGGAGGTGAGGAAGGCCAGGATGGCCAAGCCCAGCCCCGCCAAGAGCCACTTTGGGTCGAAGGCCGCCACTGCAGCCCTGTGGGGGGTGCGCGGCCTGACCACCTCGCCGAAGTCACCGGCCCACACCGCCCATCCGACAAGCACCGCGGCTGCGAGATAAAGACCCACAAACAGCGCCACATTGCTGTGGCTTGCAAGCCCGATCTGGGCAACAAAGGCCAGCAGCAGTGCCGCCGGCACCCGAAGGTGCGCGATCTGCAGGCGAATCGCGGCACGCTCAATTGGGGCCTCCGCCCTTGCCGCTTGAGGCGGAACGGGTGCCGCGGGTTGAGTTCCGGGTTCGGGGATGGGAATCGGCCGCAACCGCAGGAGCGAAATGAACCAGTCCAGGACGGTGGGTTCGACTTCGGCGCGCTTAGCTGCCAATTCGCTTACCCTCAGACCGCGAGCTCTCTACAGGTTGGGCTGGCGAAAGATGTGCTTCGGTTGGCCCCACCTTGGAGGCGAGATAAAACGTATAAGTGCCCTCTGGAGAGGGCGCTTCAAGATAGTATCGACGCGCGAACTTCTCCGTCAACAGGAGATTCCACCTGCTCGGCACCAGGATCCATCTTCCCGTAAGCCACCTGGGGAGCAGCGTGGGCGCGCCGAAGTAGTGACCCCACTCCAGGGCGCGCAAAGCGGAGGGTGAGAAATAGCGTTCCGACTGCTCAACCTCGAACCCGGCCCGCTCGAACCTCGATCCCCACCCTGCTTCGTCTAGCAGGTTCCATGTGCGTGACATCCGCATAAACCAATCGCGGTAGCCGCGAGACAATCGCTTCAGCCGCACCCGATTCAGGAAGCGAGGCAGGCTGAGCTCCGAACGATAACCGGGGTTTGGAACGGTGATCGCAAAGGGCGCATTGGTCTTTAGAACGCGCGCGATCTCGGCCAACACTCCATCCAGGTTGCTGACGTGTTCCAACACGGAGTTGCTTAAAGCGCTCCCAAAGCTGGAATGCCTAAACGGTAGCTCATCGCCGAATGCCTGAACCAGCCAGCGATAGGCGCCTCTGCTCTTCGCCTCTCTAAGGGAAGCATGGTCCGGGTCGATTCCTACGTCGATCTTCTGTTCGAACGCCACGGACGCAAAGTGGCCGTCGCCACAGCCAACATCGAGCACCCATCGTGGCAGCGGTACTTCATGCATGAGCCGCGCCTCGACCGCTCGCAGCATGCCCCGAAAGTAAGGTAGCGCCTCAAGATGTGGCCAGAGGAAGTCCGCCATTAAGCTTCGGCTAGAAGCTCCTCGAAAAGCTCCACGTAGGCGGTGGCGGTTTGCTGCGGCTCGAATTGAGAGCGGATTTCCCGCTCCTCTTTTCGGAAGGCACCGGGGTTCTCGAGGACGCTCAAAATTGCCTGCGCAAGTGCCTGCGGATCGCCGATGGGTGAGATCTTGCCCATCCCAGTTGTGAGCACGGGCTGCCTCACACCCGGTAGATCCGAGGCCACCACCGGGGTCCCACAAATCATCGATTCAATTTGAACCAATCCAAAGCTTTCCGTGCTATTGAGGCTGGGGAGCACGGTGACATCGCAGCTCTGAAAGAATGCCGCCATTTCGCGCGGCCGCAGCACCCCAAGAAAGGTCCACTGAGAATCGAACCGGCTCAGCAGCGGCGCAAGGCGCGCCGCATATTCGGCCTCCCCAAGCACGTCCGAATATTGCCCGGCGAATAACACCCGCGCCTCTGGGTAGCGCTCAAGAATGGCCGGCAGGGCGCGCAGGAGGATCTCCACGCCCTTCTCGGCCGCCAGCCGCGAGGCCATCCCGATAATCGGCGCCGTTCCGATCCCGTGCTCATCACGGAAATTGCTGAGCTCATTCTCATCAATGGGTGGCACTTCAACCGGAGGCGGGATCACCTTTACTTTGTCCAGGTATCGGGACAGGAAGGGAGAGTTTACGGCATAGTCTTGGGTATAGGCGACAATCCGGTCCGCGAAGGTGGCCGCGATGCGGTTGG